>ERZ808240.1792-NODE-1792-length-25430-cov-7.281025_pt1 | contig 25430 bp, 17 predicted proteins | sample MGYA00521084_ERZ808240 | MGnify/ENA primary metagenome ERZ808240 (study PRJEB31516, sample SAMN03275571) | gut metagenome | biome: mammalia-associated habitat; material: feces | host: Papio cynocephalus | place: Kenya | collected 2012-08-06 ... | reverse complement strand
CCGCGCTTTGCAAAATAACCAATTTTTCTCTTTACTTTGAATAGTTAGCCTCCTTAAGAGGCTTTCTTTTTATGTTTCGGAAGTTCTGCCGTCTTGATGGGCAAGCAAAAATCCTTGATTCCTTTGAAAAGATGCCCATTGGCCAAGTCGACGAATCCTTTGGCAAAAGGATAAGGAAAGCTTTTTCCAGCCGACATCGACATCGTAATTATCGAATTGCTCTCCAAAATCCGCTTGAGGAAGATCGCCCCTTTGATCTTGTTGTCGCGCTTAGGGCCATCAGGAAGCTTTAAGGCCCTTTTCATATCTTTTTTGGCGACCGATAAGACGGCGTTATGGAGGATTTTCCCCATAAAGGTTTCCTGAAGGTCGCTAAAGCGGCTTTCAAGCGTTATTGGTTTCAAAGGGGGAAGCGATGGTATTTTTAACCCACTCATCTTCTCGAAAAGGGCGTCGGATACCTTATTAGGATCATTTTGATAGGCGTCAAAGACCTCTTTCTCGTAAGGCGAAGGAAGGTCTTCTCCAAGAAGAGGTAGTGTTTTCGCGAGCCTAATGGTTTCGCTATCCGAGCATAGTTCGAATTCATATTCTCCATTTTCGAGGACGTAGCGTTTCTCCTTCGCGTTATAGTAGGCGAGTTCCTCTTTTTTTATAACAAGCGTCACTTCTTGGCTTTCCTTAGGAGCAAGATAGACTTTCTTAAACCCCCGAAGTTCCCGAAGCGGCTTAAAGACATCCGTTTCCGGAGCTTTGACGAAAAGCTCGACGACTTCGGCCCCGATGCGATCGCCTTTGTTCTTAATGCAGGCGGATATAACAATATTCTCGCCATCCTCCCTCACATCCATATCCGAATAATCGAAGGTGGTATAGGAAAGACCGAATCCGAAGGGAAAAGCCACTTCTTTCTTGGCTTTTTGGTAATAGCGGTAGCCGACAAAAACGCTTTCTTTATAGACTTCGATAGGGGTTTTGGAGAAGCTTTCGCCATAAGGCACATCGTGATAGCTTTTCGCCCATGTTTCGGCGAGTTTGCCAGAGGGGTTCCTTTCGCCGAAGAGAAGTTTACGAGCGGCTTCGCCACCATTTTCGCCAGGCAAATACATATTGAGTATCGCCTCTACCTCATTCGCGAAGGGAAGTTCGACAGGAGACCCTCCAAACAGGATGACAACGATTTTCTTCTTTCTCTTTATAAGAGCATCCACGAGGGCGATTTGATTTTCTGGAAGGCACATGTTCTCTCGGTCTTTACCTTCGCTTTCGACATAATCGGTTAGTCCCATAAAGACCAAAACCGTGTCATATTCGCTAGCGCTTCTCGCCGCTTCTTCAAGAAGCGTCTTATCGGTCTTGCTTTGGTTTTCCTTATAGCCCTTATAGTATTCGTAATGCACCCCCGCCTTATCGAAAGCGTCTTTCGGCGTTATAAGGAAAGATGGGTTTATCATGGAGCTACCAGACCCTTGGTAACGCATTTTCTCAAAGAGCTCACCCGTAACGAAAAAGGATTTCTCCGAAGAAAGAGGCAAAATGCCGTCGTTTTTCATTAAGACGGCAGAATCGAGAGCGATTTCTTCCGCTAAAAGGGCATGACTTACAAAATCGGCTTCTTCTCGCTCTTTCTTTTCATGATGAGAAACGAGTTTTAAAACGTTTTTTGCAGCCTTATCCAAAAAGGCGATGTCGAGGGCGCCTTCTTTTATCCCGTCGATGATCCACTTGCGGCAAATATCCGTATCGCCTGGCATTTCGAGATCCAAGCCCGCTTCAAGCATCGCAAGGCGATTATGGGTTGCGCCCCAATCGGTCATAACAAGGCCGTCAAAGCCCCACTCTTTCCTCAAAACATCGTCCAAAAGCCATTTGTTTTGGGAGCAATAGGTGCCGTTAATCTTGTTATAGGCACACATTATGGTCTCGGGTTTTGCCGTCTTCACAGCTATTTCGAAAGGTTTCAAATAGATTTCCCTTATGGCTCTGTAATCACAAACGCTATCGCCCATGAAGCGATAGTTTTCAGCGTTATTGAGTGCGAAATGCTTTAAAGAAACGCCAATTCCTCGATCTTGAATTCCCCTTATTTCAGCAGCAGCCATTTTCCCCGCTAAGAAGGGATCTTCCGAAAAATACTCGAAATTCCTCCCCGCCAAGGGATTTCTTTTAATGTTCGTTCCAGGCCCTAGGACAACGTCTATGCCATAGTAGCGGGCTTCTTCCCCGATCGCCTTTCCCATTTTATAGAGGTTCTCTTCGTTCCAACCGCAAGCGGTTAAAGCGGCCGTAGGAAAAGCGGTCGCTGGTTCGCTACCCGTCACGCCATTATCGCCATTCTCGTTTTGGACCCTCAACCCATGAGGGCCGTCCGACATGCGGATAGATCCAATGCCGAGACGAGCCATGGGATTCGTGAACATGAAATCCGTCCCCGCGACCAAAGCCGCCTTTTCTTCCATCGACAGTTCTTTCAAAAGGTTTAATATATCCTCCATCTGACGCTCCTTGCCCTTTAAGAGAACTTTATCCTCTTTTTCCTTCTATTTCTTACATAATTGTTTGCATTTTCTTATAATTGTTTTAACTTTAACGAGGTGTTTATGAAAATAGATGGCATCGAATACCTTTGTAGCACTATCGGTAACCTCGCTGGCATACCGGTAAGAATCTATCAAAACGACAAGTTATCCTTTTCTTATTCCTTAATCAAATTGCCAAAGGATCCTATCCTTCCTTTCGAAAGAAAAATATTGCGCTTCTCCCAACATATCGGCTATTTCATCACCCCAAGATTCCATTACTACGGCATCGTGAATTCGGGGAAATACAAGATTGTGCTTGGCCCCTCAAGACAATATAGCGCCTCGAAACGAGACCTTTCGGAATTGGCCTTCGAATGCGATGTTCCACCAGACGAAACCGAAAACTTCGTTGCGGCGATGGAAAGCCTCGTAGCCCTTCCCTTGAATAGCGTCTTGCAAACCCTTTGCTCGCTCAATTTCGTGCTCAATGGCGAAAAGCTATCCCTTGCGGACATTACCATTTGCGAAGAGCGGCAATCCGCGCTTTCGGAAGAAATAGCGGCCAAGCAAATCGAAAAAAGCTATAACGAAGCCAACCTCCTTTCGGAGGGAACCATTCCCCATAACACCATCGACCTCGAGCAAACCATCATGGGTTTCGTCCGACATGGCGACACCATCGCGCTCAAAGAATGGCTGAAAAACGCTCCTGCCATCCGTTCAGGGAAATTATCGACCGATGCTTTGCGGCAGCTAAAGAACACTTTCATCGTCACCGCCACTCTCGCATCCCGTTCCGCGATAAGGGGCGGGATGGAAGAAGACGATGCCCTTTCTTTGTCCGATGCCTACATCCAAAAATGCGAATTGCTCTCTTCCATCGATGCCATTACGAACTTGCAATTTCACATGGTTTTCGACTATACGGAACGCGTCGAGAAGATAAGGATAGGAAAAAACCCAACCAAGCTTTTAACGAATATTGCGAATTACACGCAAAAACACTTAACGGAGCCCGTCGATATCGCCGCTCTCGCAAAAGCGATGTTCATCTCAAGAACGCACCTGGCCGTAAAATTCAAAAAAGAAACGGGCATAACCCTCACCGAATTCGTCTTAAAAGAGAAAGTCGAAGAAGGAAAAAGGCTTCTTAGATATACAGACAAATCCATTTTCTCGATTGCTTCTTATCTCGGCTTCTCTTCGCAAAGCCACTTTGCCAACGTCTTTAAGAAATATGCCCATTCCTCCCCCAACGAATATCGTTTGAAACATGGCAAATAAATCCTGCTTGGGGTTTCAAAAACATATAAGAAAAGAAATGTTCTTTCACTTCTTTTTAATCTTTAAAACAGCTATATGATTCGATAATAGCTACATTTTTGAATATTTTTCCAGAAATAATTCAATGTAACAAAAACAATGAATATGGGAACAAGAACATATTGGAAGCGCTTTCTTGCTCCTTTAAAATCATAATGCAAGATTGGGGAGAAGCATCTTCTCTTCCTAAGAAACATCGAATCAAAATCTTGATTTTGGAGGAACTTCTATGTTCAAAAGGAAAAACGCAGCACTTCTTATCGTTTCCATCTTAGGATTAGCGACGACCCTTGCGAGTTGCTCTCGCAGAGGGGACGAAAGCATCGCTTCCGTCGACGAAACCAAAACCCAGCTCTATGTCAAATACTTCAATGGCGGTTTGCGTCGCGCTTGGATCGACAAGGTCTGCGACGATTTCGAGGCCGATTATGCCGACTATTCATTCGAGCCTGGCAAAAAAGGAGTCCAGATTCGCAAGGATTTTGAGAAAAATTCCATCCAAGTCGACGCCGTTACAAAGAGCTCTTACCAAGTTTTTGTAATGGAAAACGTCGATTATTTCCAATTTGTCTCGAAGAACACGATGCTTGACATCACCGATGTGGTGAAAGGCAAAGCGAATATAACCGCGGCCGAAAAAGAAACGAAAACGATCGAATCGAAATTCTACGATGACTCGAAATCTTTCTATAACGTTGGCCAAAACGGGGAAGACAAATATTATGGCATTCCTTTTTATGACAGCGCTTGCTCCATCAATTACAACGTGGATCTCTTCGAAGAGAAAGGCTTCTACTTCAAGAAAGGGAAATCCGCCGACGTTCTTAGCGAGAATGACCTTAATAGCTATGAGAAAGTTAGCGAGCTCTTTGTTGCGGATCCGGAAGACGAGAGGTCGCTCGGCCCCGATGGCAAAACCGGCACAATCGATGGCGTCGATTATTCCTGGGACGATGGACTTCCGGCCACTTACGCCGACTTCCACGCTTTATTGACCTATATGGCCGCCGAAAATGTGAGTCCTATCGCCTGGAACGGCTTCGAAAAAGGCTATTTGACCTCTTTGGCTTTAAGCTTATGGAACAATGCGATTGGCTATAATGAGGCTAAGAATTCTTTGACTTTTAGCGGCACGAGCACGCGTGTTTTGGATTTAGACGCTTCTTTCTATCCGAAGAAGAACAAAGACGGAGGCTTCGTTTACGCCGACGACGTCCGAGTGAACGCTTCTAACGTTTATCAAGTCCACAAGCAAAAAGGCCTCTTGGATGCATGCAAATTCGTCAAAACCATCATGAGCAACAAAGAATACCGTTATGGTGAAAGCGATTCTCCAAACTTCATGCACACCACTGCTCAAAATTACTTTATCAATGGCACGCCGAATAATGGCAAACCCATCGGCATGCTCGTTGAGGGCGCTTGGTGGAATAGCGAAGCAACCGATAGCTATAAGAGCAACGAAAAAATGACCAAGAGATTTGGAATCATGCCTCTTCCAAAGCCAAGCGTCGACCAAATAGGCGAAGATAACGTCACCCTAAGCGACCGCGACTCTTCCATGTTCATCAATGCGAGTTGCCCCGACAACATGATTGAGGCAGCGAAAACTTTCTTATCTTATCTCAATAGCGACCGCGCCATGAACACCTTCAGCGAATATACCGATATGGTGCGCTTGATGAAATACGATTTAACGGAGGAAACGCTCGGCAACATGTCCTACTATGGCAACCAAGCTTATAAGTATTACCATGCGCCAAGCACCAAACATCTTGATTGGAGGCCTTTAACGGAGGAAGCATCCTTAAAAACGAGCGCGCTAAGCTACCGCAAATGGGGTTTCTCAACCAGCGCCAATAGCGACAACCCATTCGAATACTTCCGTAACAATCAAAACGATTCGGGAGAGGATTTGTTCGCGAACATCAACCGCTACTACGAAGTTTCCTGGGCAAAATAAAAGGCTCCCATTATGACCATCGCCAGAAGCAAAAAGCCGCATAATGTCGGTTGGTTCAACAAAGAAGGCAAAATTTTCTATGGCCTTCTTATCGCTTTGCCGATTCTTCAGTTTTGCATTTTCTATATCGGCGTGAACTTCAACTCCATATTGTTGGCCTTCCAAAGCTATACCAATTTCGGCGGTATTGAAAAAAGCGAATGGGTGGGGTTTCAAAACTTCCAAGAGATTTGGAAAATCCTCACCACCGATCCAGACAATACCTTGTTGGTTTGCCTTAAAAACACCTTTTACTTTTTCTTGATCGACGCTTTTGTGATCATGCCGTTGTCTTTGCTCTTTGGCTATTACATCTACAAAAAGGCATTTTTGGCGAACTTCTTCAAGGTGATGCTTTTCTTGCCAAGCGTCATATGTTCAATGGTTTTCGTCATCTTCTACAATTATTTCGTGGAAGGCGTCATTCCGCAGCTTGTGAACGCTTTTAATTCCGAAAACCCCATTTATACGATTTTCGGGGATCCCAATGGGTTAGCAATGCTTGCTCTTATCATCTTCTATATCTGGATTAACTTTAGCGGTTCCATCCTTTTATATCTTAATGCCATGTCAAGCATCCCCACCTCCACCATCGAGGCGGCAAAGATCGATGGGGCAAACGAATTCGAAATCTTTTTAAACGTCATCATACCCGGTTGTTGGAAGACCATCGTTTCTCTTTTCATCATCGCTTGCGCGAGTACGGCTAGCAATCAGGCCTTCTTGTTCTCCTTCTATGGCGGAAACGCGCCAGGAAGCCTCCAAACTTTAGGCTATTACCAATTCATGATCGTCATCGCTTCAGGGCAAGAAAATCCGATTTCTTATCCGATGGCAAGCGCATATGGCGTCTTATTGACACTCATCATCGCTCCTTTGACTTTCCTTCTCCGTTATCTCATGAACCGTTTTGGACCAAGCGAGGACTAATTTATGAGAAAAGCATCTCTAATACTTCCGAAAAAGAAACGGCATTGGTCTCTTTTCGATGGCGTTACCTTTTCTCTATTGACGATTTATTCTTTGGGGCTTTTTCTTCTTTTGCTTTGGGCTTTGCTTAGTTCTTTCCGAACTCAGGATTCATATCTCGCAAAACCTTTGAGTTGGATCAACCCCGAAGACTTTACTTTTGACAATTACCTCACCGTTTTCGACTTCATGCGCGTATTGGTTACGAAAAATGGGCAGCAAAGCTACGTCCATGTCGAAATGATGTTCCTTTATAGCATTCTTTACGCCGGTGGATGCGCGATTATCCAAACATTAGTAACCGCGACAGTCGCCTACTTGACTGCCAAATATGATTGTCTTCTATCGAAGATTGTCCATTATAGCGTGATTTTGACGATGGTCCTTCCTATCATCGGAAACATGTCGTCCATGATTCAAGTTCTTCGCGCCTTGCATCTATATGACACAATGATAGGAATGTACGTCTTAAAGTTTGGTTATGCGAACATCTACTATCTGATTTTCTATGCCGCATTTAAGAAGATTCCAAAGGATTACACCGAATATGCCCTCGTCGAAGGTGCGAGCCATTTTAAGATATTCTCCCGCATCATGATGCCGATGGTTTTGCCGCTTATCGGAACCGTCACCCTTCTCCTCTTCATCAATTATTGGAACGATTACCAAGTGCCTTACGTTTATCTTCCGAGCGAACCTACGGCGGCTTTAGGGCTTTATGCCGTGCTTAATGTCAACACAAGCATCAATGATACGCCCTTTAAAATTGCTTCTGGCATCGTCGTATTTATTCCGATTTTCATCATCTTCCTCATTTTCAAAAACAAAATCATGGCCAATATCGATGAGGGTGGCGTAAAAGGCTAAATGCATAAAAACATGAAAAGCCCTGCTTTTACTTGAGGTAGGGCTTTTTTTGATATGTTCGATAGTCTTTTTGCGATAAAAAGAATCAAAGAACGGCAAAAAGAAGAGACGCTAAAGCAAAGCGCGGTATTTCGATCTAACCTATAAGGTCGATTGCTGGCAAGGGCAAGCATGCCCTTCTTGATTGCCCAATGGCCCTATTTCCCGGAAATGTTTGGCTATCCCTTATCGCAAAATGCCATTCTTGATCGCATACTCCACCATTCGAACGCATTCCAGATCGTGGTCCCATCCTACAAAACGAAGGAAAGGTGGAACTATTTAAGGACGAATAGCCAAAAAATGGAGAGGCTCATTTTCTCCTAAATGGCAAAAATATATCGCCCTAATCAGGTGGCAAATGGAATGGGTCGTCGATGACTAGAATCCTATGGAGCCGATTAACGAGCTCCATCCCTATCTCGCAAAGTTTATCGATATCCATAGCGGTTTCTCAAGGAACCTTCAGAGATTGGTCATTCTTTTTTTGCTTCTTCTCGCGTTCGAGAAAACCAAGGCATTCATCGAACGAGCGGCGAAAAAGCGAACTAAATTGCGTTATCGAGACTGAAAAAAACACCTAAAATCGCCAAAGACTGACTTTTAATTCCTCATGTGCACTAGAGAGTTTTTCGTATTTTTCATTCCATTTTCGTTTCGTTCGAGCAAACGGACGGAACAGATTTGTCATGGCATCTCCATAATGCCATCGGATGATATTTAATATGGTCGATTATCGTTTTATCGCTAAATAGCAACTCGGGTATATAGTTCTTCGCTCTGAATTCGTCGATAAACCCTTGTTCCTTTTCTTCGATTGTTATTAGACTCCTCAAGTAGCTGGTGACATTCGCTTTAGCCTCATCCAAGTTGAACTCGTCGTTTTTGGCCAAGACAGGCTTTAGCTGCGTCTTGAATTTCGTAAAATTTATGCTTTCTACGTTTTCGAATGAGACGCTATCTATGTCCTGATCCCCTCCAACCATGTTGTAAAAAATAAGGCATTTCCTCAGCAGTTCCTTATCCTCAATGATTTTGTTATTGATCATCGCATTCACATCATATAAATCTCTTGGTGTGGCCCTAGAGAGCAACGCATTGATTTTGCTTGCATAAAGTTCGGTGGCGTTCAGCACTAAAATTTCAAAGCCATCGATGATGTCTTTGCCCATTATCTTCTTATATTCCAATGGCAATATATGGCATCTATCCATGAAATTGATTTCCACTTTGACACCATCCCTGTTTCCGGCGTTGTTTATGTAGGCAAAGGAGAAGGAAAGCAAAGCGTGATGTCTTCTTGGCTCAACGTTCAAGGAATAGCCTTCTTGCCACATATAGTCAGTCAATCTTTTGCTTAATTTGGATTTTTCCTTTTCCATCTCGTTTTTAGATAAGTTTTCGGCGAAATCTAAATCAATATCAACCGAAAGGCGCGGAAGATCCACTGATGTAAGATTGATTGCCGTCCCTCCCTTTAAGGCAAGTTTTCCTTTCAAAATAGGATCGCTATTCAGGAATCTCAATATTTCGGAAAGCCTTAATACCTTTTCCAAGTTGTCCTTGATGAAATTCGTTTTGGACGCAAGTTCTGCTAAATATTGTCTTGTGTAATTCATCAAAAGCCTCCGTTGATACGCGATTGGATGTTGCGGGGAACCAGTAGATTCCAATCTTTATTGAGACTCACTTTTTTGAAAGCATCCTTCTCGAGATAATTTACCTTATTGGTTAGATGCGATTTGCATTTGCCGAAGAAGTCCTTGGCGAGGTTGAATCGATCGTTATATGTCTCAAGCAAATACCCAACCTTTTGGTATAGAAACATTTTGCCGTATTCATCAAGAGCCTCGATTAGCTTTTCCTCGTTCAAGTATTTGATCTGCTCAAGAGCGTTCAAGACTTCCTCTATCCCCCCGGAAAAGGATATCTCGTCGATGCAGTCCACTATTGTTTTCTCAAGCGATGTAACTCTTATTCCTTCGCTTGCAACGTCGTTTATAAGCGTTAGGCTTTTAGCGGGTTTGTAGATAAACTCGTTGTCATTGAAGGTGAAACCATTGAATTTTGTGAGGCTTCCGACGATTACGTCATTGAAAACCTGATTTGCTATTCCATAGTATTCGAGCGCGGAATGAAAGCAAATGAAGGAAGTCTCTGAGATGTTGCTCGCGATTTCGAACTTTGTTCCGTAAATGTCATTGGTAGACGGGTCAACCAACCCATAGAGGTTGTTGCGTATTTTTATATACGTTCTTGTCTTCAGCTTATTCGAAATCCAATTAGAATACTGTTTCTCGTCTTTGAATTGTCCTATCACTTTTCCTTTTGTTATTATTTTAGGAAATATATCCATTTCAAACCTCTTATATTACCGATTTTATATTAAAATACTTATTAAGACAAGTATTTTGGGTCTTTTTTGGTATGTTTCCTTAAATCATCATCAAATTGCGAACTGAAAAACTAAATGAAGTTTTTGTAGGCAAAAGCCGCGTTTAGCTCGAAAAACCTCTTTTGAAGAATGCTATTTATGATTCCCATAGAACTAAATATCCATAAAGAAAGGAGGCATTTTTCTTATATGGGTAAAAACAAGGAAACAGTTCAATATTGCAAAAAGAGGGACTCTTTCGAAGATGATCGGCAAAGGCGATACAGTAAATAAGATCGCGGAGATCCTGGATATGGATCCCACTTCGGCCTCCAGGGAGCTCAAAAACGAAAGGTGTCAAGGTAAGGGAGAGAGAAGAAGGTGTCACATTGTGCGGAAATTACGCGCGCAAAAAGATGAACCATCAAGTGCACCAGTCAAGAAAAAGCGAAGAGACATGCGTCTATTTTCTCGATCGAATGGGCCTGTAGTTCTATTTAAGATTCGCGTACTAATCGATGATTATGAGGCTTGTCTTGCCTTTCGGAGTCTCGGCGCGCAGTTTCGCGTCAATCGCCTTCCTCCGGAACTTGGGCGTGAATGCGGTATGGCATTTGGAATCCCATTGTTGCGAGGAAAGCTCGATGCTTCGTTGTTTTTAAGTGGCGTAATGTAAAAGTCTTTCTCGGAACAAGGGCAACTAGGCATTGCAATTGTAATCCCTTAGAGGATTTTTCCTATGACCGCCACGGCTTCTTATCGTCTCGTCCACATAGCAGTTGTCCCTATCGGTTCACATAAAAAGCCGACCGGCGCAAGAACACCGATCGGCAAAAAGCTTTATCGAAGGCTCTTCCTTTTAACGATAAGTAGCGTAAAGAGGCGTCGCTAAGAGGGTTACTGTCGAATCCGCTTTCCAATCGTAGAAGCGACCGAAAGCACTTTCCAGAGTATCGCTTGCGCTAATCGTGGCATCATAAACGGAAATGAAAGCACTATAGGAAGCACTCGTTCCATTGATGAAAGGGATGGCGTAGGCGCGGAAAGAGGTGCTGGACAGGCGACGAATCTCGATATAATTCCAAATCTCAAAGCTATTGTCGTTAGCGGTCGTTAGAATAAAAGATCCATTACCGACCAATGGGAATGTGCTTTGCGCTTTTCCTGTCCCATTATAGTCATAGGATGAGACGCGGACATAGAACGAAAGCGAATCAAGAGAAGCATCAGAAAGCGAAAAGGAGCTCCATAAAGCATTTCCCACCATTCCATTCTTCACCGTCAATTCGCTTAAAGGCATGCCGCAATAGGTTTCGTTAGTGGCCGTATACCCTTTCGCCAATGCCGATTTTTCTATGAGAGAACCGATATGAGCGATGCTCGAATTCAAAATATTCTCCTCCGTCGCACCGTTTTTCACGAACGTTAAAGCAGAAATATCCGCTCCAGTAGGAACATAAACGGAAACATTATCAACAAGCCCACCGCTAATCGTTTCAGCGATAGGATAAGAGGAAAGCGCTCCTTCTACGCTTCTCGAAGAATAGTTTTCAGCAACAAAATAAGCGGAAGAATCGCGGATTTCCCCACCTTTTAGCTCTCCTACAAAGCAAGCGGATTTTTCCCACATACAATACTCGAAGCGGCATTTCGAGGTGACATTCTTAATTAGTCCACCATTCATTTTGGTAGCAACGCCCGACAACCCCGAGGAATAATTCGATAAGACGAAATCAAGAGTAACGTCTTCAAGCGTGCCACTAAAGGAACTAAAGAGGACGCCTTTCGTGTCGCTTCCAGACGCCAACATCTTTTTCGAGAAGATACTATGTCCAAAGCCGAGGAGCTTTCCCGAAAAACTCTCAAGATTGATGACCTTAGAAATCTCAACGTCGTTCATAAGGAAGTAACGGCCGTTTTCCTTCATCGATTGAAGTTCGCTTTCTTTTGAAATGCCTTCTAAGAAACTGCCATGAAGAGCCGTATCTTCTTGAATGTTAGTCACATCTTTATCCCATTCGTCGAGCTTATATTTTTCGCCAAGGGCCGTTTCGTAGGCTTTTTTGGCTTCGATAAGCTGCTCTTCCGTTAAGGATTCGCCTTCTGGCACTTTGGTTTCATAAACTTTTTGATCGCCATTATAGAAGGTCACTTTATGGCTATTTATTTCTAGGCCACGCACCTTGATTTCGATGTCTTTATGCGGGTTTTGCAAAGTATAAACGCCATTTTCGTCGCATTCGAGTTTCGTTTCGACGCCATCGACGGAAGCGTAGACTTCCGCATTGGATACGGAATTGGAATATTTCTTATTGACAGAGAGGCTAAAACGATACTCTTTTTGCGAATAAGGGATTTTGTCGCCCTCATTATTCAAGGCGCCTTCAATATTCGAAGAAAAACGTATATTAAGAATCGTTTCAAGTTCCCCAAAGGCTTCAATATGCGGGGCTTTTTGCACGTTATGGATGATGTAAGTCCCATCCGCGCTTTCGAGCGTTTCTTCATCATCGATTAAGAAGCCGAAATCCGCTCCTTTATAAAAGCCCTCTTTCAAAGCAAGAGAAAACGCATAGTCTTCGCCATAGACGACTTCACTAGCGCCTTTAAAGACATAATGATCGCTATCGAAATCAAGATTCACTTTAAAAGATTTTTTCTCGATTCCTTCTAAAGATATTTTAAGTTTCCCCGTGACGTTAGAAACAAGATATTCGTTATCAATAAGCTCTTGGAAAGGCTTGGCTTCATCGTTTTCAAGAACGGTTAGGCCTTTAACCTGGTAGCCTTCTTTCGCTTGAATCTTAAAACGATATTCATCACCATAGAGAGCCTTTTTCTCCCCCACGAAAGAATAGTTTTCCGTATCGGAAGGGACAAGAACATCGAAAGAAATGCGATCGAGATCATTGCTGCCAATAACCAAGTTTCCATCGACATTGGGTATTTCAAAAACGCCATTTTCGCCCGTCAATTTCTTTTCTTCCGAATTTCCCACGGCATAAGAAGCTTCGATAAGACCGCTATAGCCTTCTTTTGGGGTCGCTTTGAAAGAGTAAGTCTCCCCATACTGAACTGTTTTTTCCCCTTCGAAAGAAAGGGTATCGTTCGAAAGGAAGCTCACGGCGTATGTTTCCTTAGCTATTCCCTCGAAAGATATATGAAGGTCCTTCGAAACGGAGGGAATCGTATAAACGAAGCCAGTCTCACGCGAAAGCTCAACATCGTCATTGAAGGCTTTGAAATCGGAAAGGAAGAGAAAGCCCTTTTTCGGGGAGACGCTAAAAACGTAATCTTCACCCATTCGAGCGGTCGATTCTCCATTAATCAAGACCCCTTCCTCGTTTTCAAAGGTGACTTTGAAGGAACTCGAGGCTTCGCATGAAGCCAAAAGGGAAAGAAGAAGAGATGCGCTAAGCGTCAAAACTAATCTTTTTTTCATGGTAACTCCCTCTATAAAAGAACTCTGAGTGTGGGAAGAGCTGTTTCCGAAAGCTCCCAATAATCTCTGTCTAAAGTCTCATAACTGGCATAAATCGCATCCATTTCTTCCGTTGTTCGATAAGAAGAGTCGAAATCGATTTGGCCACTCGATTCCCTAACCCCAGAAGCCGATAAAATAGGCAAAGCACTCTCGGAAAGGAAAAGCGAAGAGGAGACGATGCCTTTACCGGTCCAAAAATAATTATAGGCATTCACCAAGGCATCTCCTCCCTTATCGAAAGGTTTTCCACTAATCGTTCGCATGGAGACGAAGCAATCATGCACTTCGAAATCGTACCCATTTCCGAATAAACCAGCGCGTTCCGCACCCGTGTCTGGGAAGAGTAGATCCAAATAGACATTCGAAATCTTCGTTCTTTCTCGGTTGTTTTGGGGATTGCGGGCATAAAGCGCCAAACCAGAGAAACGAGCGTATTCCTCAGTGCTTGTAAATTGCACGTTTTCAAAACCGATATTCTCAATTTTTGCCGACTCAAGCAAGCCGAAAAGGGATTGGTGGGAATCGAGTGTCTTCTCCATTGTTATATTCTTTAAGACGTGGCCGAAACCATTGACTTCCGACGAGAAGGCCAACTTGCTTTCCCAATTAGAATATCCACCATAGCTAACGCCGCTAAAATCGATATCGTTAGCAAGATAATAGCGGTCGTCATAAGCCCCGAGATTTTCTAAAATACCTAACCAATCAGACGTATTTTTGATTTGCTTCGTGTAAATATCGGCGATAAACACTTCTTTGTTTTCTCCAAAGCTCACTTCGATTTCGGCCTTCCCTTCTTTCAAAGGCGTGACTTGGCCATTTTCGGAAACGAAAGCGATCTCCGGAGCTAAAGAGTTATAGCGAAAGACGGCATTGGAATCTGTCTCATCCATTAAGCTTGCCTCAATCTGATAAGAAGTCGGCGAAGCTAAAGAGAAAACTTCACTTTTTTTCTTTAGCAAGATGCCTTTGGAAGCCTCTTTTTGAAGGACGGTGACGATGATCGTATCAGTCGCTTTCCCGACTTTTCCCTTAATAGAGGCGATCCCTGGGTTTTTGGCCAAGAGCTTATGGCCGCTCATTTCGGCGACAGTGGGATTATCCGATTCGAAAGAAGCTTTCCCACTCGCTTCGTAAGCTATTTCCAAAACGGTGTCTTCGACGATGGTGAGTTCTTTCTTCTCAAAAGAGAAAGCATCCACCGCTTCCAAAGAAGAGGAAGAGAGCGATTTTGAGTCTTGAGGTTTTGCTTCCGAGCAAGCCCCCAAAGAAAGGAGGATGGTAAAGGCCGACAAAAGGACAATTTGTTTTTTCATGGTCTAATCTCCAAAAATTTCGCTACGCCAAGTTTCAATGCTGTTATTGACATCCATGCCGCCTTCCAAAGAAGAGACGATATCGAACTTCTTGCAATACTCGCTTAGGATATTCCAGTATTCCTTGCGCGTGTTTAAGGAAAGTTCGCTCATGTAGAAGCGGAACATCATGTAAATGGGGAAGCACTCTTCCGTTCTTAATCTCGTAAGCAAAGTAGTATAACGGCTGGGATCGGTTTCTTTGATATAAGCGATTTGTTCAATCCCTTCTTCCATCTTTTCAAAGAACTTGGAAAGAATCTCGAAAGTCCAATACTCCTTCTTATAAAGGTCGGTCATGACGTAAGCGCCAATGCCTTTGGTCGCATCGAGGTAGTTATAGTAACTCCTAAGAAGTTTGTAGTATTCGGTCATCGCTTTCGAGGCGGCCCCATAATATTGATTGAGGAATTTTTCCGCCAACTCTTGGTAGTGATATTGGGTGCTATAGAGAAGTTTCGATTGGGTATAGATTTTGAAGGCTTCAAGAGATGGGGTCCCTGTTTCGTAGAAGCTTTGGTCGAGGATGGCGGTGGCGCCACAATCGGAGAAGAATTTGTAATGTTCTTCATAAGTGCCGAAGTTATTCATCGGTATCATGCAGCTTTTCGCGCTGAGAGAATACGTCCAAATATACATTTCGCCATGGCGGGACGCGCCATCGAAAAGATCGCGCCAACCTCTTAGCTGATCATATTGCGCGCTGTTTTTAGGATCGGACATCTTTTTGGAGAAGTCTGCGTCGATAGGGCAATACATGACCATGACATTCTTGTTGATGCGAAATTTATCCGAAACAGGAACGTATTTCCCTTTCGTCGTATCATACTTTGCCGGTGGTTCTTGGCTTGTTTGATAAGCGAAGAAAACATATTTCATGCTGCGCCCGGGGTAGGTCTTTTCAAGCCAGGGATCAAGAATCTCTTGAAGCTTGTTCGTGAATTCAAGCTCTTGTCCGGCATAATTGCCGTATATTTCTCGCTCTTTGATGCAATTCTCGCAAGTGCACATGTCGAGGTTATCTTCGTGGCCCATTTGGATATAGGTCGCTTCAGGGTTACTCGCGATAGCGCTTTTCATCTCTTCGGCCATGGCCTTGACCACCTCGGGATTGCTATAGCAAACCTGGGTATGGGCATCGTTATACCATTCAGGATGATCCGCGCCATACTTCGAAAAGGGCAAAAACTTCGTGATGGTCGTATGTGCGAAAGCGGCCCATTTCCCTAAGGAAAGATCCGTAAAAAGACGCATCCTTCTTTGATAAAGGGTTGAGGAGTTAAGATGTTTATAGAGAATTTGGCGAACATCGAATAAAGGTTTGAATTCGACGTCATAACGATAAAGAGGAATGGTGTCGACTTTATCAAATGTCACTTCGTCATGACTATAGATTTCTAAGCCGATGTTCTCGGATAAATAATCGTAAACGGCACTATAAACGCCAGAACCATTCCGAGCGTTGATGTAAAGCTGGTTGTCGACGGTTTTAAGGATGTAGCCGGTTTTTAAGAGCTCTTCTGGGAGTTCAAGACCGCTTTTATTGAAAAGAGTCGTCTCGCCTAAGGAAATATACTTTCCAGAGAAATCAGAGACGCTCGTATCGCGAATCACATCCAAGCGGGCGCCAGTGGCGTTATAAAGGAAATTCTGCAATTCGTTCGAAGCGAAAATAACGTTGTCATCGGCTTTTTCGGAAATGACAATTTGATAATCGCTTTTGCCAGCTTGGACAATGTAATGGCCAGTCATTTGAAGCGAATCGTTGAAAACGCTAGAACTCGTATCGGAAGGAACTTCGGCCGCTTGGCAAGAAGCCAAGGAGAATAAGAGAGCGGAAGCGCCAAAGAGAATTGTTTTCTTGCTGTTTTTCTTCATGGGAGTACCTCCTATTTCACCAAAACGTCAAAGGTGTAGAAATTGACGTTTCCATTTTCGTCGATGAGGAGATAATTGACGGAATAGACGCCTTTTTTCGTTGCTTTGAAAGATTTGTGCTTCACATCCACGATTTCGCCCTCAGGATCGATGACGTTAATCAACAGAGTGACGGTATCAGGAACCTGATCGTGGATTTGATAGCTAGGAAGCTTTACGTCCTCGCCAAGCAAAGCGCTCTTTGGGAAAGCTCCCAAGAGTTCAAGGGTCGGAACAACAGAATCATAAACCGAGAAATAATACGAATAGACAGTCCTATTCCCTTTGGTGTCCATGAAGGAGTAGGTAATCGTATAGGTGCCATTCTTTTGGGGTACGTAGCTCTTCCCCATGGCGTCTAAATCCATGGTTTCAAGCACTTCGCCATTGCAGGAGATAGTGATGATCCCTTCTTTTATGCCCGAGAGAATATCATAAGCATAAACGGTTGGGATTTTCACTTCCGCTCCTTCTTGATATCTCCCTGAAAGGGAATCCGGTAAATACACATCCGGACCTATCGAGTCTCTTCGAACGTTGTTGAGAATCTGGTTGTCGAGGGATTTCAAGGACAATGAAGCGCCTTTTTGGATATTTTGGAAGCTGAAATAGAGCTCTCCCGAAGCAAAGCCTTCGAATGAAGAATGAAGCTTGTCGAGAGAAAAGACTTCGTTTCCTCGCGAGTCGTAGATAGCGTTTGTTTTTTCGCGGTAGGAAAGTCCAGTGAGACCATCTCCATCTTCGTAAAAGCGGATTTCCTCCGAACCGTTAACGGAAAGATAAAGCTTTCCTAAGCGACGCGTAAAATCGAAATTCAACGCTTTGGAATAATCTAAGGAATCATGGAGCGAGAGACGATAGGAATCGCTTTCGCTCCCTTTCCAAGTTAAAGAGAATTCCTTGGCGAAGACCTTCCGAGCAAAGCTCGCTTTCGCCTCATCCGAAGTTCCTTTTAACGAAATGCCATCGTCATGGGCTTCGACCTCGCAAGCGCTTCCAACGAAATAGGATTCGATGAAACCGAGGCGAACCTCGCTTTTTAAGATGGGGATCTCGCGAGAATAAGTTCTTACGTAATCGCCTTTTTGGAAGCTGAATTTCAAAGAGGCCGTTTTGATCGTCTCATTCGAGCAAGGACGATATTTCTCGCCGGCAAGAAGCGTTTTCGGACCATTCGCGTCCGTAATGGTGATCTTGGGAGCGACATTTTCCTTTGTGCCGTCGTTATTGAAAGCCAACGCGCTAAAGGTGAAAAGATCGTATTCATCCCCTTCGAAGAAGGCATCCGGAAGATAGATTTTAGAGGCATCCACCACCGGATAAGGATTCTTCTGGATATTGCGTATATAACGGATGACTTTAGCGGTATTGCCCACATAATCCTTTGCCATAAAGCGCACGACGTAGTCATGGAGCCTATCGATGAAGATGCGGCCGTCGCTTGTCAAAGGAACATCTTCATTGTTGGAAGTCACCGATACGGAAGTCTCGTATTCGCCAACGCCACCGCTTATTAGCATCTTCGGAAGAGTGATGAAGTCCCCCAAAGTAGCGCTTTCTTGCATGTTGCCATCAAGTTCGATTTTCATTGGCTCTGAGAAGTTCAAAATCTCAAAATCCTTTGCAATAGTTGTTTGGTTTCCAAAATAGTCGCTTGCAATAAAAACCATTTTGTAAGAGCCAGCCGAAGTTGGGGTAAAAGAATCCCCTCCTTCTTTGATAAGGTTATTTCCTTGATAAACGGCTACCGTTTTCGTCGCGACATAAGAGGCCCCGCTTCTTGCTTCAAAAGAAGGGAAAGCGTAAGGTTTGCCTACTTCTCCGTTGGTCAATCCTTCTTTCGAAAGGATGATTTCTGGGCCTTTTTCGTTTTGGATATAGGCATTGGACAACTCTTCCCCACCAATGCTCGTCACCAAGAAGTCAGCCGTTGAAGAAACGCCCATCGCATAAATGGCAAGCTCCACCTTTCCATTACTAAAACCAGTCCAAGCGGTGTCCCCGCCCGATAGGACAGAATCGTTGGTGCTAAAATCGCGGACGACCCAGGAAACGCGATTCTCTTTATAGCCGTCGGCTGTACCAGTCAATTGCCACGGCTTGGAATAAAGACGACCGGAATCGTTATTGAAGTAAAGCTTCAAAGGCGTTTCGTCCAAGGAGCGATCCTTCTTTGTCGCCGTAAAATCAAAATCGCCAATAAAGCCACCATCTTCATGCATTTGAGCGTTATCGACAGTTTCCAAATCGCCGGTATTGAAATTGTAATAGTTACCCGCCCATCCTTGACCAGTCGCTTTGGCACGAATACGAACGAAATTCGGCATATAGGAAAGGAACTTGGTACGGATGGAGATGACGTTATTGCTATTATTGGTATCGGTCAAAGTGACATAAAGGCCTTCGCAATCGTTAATACCCATGGAATGAGGTGCGGCGCGAAGCTCAAGAAAAGGTTTGTTTTCTTCAGGATTTTCTAAGGATTCGTCGAATTCAAGATCATTGAGATCGATAATTTTCTTGTAGACGACAGGAACGCTTTCCTTAAGAGAAATCTTTACCCCGTTATAGCGGTTATTAAGGGCGAAGTTCGCGAAACTGACGTTTGTTGCCTCTCCTTCGAAAAGGCTCGCATATTCGTCATAGACGAAGAAGGTTTTCGTAAAAGAGAGGTTCTTTCCATCAAGGGTTGCCTGGTAGAAAAGAGTGTACTTTCCCGCTTCCGACAGCGTTACCTTTCCTTTTGTTTCCTTGCCACTTGGATAGACTAAAGAGGCCTCAGCCAAGACTTCTGAATCGTTTTGATAGGCTTTCCCATCAAGAACTTCGAAAGAAGAGCCTTTGTCAAAACGAGCCGACAGAGAATATGGAAGAAGCAAGGAGGCCACCTCTTTTTTCACGCTTACAAGGCGGCGTTCTTCGATGGCTTCAATCTTCTTGGAATGATAGATTATTTCATATTCCCCATAGCTATCGAAAGAGAAATCCAAATCGCCTTCGGCATTGGTATATCCTTCGATAGGAGAACCATCCTTTTTAATCGTAAGAAGAGCATCATCTATTCCGACACCAACGAAAAGATCGCTCTTGACATGGGCTTTCGGAAGATGAATTTTTTCATGAATTCCTTTTTCCGAAGTAGGTTCGAGCGAATACTCTTCCATAAATTGGAAGCTGGACGAGGCGCTTTCTTTAGAAACAACGGGAAGCTTATAGTAGTTTCCTACCGTTTCATTCTCATCTTCATACTCGTAATAAACGTAGTAGTTCCCTGCTTCCAAAGGAGTGAAACGATAGGTTTCTGCCACGATTTTCTTATTTTTATCGTGAACACGGACTTTCACTTTCCCGTTATCTAGGTTTCCTCTTAAAGGGTTATTCACAATGGGAGTCGGAAGAAGGTATTCGCTCCCCACGATTCCTTTGGAGGAAAAGGTGGCGACCAAAGAGGAAGAGACATCTTCAATCTTTTGATCAAAGCTATAACCGCCGAATTCTTTTAAAAGAAGAGAGGCCTTGCCAAAGGAAATCACATTGTTGAAAGAGATGCTTACGGTGTAAGAAAAGAAAGAGCCAAGATCGTTTTCGAGGTACTTCCCATCGTTCAATGAGGAGCTAAAATCCCAAACAGTGAGGTATTTCCCGCCATCTCCTTTGACGCTTAAAGAAAGAGAGATGGGATCGAAACGAAGATAGGTTTCATTGCCGGCATAATGAGTGAACTTATTTCCGGCGTTGTATCCAGCCGTATAACCAAGCGCCCTTTCTTCGAGGTTCCATGGCACTTGATAATAAGTAATGCCCGCTTTTTGGCCTTTGTATTCAACATAAGCTTCGCTATAACCACTATAGGTGTTCACGCCAAAGGAGAAGGATTTGTCGCTGTTTTGGTCTTGGAAATGGAGCGTATAATTCGAGACGCTTGGCGAGCCATCTTCTCCCAAAACGAGGATGTCGCTTTCGAAAACGCCGTTTAATGTCTTCTTGAAAGAGGCGCTCATCCCTTTTTGGTAGCCATAAAGTAAATAGCCTTTCGAGCCGCTCGAGGCGTCGCTATAAAGCTCTTGCTCTTTTAAGGAGGAACCTTCTAAGTCGAAGAGACTTTTCTTGTCCTTTGTAGCCTTGGCGGAGAGCGAAAATTCGGAAGAAAACGCGATTGCGCTTGCAATGCTACTTGCCAGAAGGAGAAACGGAAAAGGCTTCTTTCTCATAACTATTTCCTTTCAAATTTGTTTATAGGCTTATGAAGTTCATCAAGGATTTCATCCACGCTTGATAAAGCTAGGGACACGTGTTTATCGCCGCATCCATAATAGATATAAAGCATGCCATCTTTCTCGACCCAAGCGGTTGGGAAAACGCAGCCCGGATACATTTCGCTCGACTCGTATGGAAGATCTGGTTCCATCACGTAATTTTTAGTCTTAGCAAGAATGATGCTTGGATCGTCCTTATCCAAAAGCATGAATCCGATGCGATATTTGTGATCGAATTTCGAAACGCCATGATAGAGGAGAATCCAGCCGTCTTTTGTTTTCAAAGGCGGGCAACCCGCACCGACACGCTCCGTCTCCCAAAGCTCTCCGCCACAACGATAGAGGCAAGTCGGTTCCCCCCACTCCATAAGATCATCGCTAAAAGTGATCCAAATAGAGGGGTTTGGCCCATCGCGATATGGCCGATCGATTTTCACATAGTTGCCATTCACTTTTTCGGGGAAGATAACGCAATCTCGGTTATCGTAGCGACTATCGGTAATTCGCCCTAAACGCTTCCAGGATTTGAAGTCTTTCGTGTAGGCCAAATACGTCGTCGTATGGCGTTTCTTAATGAAAGTGGGCTCTTCCGGTCCTTCGGGATAAGGACAATCCTCAAGGGGATCCCAACGTTCTTCCGGGTCAAGCCAATAACGGCCGACGTAAAACGGTTTCGAGGCATAGGTCATGAAATAATAATCGCCCATCTTGATGAGCCTTGGATCTTCGATACATCCCCCATCCGCGCAATCAGGCATCACATCGAAATAGGGCTTGTCGCTTGCGCGTTTAAAATGAATCCCATCTTCGCTCGTGGCCAGTCCAAGGCGGATGATATGCTTGGATTCGCCTCCTGCGGCGCGATAAATCATCACAAAAAGCTTTTGTTTCTCGTCGTAGACGACAGCTGGGTTCAAAACGCAGAAACTTTCCCAATCACAAAGAGGATTCGGGGAAAGAATCGGGTTTCCTTCGTATTTCTTGAGTTTCATTTTGGCTCCTTTGAAATCTAACAAAAACGGTTATCTCTCTAATATACCGATATTGTCCTTTGAAAGGGCTTTCTAAGAAAATCTCGCTTTCAATCATCTCTATATTGTTTTGTTCCATTCAAGACGATTATAGTATAAATATGATATTGTTTTCGTTTCAAAAGAGGAAACGCTTATGATCGAATACTTGGATTTCATATCCCCTATCTCATTCGAGGATAGAAAAGATATCGACGCCATCTCTTTCGGATACCATATAAACAACTTTGATTTCCCTACTTTTCACGGTCACAAAGATTATTGGGAGTTCACGATTTTGACCGACGGAGCGTTAGAGAATAGGCTCAATGACAAAAGCTACTACTGCTCAAAAAACACTCTCTTCTATGCCACCACAAAAGATACGCATGCCCTTTTCAAGAAAGGCGAAGCAAAGCCCCGTTACATCAACATACTCGTAAAAGAAAACAAGATAGAAGAGCTTCTAAAAGCGATCTCTCCCAGCCTAGAAGAGAAACTCCTCAAAGGACCGCATTGCCTTCCGGTAAGTAACGAGCTCGTTCTTCAAATAGACTCATTAGTCCATCGCGCGAATTTGGAATTTGGCTATAAAAGAGGGACCAATGATCTTATAGGCGCCGCCGTGCTTCTCATACTGCAACACCTTTTCTTAGAAACGATCGATGCCGAAGAAAGCAAGCCCACTTTCGAATTGGCTGTCTATAAGTTAAGTCTTGATGCTTCCTTCCTCTCTTATACCGTCAAAGACCTTTGCGGAAAGCTCAATTACTCAAGGGTGCAACTCAATCGACTCTTCAAGAAACATTTCGGCAAAACGCCACATGATTATCTCATTCAAAGAAAGCTCGGATATGCCAAGAATCTTTTGGAAATAAGCAATATGTCGACCAGTGAAATTGCCTCGAAAGTAGGATTTTCGAACCTTTCTCAGTTCAATATTGATTTCAAAAAGGAGTATGGAGTGACGCCTGGGGCTTATCGAAAAAAGCCGACTCCAAATAGCTAATACTTTCCAATGAAAAAAAGAGCCGTTAATTAACCCAGAGGTTTCTCAACGGCCCTTTTTTCTTTGTTATCGACCTATCTATTCGCCGTATACTGGCGTCGCATAGACGGTAGCAACACTATTTTCACGCCAAGAATAAAGACGGCCAAACACTTCACTAGAAGGAAGAAATGTCTTGACTTCGTTCATGTAAGTAAGGGCTGATGGCGAATAGGCATTGCTTGTATTGACAAACGGGCACACCGAGATGAAATGCTCTTCACCTATTTTACGTATCTCCAAATATGACCAAACATCTCTGCCTTCTTCTGATGGCAAAGTGAAAGTAGAAGCGGAACTAATAGGCATGGTCGTTTCATTTGTCCCATCTTTTAAATAACCTTCGACCTTGCAATAGAACGAAAGCGAGGAAATACCATTATCAAAGCTCAATAGGTCTCCAAACAAATCACCACCCATTCCGTTAGAAACATCCATTTTAGTTACTGGCATCCCAAGATATTCCCTATCTGTGGTTTGCGGAGTCTTGAGCGGAGATTCATACACCTTATTCGCATTTTTAACGATCCGACAGCCTGAAAGTTTATCCGCCCCCGAACGAACAAGTTTCAACTTGCTTTCATCGATCGGCATAGGCAAGTGAACAGTGACGTTTTGAACGAATCCATCTTCAAGATCGCCCAATATCGCTCCGGAAGTGTTCCCGGAATCGGTTGTTGAATCAAAATCCTCAGAAACAAAGTAGACGTCCGAATTGCGAATCAATCCGCCTTTCATCGTCCCAACAAAAGGACCGGAGGAACCATAAGAAAAGCAAGAACGAACCATCCGAACGGTAACGTCATCGATAAGCCCATCGGTCATAGTTCCCGCGAAACCGGAAATAGACGTGTTCACGAACGTAGTAGAGAACTCAAGTTCCAAGCTATGGATATAACCGCCGAACGTGTTGAAGAGAAGGCCTTTTTGGCCAGCATCCCAGCCATCGCGTAGGCCTTTCTTGGCATAGATACGATGTCCTTTCCCATCAAGAAGGCCGTTAAAGGAGTCGACTAAATTCACTTCATCATTCGAAACGGCAATATCGTTAGCCAAATAATAGAGACCGTCAGAAGATATCGCTTTCAAGTCGTTTTCGTCTTTAATGGCAGTCATCTCTTTTTCCACCGATGAAACCGAAAGGTAGGTATAACCGGAGGAACCATCCGCTTCGACATAAGTTCCAGATAATTGCAAAGAATAAACGCCATCCTCGTTAGGAGTTAACACGGTCTTAGTCTTTTCGGACTCCCGGAAATTCGAATATTTGACCACAACATCGTATTGCATAGCGTAGTATTTATCGACCTCTAATTTGAAAGTTAGAGTGTCACCAATCCGGGCCATCGCAGGCAAAGTATTGCCATCCCCATCGGTAAAACGATATGCGCCGCGCTTGTTGTTGGTCATGATTCTTTGATAGGTGGCATCCGTACGCGTGCAAACGTATTTATAAGTAATTGTCTTGAAGGAAAAAGCCCCGCCACTGGCCGTTAATGTCGGATTAGCAGTTTCAATCCAGAAAGCGCTTGGATCGTTGTCGTCACGATTATTGCTCCAAGTATGGCTGATGTTATGGTATCCGACCTTATCGGCTTCTTCTGCCGAAGCATATAAGCCGCGGCCATCGCCATCGCCGCGATCGTTGATAACCTTGTACCAGGTGCGGTTGCTCCCTGCATGAACGACACTTTGGCTTGGCTTATCAACGTCAAGACCGGTAACGCTCATTTCATAGAAAAGACCAGCACCTTTATACATCCCGCTCGCCGGGCCTTCAGTCGAGGCTCTCGTTAAACTTGCCCCCATGGCAAAGGTAACCACATCGCCCTTGACGGTTACCGTTCCCGAAACCTCAAAAGGATTGCCATTCTTGGTGATTGTTGTAGCGCCGTTAGCGAAATCGTCGGCCGTAAAGGTGATAGTATTCGTTTTCACACTCGGATAAACGTCTTCACCAAAAAGGCCGGTTGCTCCTTTGCTAGCCATGACAGCGCCTATTCCCACCAAAAGGGAAAGGCTCAAGCCGCTAGCTAAGAAAAGCTTTTGTTTCTTTTTCATAGATTGCTCCTTATTAATGTAAGCGATTACATTTTAACAATCCGAAAGCCGAGCGCTCATAACGAAAAACGTCTTGTAGATATGGTTTTGTTACATACATTGCCAGAAAAAGCCTTTATTATGTGGTCTTAGAAAGACTCTTTTGTAATATCCCATCTTTAGGAGTTAATTCGTAGTTTTTCGATTCCCATAAAAAATTTTTG
>ERZ808240.1791-NODE-1791-length-25437-cov-13.270901_pt1 | contig 25437 bp, 23 predicted proteins | sample MGYA00521084_ERZ808240 | MGnify/ENA primary metagenome ERZ808240 (study PRJEB31516, sample SAMN03275571) | gut metagenome | biome: mammalia-associated habitat; material: feces | host: Papio cynocephalus | place: Kenya | collected 2012-08-06 ... | reverse complement strand
ATCATATCGAAGGTGCTGCTGTGAGACAGGGAAAAGCCCACCGTGCGCAGAAGATCCTCCGTCTCCGGCAGGCTCAGCTCCAGGGCGATGGCAAAGGCCAGCACCGTGGGCTTGCTGGGCTTGTACTTGGGGTCGTTGTTGATCTTCCAGAAGGTCTTTTTGCTGACGTTTGCCCGCTTGTAGCACTGAACGTCCGTCATGCGCTTCTGGTCGATGAGCTTCAGGAGAGTCACGGCGAAGCTGTCATCCTGCTTTTTCAGCCAGTCCTCCAGGCTCCGAGGAGCCGGTGCCTCCCAGGGCATGGCTTCTTCGTAGGCGGCCGGTTCCGCCATCTTAGGCATGGCGATCCGGCGGCTCCGATCCTCCGGCATGGCCATACCCTTTTCCAGGGTCGCCTTCCGGGTAGCGTTCAGGAACCGCTCCAGCTCGCCCCGGCGGCTGACCCGGTAGGCGTTCCGGTCATAGACGCACAGGAACACCTGCATGTCCTCATCCCGCAGATTCAGAAAATCCCGGATGGCCTCCGCGGCAACGCAGAGCACCCGATCCTTGGGAAAGCCGAAGGTTCCGGCGGAAATCAGGGGAAAGGCCACGCTTTCCGCCCCCAGCTCCGCCGCCCGGAACAAGGCGTTGAGGTAGCAGCTTCGCAGAAGCGCCTGCTCGTTGGCCCAGCCGCCCTTCCAGACAGGCCCCACGGTATGGATGATATATTTGCAGGGCAGATCATAGCCGCCTGTCACCCCGATTTCGCTGGGGCGCAGGGCCTTGCGCTGTCGGCATTCCTGCGCCAGACCTGACCCGGCTGCCTGATGAACAGCCTGGTCTACCCCGCCGGAGCCGGAAAACCGGCTGTCCGTGGGATTCACAATGACATCCACCCGCATTTGGGTAATGTCCCCGTGGACGATGGACAAGGGCATGACGGTTTTCTCCTTCTTTGACCTTTGGCAACACCGCGCAATTGTGTCTGCGAGCCTCAGCCGCCTTTTCACTCCACTTCTTCAGTTTGAAAAACGAAAAATATAGCGCAGCCGTTGCCGGCGCAAGCCGGCTTACGGATGCGGCATACCCCTTGCGGGTACATACAGTATTCCCCCGTTTTCCAAACTTTGAATTGGGGCAAAAACCCTGGCTGAGTCTTCTTGCCAAATTGCGTGGTGTTGCCCTTTTACTCGTGCAGCTCCAGAGGCAGGCCGTCCGGGTCGTGGAGGAAGGTCATGGGCTTGCCGGTGAAGGTGTCAAGCCGGATCGGCTCGCAGGCAATGCCCATTTCTTCCAGCTCCTTTACCGTTTCCGCCACACTTTCCACCCGGAAGGCCAGGTGCCGCAGGCCACAGGCCTCCGGTCGGCTCACCCGCCCCGGCGGGTCAGGCTCGGCAAAAATCTCCAGCTCTGTAGTCTCATTCAGCCGCAGATCCAGCTTCCAGTCTCCCCGCTCCGGTCGGTAGTTCTCCCGGATCACCGGAAAGCCCAGCTTGCGGACATAGAAATCCTTGGCTCGGTTGTAATCGGATACAATAACCGCCACATGATGGATGGCGTTCAGATGCATAAGCTTACTCCTTTCGGGGGTAAAATTCCGCGTACCGCCGGGCGGTACTTCCGGAAAATCTCGAAAATCAGAGGCTTATCGGCGATATTTCCCCTGAGAAATGTGAAAGAAGGATATTTTTCCAGCTCCTTCAGCCGATACTCCTTCAGTGCCACGTCGTAGTAATCATTCAGGTTGTCAATGCCGACCACCTGCGCCGAAGGAATCTCCTCGCAAATTCGTTTCACCATTTGCCCCGATGAATCCCGCCGCCCCGGTGACGAGAATGGTTTTGTGCTCTAAGGAAGCTCTGAATCTACCTTGCTCATAAAGTCTCCGGACCCCCGCCTCCGCACATTCTTTTTTTCATTGTATTTCCATTTTCCAAAAACGTCAAGCCCTTTCCCGTACTTTCCCGGAAAGCCAACGAGAAGCCCTTGCTTTCCGCCGAAAAGTGTGATATACTGCGTAAATATGGATATTTTACACAAGCTTTTGGAGGCTTCCTATGAATCAAAAACTGCAATATCTGCTGTGCGCCGGGGCGGTCTGCGCGATGCTCTTCGGCTGCGGCAAGAAGCAGGCCGTCACCCTTCCCGACCTGACCGAGATCGTCACCCTGCCCACTCCCACGGAAACCCAGGCTCCTACCAACCCAAACGCCGGGGTGGAGGAGCTGACCGCCGTGCTTTCCGCGGGAGAAATCTACACCCTGGAGCAGTATCCCGACCTGAAAAAAGTGGATCTGTCCGGCAGCACCTGCTACGACACCATTCTCGAATACATGGATGCCCACCCCGATGTGGAGGTGATTTACACCGTGGACTTAGGGGGCACCACGGTTTCCAACCAGGCTGCTTCCGTCCGGCTGGAGGCGGGAAAATACACCTATGAGGCTCTGCTGGAAAATCTCAAATATCTGCCGAACCTGACCTCCGTATCCATCAGCGCGGTAAATCTGACGGCGGAGCAGGTGGAGACCCTGCGCAGCACCTACCCGGATATTCCTCTGGAATACACCGTCTCCCTGCTGGGTCAGGACATTTCCACGGATACCACCACCCTGACCCTGCCCCTGCTCACCGACGAGCAGGTGACGGAAGCCTGCGGCAAGCTGGGCGTTCTCACCGGCCTGACGGACGTGACCCTGAGCAGCGACCAAACCCTCGACCAGGTGGCAAGGCTCCAGGATGCCGCCCCCAACACCGTGTTCCACTACGCCTTCTCCCTCTTCGGCAAGACCGTGTCCACCACCGACGAGGAAATCGTTTACAAAAACCAGTCCATCGGCAACGAAGGGGAATCTCAAATTCGTCAGGCGCTGGCGGTTCTCGACGGCTGCAAGCGGTTCGTCCTGGACAACTGCAAGCTGGATTACGAGGTGCTGGCCAAGATCCGGGAGGACTTCCGGGACGGCCCCAACGTGGTCTGGCGGGTGTATTTCGGCGTGGACGGCCGTTACAATCTGCTCACCGACGCGGACACCCTCCGGGCGGTGTACAACGTGACCAACGACACCTGCGGCCCCATGAAGTACTGCGAGGGCGTCAAGTACATGGACATTGGCCACAACGAGTACCTGACCGACCTGAGCTTCGTCAGCGGTATGCCCAATCTGGAGGTGATGATCGCCTCCGGCTGCGCGGTCAAGGAGCTGGTGGGCTTTGAAAGCTGCAAGAATCTGACCTGGCTGGAGCTGGCCTACTGCTACAAGCTGAAAGATATCGATTGCCTTTCCTCCTGCGAGAATCTGACGTACCTGAACCTGAGCTTTACCCGCGTTTCCAACTATCAGCCCCTGGACGGCCTGCCCCTGAAACGGTTCGTCTGCCTGAGTCCCAAGGCCAGTGCCAAGGAGCAGAACACCTTTGTCAACATCCACCCCAAGGGGGTGTGCATCACCGTGTTCTACGGCTATTCCAACCCCTACGGCTACGGCTGGCGGTATGACGACAACGGCAAGACCTTCAACGAATACTATAAAAACGTGGTGCGGGTGGCCTTCAATTACGATGAGCTGGAGAAGTATCTGCCGAAGGATACCAAATAGCAGGGGGCTTCCGAACCATATGGTCATTGCGAACCATCCTGCGGGATGGTTCGCAATCCGTAACCCCCGCCTTCCCTTGAAGTGGTGCTCCGCGCAGCGCGTTAAAATTTAAGACAACACCGCACAATTCGGCAGAAAGTCTCAGCCAGGATTTTTGTCCCAATTCAAAGCTTGGGACAAAAATCCTGGCTGAGACTCGAAGACGCAATTGTGCGGTGCTGCCTTAGCCCTTGACGCCGCCGGCGGTAAGGCCGCTGGTCAGGTTTTTCTCGATGGACATGAACAGGATCACAACGGGAATAATGGCAAAGATGGAGGCGGCAAACAGGTACTGCCACTCGATCATGTTGTAGCCGTTGAAGATGTTGATGCCCACGGTCAGCGGCTTGAAGGTATCGGTGGAGATCAGGCACAGAGCCACGGTGTACTCGTTCCAGGCGTTGATGAAAATGAAAATCAGGGTGGTGACGATGCCGGGGGCGGCCACGGGCAGCAGCACCTTGAACATGGCCTGGATCCGGTTGCAGCCGTCGATGGTGGCGGCCTGCTCCATCTCCGCGGAGATGGCCAGGAAGGTACCCCGGAGGAGCCAGATGGTGAAGGCCTGGTTGAAGGCGGCGTTGATGAAGATCAACCCTAAGATGTTGTTGGTCAGGTTCATCACCTGCATGACCTTGTAGATACCGATGAGCAGCACCACGGGGGCGAACATCTGGGAGACGATGATAAAGCCCAGGAAAGCGGTCTGCCCCTTGAACTTCATCCGAGCCAGGGCGTAGGCCGCGGGAATGCCGCAGATCATGGCGATGGCGGTGGAACCGGCGGCGATGGCGATGGAGTTGAGCATATACCGGGCCATGGGGGCGCGGCTCCAGATGTCGGCAAAGTTCGACCAGAGCACCTTGATGGGGAAGACGGTGCCGTTGATGCTGAAAATTTCCTCACGGCTTTTCAGTGCCGTGCAGACCATCACAAAGTAAGGATACAGAATGAACAGGCAGATTACGGCCACCGCAAAGTAAAGAAGGATCCGGCGGGCAAGGGTGCCAAAGTTGACACGGGAGGATTCCAGGGTCATATTCACGCGTCTCCTTTCTTCAGGGTGGAAACCATGTAGCAGCTGGCGCACACCAGCAGAATGAGGAAGCCAATCACGGACACCGCCGCGGCCTCGCCCTGCTTGCCGTTGTAGAAGGCCAGCTTGTAAAGGTAGGTGACCAGGGTGTCGGTGCGGCTGGCCGGGTCGCCCTTGGTCATCGTCCAGACGATGGGGAAGGAGTTGAACACATAGATGATGTTCAGCACCGTGGCCACGGTCAGGCTGGGCTTGACCAGGGGCAGGGTGATGTGATAGAGCTTCTGCCAGTAGGAAGAACCGTCCACGGTGGCCGCCTCGTACAGGGCGCTGTCGATGCTCTGCAGGCCGGACAGGGCGGTGAAGCAGACAAAGGGAATGGTGACGAAGATGCCGCAGGCGATCTCCCAGGCGAAGAAGGCTTCCGGAGTGGGTGTCCAGTCCACGTTGCTCTGGATGATGCCGAGGGTTTTGAGCAGGGTATTCAGCGCGCCGTAGTCGGTGTTGATGATGAACTTCCAGACGGAGGCCTGAATGACCAGGGTGGTAGCCCAGGGGAAGACCACAATGGCCCGGGCGATCTTCCGACCCCGAAACGCGTTATTCAGAAGCAGAGCCAGGATAAAGCCCAGCACCGTGGAAAGTGCCACCACCAGGATCGTCCAGACGATGGTGTTTTTCAGAACCATTGCAAATTTGGCACTTTCCAGCACCTTCTGGAAATTCTTGAAGCCATAGAAGCCCTTGATGAGCCCTGCCTTTGTCACCTGACTGAAGGCCATACGGAAAACAAAGCCGATGGGAATGAGAATGAAGATCGCCATCAGGATGACGCTGGGCAGGATCCACAGATATGGCTCGACCCTGCTTTGCAGCTTGTACGGTTTTTTCATGTAGGATGGTACCCCCTTTGGAATGCAGTCGCTTTCAAAACGCGGCTTCTCATGGGGCAGCACTTTGAAAAAGGCTGCATGGAAAGTGGGCCGGGCCAAAGCCCGGCCCACCGGAATGCTAGATCACAGTGATATCAGCCATTGGAAATTAACCGGCGATTTCCTCCTGGAGGTTATCCAGCAGCTCCTGAGCGTCGCCGCCCAGCAGAACCTGCTGCTCCACATCGATAACGCCCTGCTTCACGTCTGCCCACTCGGCCTTGGCGGTGGGGTAGAACTTGGAGGAACCGACCACGTCGATCCAGGCGGTCATGTCGGGGTTGGCAGCGGCGCACAGCTCCGCGCCGGTGGAGGTAGCGGGCAGGAAGTCCTCCATCAGAACCCAGTCGGCGTAGGGCTGATCGTCATAGAAGGTGTCAATGACGGTGGTGATGGCGGCCAGCTCCGCGTCGGTGTAGCCGTTGTCGAAGCACATGAACCGATCCATAACGCCCACGGAAGCGCCGGCCTTGTCGCCGTTGGTGGGGATGGAAGCGATGCCGAAGTTAACGCCGCCGTTCTCCTTGCAGTACTTGGAGATCTGGTTGGGGCCGATCATCATGGCCAGCTTACCGGCAGCGAACATTTCCTGCAGGTCGTAGCGGGTCTCGGTGGTGGGGTCGGTATTGGTCAGGCCGTCCTTGACAAGGCCAACCACGAAATTGACGGCCTCCACGTTCTCAGGGGAGTTCAGCGTCCAGTTGCCCTCATCGTCCACGAAGCCGCCGCCGTTGTTCCAGGCGTAGTAAGCGAAGCAGGCCTGGCCTTCGTCGGTGGTCATGTCAACGCCCCAGGGGTAAACGTCGGGGTTCTTGGCCTTGATGGCCTCGCAGGCGGCCTTCAGCTCTTCCCAGGTGGTGGGAACGGAGACGCCGGCAGCGTCCAGAATGTCCTTGTTGTAGTACAGCGCCCGGGCGGAAGCCAGATCGGGCACGGCCCACACGGTGCCGTCCACAACGGACTGATCCAGGAAGGAGGGATAGAACTTGGCGTAGGTCTCGTCAGAAACCCAATCCTTGGCGGGCAGCAGCAGACCGTCGGCCTGGTAGTCGGCGAACACGTCGATGTTCAGCAGGTCGGGCGCCTCACCGTTGGCGACGCGGGTGTTGACCACGGTGTAGATATCGTTCCAGGACACGCAGTCCACAACGACCTCGATGTCGTCATGCTCGGAATTGAATTTCTCGGCAAAGTCAGCCCACCACTGGGCGGTCTGCTTGCCATACTGAGCGGTCAGCATGGTGACAGTAACCTTTTCGCCGGAGGCGGCAGGGGCTTCCGTCGCGGCGGGCGCGTCGGCCTTGGGAGCCTCGGTGGCGGCGGGAGCAGCGGTGCTGCTGCCGCAGGCGACCAGGGTCAGAGCCATGGCCAGAACCAGCAGCACAGAGATCATCTTCTTCATCTTGATTCCTCCATTGTAGTAAGTATGCAGTCCGCGGCGGGTCGCGCAGATTCTGCCGGATAGGATTTGTCTTTTTCTATCCTTATCCTTAGTATACAGGAAAAACACGAGAAGTCAATGAAAAATCGCAGGAAAAGAGACTGGTTTTCAACGAAATAGACAAAATTGGCTGTTTCACCAATTCTGAAAGCTGCAAATTGTATAATTTTACAAAATAAAAATTTCAAAAAACAGGCATGAAAAATGGTTGTCAACCGGTATTTTCTGTGATATACTGAAGAAAATCAGGCAAAACGAGAAACCGCTTTGCATAAATCAACTATTTCTGTGCGAAATTCACAGAATACTGAAAAATACAGGAGGAAGCAGCTATGGAAAACGTTACCTGGTACCCGCAGAATCCAGCCCTTCAGGCGGTTCTGAAAACCTATGATTTTCCCCAAACCCTGCTGGGTGCCGTCCGCTACGGCCAGGGGCACATCAACGATACCTACTGCGTGGTCTGCCAGCCCCAGGAGGGAGACCCCATCCGGTTCATTCTTCAGGGACTCAGCGGCGCGGCCTTCCCCCACCCGGAGGAGCTGATGGAGAACTTTGTCGGCATTACTTCTTATTTAAGGAAGAAAATCATCGCTTCCGGCGGCGATCCGAGCCGGGAGACCCTGAGCCTGGTGAAGACCAGAGACGGCCGGGACTTCTACACCGATGAAAGCGGCAAGGTCTGGCGGCTGACTCCCTTCATTGAAAATACGGACTGCTTCCAGTCCGCCACCCCGGCGCTTTTTGAGGCCTCCGCCCGGACCTTCGGCCGGTTCCAGTATTTACTCCAGGACTATCCGGCCCAGACCCTCCACGAGACCATCGTGAACTTCCACAATACCGAGGATCGGTTTGCCAAGTTCCAGGCCGCCCTGGCCGCCGACAAGCGGAACCGAGCCAAGGACGTGCGCAGGGAAATTCAGTTTGTCCTCGACCGGAAGGCGGACTGCTCCGTGGCGCTTCAGGCTCTGCGGGAGGGAAGGCTTCCCCTGCGGGTCACCCACAACGACACCAAGCTCAACAATGTCCTCATTGACCGGACGACCCATGAGGGCATCTGCGTCATCGACCTGGACACCACCATGCCGGGTCTGAGCATCAACGACTTCGGCGACTCCATCCGTTTCGGCGCCAACCACAGCAAGGAGGATGAGAAGGATCTCGGCAAGGTCAATTTCGACATCGGGCTGTTTGAGGCCTACACCCGGGGCTTCCTGGAGGGGGCGCAGGGGAGCCTGACCCCGACGGAGCTGGAATACCTGCCCTGGGGTGCCCGGCTCATGACCCTGGAATGCGGCATCCGGTTCCTGACGGACTACCTGGAGGGCGACCATTATTTCCGCATCCACTATCCGGAGCAGAATCTGGACAGAACCCGCACCCAGTTCAAGCTGGTGTCCGACATGGAGACCCAGTTCGACCGGATGGCCGCGGTGGTTGCCGGATACGTCTGATTTTTGTTGACAGATTTCCAACGGAGAAGTATAATACAGGAAGTCCGATATCCAACTGTAGAGGCGGCCGGGAACGCGTGTCATTGCGAACCCGTGGTGCTCCGCGCAGCGAATCCAAATCTTAATGACTGCCGGTGGCAGTCATACCCATAGTGCAGCGCACACCGGTGCGGCCCCTTCCAGGGATTCCCTCCGGTCACAACCCATGTCCCCTTCTGGGAACCCTCGTACAGCAATGACACCTTCTATTAATACGAAACATCCTGACTTTTACAAGGAGGTATTCCTATGAACATTCTGGTAACCGGCGGTGCCGGGTACATCGGCTCCCATACCTGCGTGGAGCTGCTCTGCAGCGGCTACGGCGTGGTGGTGGTGGACAATCTGTGTAATTCCAACCCCAAAAGCCTGGAGCGGGTGGAGAAGCTCACCGGCAAGAAGCCCAAATTCTACGAGGGCGACGTCCGGGACGAGGCACTGCTCCGCAAAATTTTTACCGAGAACGAAATCGCCGCCGTCATTCACTTTGCCGGGCTGAAGGCCGTGGGCGAGTCCGTCGCCCAGCCCTGGCGGTATTACGACAACAACCTGAACACCACCCTGGCACTGACCAAGGTCATGGGCGAGATGGGCTGCAAGAAGATCATCTTTTCCTCCTCCGCCACCGTCTACTCCGGGGACAACGAAATGCCCCTGCGGGAGACCTCCCGCACCGGCGGCTGCACCAACCCCTACGGCTGGACCAAGTACATGACCGAGCAGATCCTCTCCGGGATCAGCCACGCCGACCCTGAGTGGAACGTGGTGCTGCTGCGCTACTTTAACCCCATCGGTGCCCATGAAAGCGGCCTCATCGGCGAGGATCCCAGAGGCATTCCCAATAACCTGATGCCCTACATCACCCAGGTGGCCATCGGTCGCCGGGAGTGCCTGAGCATCTACGGAAACGACTATCCCACCCCCGACGGCACCGGCGTCCGGGACTACATCCATGTGGTTGACCTGGCCAAGGGGCATGTGGCGGCGGTTGAGTATGTGGTAGGGCATCCTGGCTGCGAGGTGTTCAACCTGGGCACCGGCATTGGTTACAGCGTGCTGGACATGGTTCACGCCTTCGAGAAGGCCAATAACCTGACCGTGCCCTATAAAATCGTAGGTCGCCGTCCCGGCGATCTGCCCACCTGCTACGCCGATCCTGCCAAGAGCGCGGAGATTCTGGGCTGGAAGGCCGAGAAGAACCTGGAGGACATGTGCCGGGATTCCTGGCGTTGGCAGACCCAGAACCCCATGGGCTACGGGGACTGAGAAAATACGGCAAGATACGCACCCCGCCGGGAGGAACGCTTCTCCCGGCGGGGTTTTGCTTGAGATGTCGGGCGACCGAAAGAAGGCTGTTCCTCTCCGGGGTGCTCCGCGCCGCGCGTTCAAATCAATTGGCGGCAGCAATTGCACAATCATGCGCAGGCGGCACGGCCGTGACGGATGAGGGCTGTTGACTATCTCAGACAGACCCTATTTAGGCGTGACTTTTCTGTCAAAGGGTGCTATAATGACGCCAGGGAAGCCCCGCGCAATTGTCCCTTCCCGTCTCAGCCGCCTGTTTGCCCCATTTCTTCCGTTTGAAAAACGGGAAATATGGCGCAGCCATCGCCAGCGGATGCTGGCTTACGGACGCGGCGTACCCCTTGCGGGTGCATACAGGATTCCGGTCTTTCCCAAACCTCGAACCGGGAAAGACATCCCGGCTGAGACTTCCTGCCGAATTGCGCGGTGTTGCCCCAGGATAAAAACATTTAGGGGGAAATCCATATGACTTATTCCGAAGTACTTGCCAATGCCCGCCAGGCCATGAGTCCCAACTGCAAGGCCTGCCCCGTGTGCAACGGCCGAGCCTGCACCAATCACGTTCCCGGCCCCGGCGCCAAGGGCGTGGGCGACAACGCCATCCGCAATTTCGATGCCTGGCAGCACATCCGGGTGAACATGGACACCATCCACGACAGCGGCGATCCGGACACCTGCCTGGAGCTGTTCGGAAAACGCTTCCGCTATCCCTTCTTCGCCGGCCCCGTGGGCGCGGTGACCATGCACTACTCCGACAAGTACGACGACCTGGCCTACAACAACGTGCTGGTCAAGGCCTGCGCGGATAACGGCATTGCCGCCTTCACCGGCGACGGTCTGAACGCCGACGTGATGAAGTCCGCCTGCGGTGCCATCGCCGCCCGGAACGGCATGGGCGTGCCCACAGTCAAGCCCTGGAATCAGGAGACCGTGAGAACCAAAATGGAGCTGGTACACGCCTCCCACTGCTTCGCCGTGGCCATGGACGTGGACGGCGCGGGTCTGCCCTTCCTGAAGGGCATGAACCCTCCCGCTGGCAGCAAGACCGTGGCGCAGCTGGCGGAAATCGCCCGGATGGCAGGCAAGCCCTTCATCGTCAAGGGTATTATGACCGTCAAGGGTGCTCTGAAGGCTCAGCAGGCCGGTGCCGCCGCCATTGTGGTCAGCAACCACGGCGGCCGTGTTCTCGACCAATGTCCCGCCACCGCTGAGGTGCTTCCCGGCATTGTGGAAGCCCTGAAGGGCAGCGGCGTGAAAATTCTGGTGGACGGCGGCCTGCGCAGCGGCGTGGACGTGTTCAAGGCTCTGGCCATGGGCGCGGACGCGGTGATCATCGCCCGCCCCTTCGTCTGCGCGGTCTACGGCGGCGGCGAGGAGGGCGTGAAGCTGTACATCGACAAGATCGGCGGCGAGCTGGAAGACGCCATGACCATGTGCGGCGCGAAGAGCCTGAAGGACATCACCCCGGATATGATTTTCGTCCGGTAATTCGTTTAATCCGGTATGTTGGCTCCCCTTGGACACCCAGGGGGAGCCAATTTTGTTCCCGCTGGGGCAGGCCGATATATGCTTGTCATTGCGAACCGCTGCCAAAGTATTAGCGTTTTCGCACTGCCCTCTCAGGAGAAGGCTTGAAGGCCATTTTCCGCAACGCAGAAATTCCTGCGCAGAACGCACAATATGAATTTTTTGTGAACTAAAAATTTGTTAATTGTTACGAATCTCTCCTGCGGCAGACAGTTGTGCTTCACAAACGGACAAGCCCGGTGTATAATAAAGTCGTCGTTTCGCCGTACCTCCCGGAAAGCAGTGGAAAACAGAAAGGAACGCCTATGGATCTCACCCCTGAGCAGCAGCTGAACCGGCTGCTGGATGCCTATTCTCACGCCTATGATGTGGAGCGTGACGTGACCGTGGAGGATACGGTTTATCCCGCCATGGCCACCTACTTCCTGCGGGACGAGAATTACCTGATTTCCAGAAAGCACGTTCTTTCGGCACTGGAGCAGCACGAATATGTGTACTTCCTCCAGGTCGAGCACCTGAGCGCGGAGAGCCTGCAGGAGCACATCGACCGCACCAAGGCGGCGGGGCTGTCTCTGGTTCACCCCCACAAGGAGCACATGTTTTCCAATGTAGGTCTGGTGGTGCTGGCGGACACCATTTCGCCGGAGGCGAAAACACTGCTGAAGCGTACCCGCTTCCGCAAATACTACATGCTGGGACTCCAGGGCTGGACGGAGTATCAGCTGGCAGCTATGGAAACATCCACCGGAAGCTTCTACTCCAATCCAGCGGGTGTAGGGGCCAGAAAGAATCTGGAGCGGAACTTCCGCCCCCGGAAAAAGTGAAAGAAAGGGAGTTATCAATCCAATGAACGGTCTCGTACTTCTTCTGATCGGAATCGCCGTTCTCCTGTGCGGCTACATCTTCTACGGCCGCTACCTGTGCATCAAGTGGGGCGTCGGCGAAACCAACGAGCCCACCCCCGCGCACACCATGGAGGACGGTATCGACTACGTTCCCGCCAAGGCCCCTGTGCTGATGGGACACCACTTCTCCTCCATCGCCGGCGCCGGCCCCATTACCGGCCCCATCTCCGCCGCCATGTTCGGCTGGCTGCCCTGCATGCTGTGGATCCTGGTGGGCGGCATTTTCTTCGGCGGCGTCCATGACTTCGGCGCGCTGTTCGCCTCCGTCCGCCACAAGGGCAAGTCCATCGGCGAGATCATCTCCGCCAATATGGGTCTGCGGGCAAAGCGTCTGTTCATCATCTTCTCCTACCTGACCCTGATTCTGGTGGTGGCCGCCTTCGCCTCCATCGTGGCCGGAACCTTCGCCGCCAAGTTCGTGGACGGTCAGGTGGATCTGGCCGCCTCCGCCACCCCCGCTTCCGTGGCCATGGTTTCCCTGCTGTTCATTGTCATCGCCATTGCCTTCGGCTTCATGGTCTACCGCCGGAACGCGCCCATGGGCATTTCCACCATCGCCGGTGTCATCGCCATCTGCCTGTGCATGGCCATCGGCATGAACTGGCACCCCCTGTACCTGTCCAACACCGCCTGGATGTGGATCGTCGGCCTGTACATCGCCGTTGCCTCCGTCACCCCCGTGTGGATCCTGCTCCAGCCCCGTGACTACCTGTCCTCCTTCCTGCTGTACGGCATGATGATCGTGTCCGTCTTCGGCATTGTGGTCGCCCATCCCAACATGGTGGATTCCGCCGGTGCAGGTCTCGTCGCCATCGGCGACGGCGTGAACGCTGCCGGCATCCGGCAGCCCATCTTCCCGGTGCTGTTCACCACCATTGCCTGCGGCGCCATCTCCGGCTTCCATTCCCTGGTTTCCTCCGGCACCACCTCCAAGCAGCTGGATAAGGAGACCGATGCCAAGCCCATCGCCTACGGCGGTATGCTGCTGGAGTGCGTGCTGGCCGTCATCACCCTGGTTGCCATCGCCTACGCCCGTCAGACCGGCCACACTGCCGGTGCTACCGACATCTTCGCCGGCGGCGTTGCCGGTATGGCTTCTCAGATCGCCGGCGGCAATGCGACCCTGTTCAGCATCCTGTACACCCTGCTGGTTCTGACCTACTCGGCCTTCTGCCTGACCTCTCTGGACACCGCCACCCGTCTGGCTCGGTTCATGTTCCAGGAGTTCTGGATCGACGGCACCAAGGGCGAAACCCCCGAAAACGTCACCGGCCTGAAGAAGTTCATGGCCAACCCCTATGTGGCCACCATCATCACCGTGGTTCTGGGCATTCTGCTGGGTCTGAACGGCTACACCAAGATCTGGGCACTGTTCGGCTCCGCCAACCAGCTGCTGGCCGCTCTGGGTCTGCTGGCTGTGGCTACCTGGCTGGGCAACGTGGGCAAGGACAACAAGATGTTCCTGTTCCCCATGGCCTTCATGCTGCTCGTAACCATCGCCTCCCTGCTGATCAATTCCTGGCAGCAGTTGGGTCTGATCCTGGCCGGCGGTGCCGACTGGGGTCCCTACGTTCAGGTGATCCTGGGTCTGCTGCTGGTTGTCCTGGCCGTGGTTCTGGCCATCGAGGGCATTACCACCATCGTCAAGCAGAAGAAGACCGTCAAGGCCTGATTCTTCCATCCCGCCAGGCTCCCCGGATGCGGCTGCATCCGGGGATTTTTTCTGGACACATATGCCCCTGCTGCTTTGCAAGGACACGGTTTCACCAAAGTGCCCGCAATGTACTGATATGTACCCCCTTGCACTTTTCCAAAAAATGATTATAATAACACTGCTATATCAAATCTATGTCAAATTCCTGTAAGGAGGGTATGAACCGTGGCAAAGCCCAACCGTGGAATGCTGGAAGGCCCGCTGCTTCCCGCCATTGTTTCCTACGCGGTTCCCATTATCTTCACCAGCGTTTTGCAGCTGCTGTTCAACGCCGCCGATCTGGTGGTGGTGGGTCAGTTCTGCGGCAGCGTCAGCGTGGCCGCCGTAGGCTCCACCAGCTCCTTGACCAACCTGTTGGTGAATTTCTTCATTGGTCTGTCCATCGGCGCGGGCATTACCGTGGCTCACGGCCTGGGCAGCCGGGAGGATGCCGTGGTGCAGAACACCGTTCACACCGCCATTCCCACGGCTCTGGTCAGCGGCGTGGCTCTGACCGTCGTCGGTGTGTGCTTCTCCAGCAACTTTCTGGAGATGATGGGCACCCCGGACAACGTTCTGCCCCTTTCCACGGTGTATATGCAGATCTATTTCTGCGGCAGCACCTTCACCATGGTCTATAACTTCTGCGCCGCCATTTTACGGGCGGCAGGGGACACCAAGGGGCCTCTGGCTTACCTGACCATTGCGGGCATTGTGAACGTGATCCTCAACATTTTCTTCGTCACGCAGCTGGATATGAACGTAGCCGGCGTAGCCCTGGCCACCACCATTTCCCAGGGCATTTCCGCGGTGCTTGTCACCTGGGCACTGATGAAGCGGGAGGATGCCTGCCGCTTTAGCCCGAAAAAGATGCGGTTCCACCCCGCTCAGCTGTCGAAAATTCTCCGTCTGGGTCTGCCCGCAGGCATTCAAAGCTCCCTGTTCTCCATTTCCAATGTGCTGATCCAGTCCTCCGTCAACTCCTTTGGCGACGTGTGCATGTCCGGCAGTGCCGCCGCAGGCAATATCGAGGGCTTTGTCTTCGCCATCCAGGATTCTTTCCAGCAGACGGCGGTGAATTTCACCGGTCAGAACATGGGTGCCCACAAATTCCGCCGTGCCCGGCGGATTCTGTGGACCTGCATGGGCTGCGTGACGGTGGTTGGCCTGGTCTTCGGCTTCTCCGCCTGGTACTTTGGGGAGCAGCTTCTGTCCATTTACATCACCGACTCCCCCACGGCCACGGCCTACGGCATGGTACGGCTGAGCCTGATCACCCTGCCCTATTTCCTCTGCGGCCAGATGAACGTATCCACCGGTGCCCTGCGGGGCATGGGAGCCTCTCTGACCCCCATGATTATCTCCATCCTGGGTATCTGCGCCTTCCGGGTGTTCTGGATCTACACCTTCTTCCAGGCCATCCACACCCCGGAGTGTCTTTTCGTCTCCTATCCCATTTCCTGGGCTCTGACCCTGATTGCCCAGATGATTGCCTATTTCCTGATTCGCAGGAAGTACCCGAAAGAAGACTGCACATAACAAACGGCTCCCCTTGATAACCAAGGGGAGCCGTTTGTTCCGTTATGCTTAGCCCAGCACCGTTCCGTCGGGATGGAACAGGGGCAGCTTCTCCAGATAAATCAGATCCTTGCGCTCCTGGGCGTCGCCCTCGGCAAGGATGGCCATCCGACCGCAGATGGTACCCCCGGCCTTCTCGACCAGAGCCTCCAGCGCGTGAAGGCTCTCACCGGTGGAGATCACATCGTCCACAATGAGAATTTTCTTGCCCTTCATCAGTGCCGCGTCCGCGCCGTCCAGATACAGCTTCTGCTCCTTGGCGGTGGTGATGGAGTGGACGCTGACGTCAAAGATGTCCCGCATGTACAGCTTGGGGCCTTTGCGAGCCAGGAAGTACTTCCGGTTGCCGGCCTGACGAGCCATTTCGTGAGCCAGCGGAATGCCCTTGGCTTCGGCGGTGATGATATAGTCATAAGCGGGTGCCCGATCCAGCAGCTCCCTGGCGCAGGCCACGGTCAGCTCCGGGTCGCCGAAGATCACGAAGCCCGCGATGGACAGGTTCTCGTTCAGGGGGCAGATGGGAAGATCCCGCTCCAGCCCGGCGATGGTCATATGGTAGTACATGGGAAGCATCTCCTTATTCTCTGGAGCAAGGCTCCTTTTATCTGGTTTTATTATACAACTGAGACCCAAAAAGTCAAGGCACACCACACAATTCGGCAAATTCCCGACACGGAAAAGCCCCCGATGGGGAAACCATCGGGGGCTTTCGCTTGGGGTTTGGAAAGAAGAGAGGTAGAAAAGAGGATTCTACGGAGTTCGAAAGGAAGCGGCTCACGGCTTCCGCAACCTTTCTTGTCTTTAAGATACTTGGTGCTTTTGAACAGCCAATAACAGAATTGAAAACAAAATTCGACAAATTTGTTAACACCGGGTGCCCCGGCGGGCAATGCGTGCACCAGCTGGTCTATTCTCGCAAGGCTATAGGGTACCGCTCGGTATCGTTCTGTTTACAGAGTAGAAACGAAAAACGCATGTCATTGCGAGGAGGCGAATGTGGTATAATAATTTTGGACAACTCAGAAAATGACAAAAAGGAGAGAAGCGAGATGCCCACGCCGTAATCGATGATGCCGGTCACTCCAGAACCCCCTTGGTAGAGGGGATTTCATCGGAGCCGTCCAGTGCCACCGCCGCCCGCATAGCCCGGCCGAAGGCCTCGAAGGCTCCCTCCACAATGTGGTGGGAATTGACGCCCGCCAGCTGCCGAAGGTGCAGGCTCATGGGGCAATTGCGCACAAAGCCCAGGAAAAACTCTTCCACCAGTTCGGTATCGAAGGTTCCGATTTTCTCCGTGGGAATTTTCAGCGTGTCATTGAAACTGCTTCTGCCGGAAATGTCCACGGCGGCCAGAATCAGGGTCTCATCCATAGGCAGCAGGAAACTGCCGTAGCGGGTGATGCCCCGCTTGTCCCCCAGGGCCTGCCGGAAGGCCTGCCCCAGGCAGATGCCCACGTCCTCCACGCTGTGATGGTCGTCCACCTCATAGTCGCCTACGCAGTGCAAGTTCAGGTCAAATTTTCCGTGGGCGGCAAACAGCGTGAGCATGTGGTTGAGAAACCCCACCCCTGTGCTGATGTCCGCCTTTCCTGTGCCGTCCAGGTTCAGGCTCAGGGAAATGTTGGTTTCCGCGGTATTGCGGGTGATTTCCGCCGTTCTCATGAGAGCACCTCCTGTAATGTTTCCACCAGCACCGCCATCTGGGCGGGGGTGCCGATGGTGATCCGGTTAAACTGACAAATCCGTTCGGATGCAAAGTGGCGCACCAGAATGCCCCTGGATTTTAGGGAAGCTCTGATTAAATCGGCAAGCGCTGACGGCGAGAGGTTTTGTTTCCAGGCAAGGTTCTAAAAACGGAGGAATACTGTATGTATTTCCCGTTTTTAGAACCGCAGTCTGGGAGCAAAAGATCCGTCGTTCAGCCGCAGACGATTTATTCAGAGTTTCCTTAGCTTTTTGTACAATTCCAGGCCGTCCATTTTGTCGGCTCTGGCAAAAAGGAAATTGGCCTTGCTGGGCAAAACCCGGAAGCCCAGGGTCTTCAGCTGAGCCGCCGTCCATTCCCGGGTTTCCATAATATTCCGGCACCGGGCTTTGTAATAGTCCTCGGCCTCCACGGTAGCTTCCCCCAGCAGAAGCGTCAGGCGGCTGATGTTGTAGGGATTGGTGGAATATTTGATCTTCTCCAGATCGGCAATGACCTCCGGGCAGGCGAAGGCATAGCCCAGCCGGCCTCCGGCCAGGCACCGGGACTTGGAGAAGGTGCGCACCACCAATAGATTCTCGTATTTTCCGATCAGCGGCAGGGCGCTTTTCCCGCCGAAGTCCACATAGGCCTCGTCAACGACCACCAGAGAATCCGGGTTCGTCCGCAGAATCTGTTCGATCTGGTGCAGGGGAACGGTCATGCCCGTGGGGGCATTGGGATTGGCGATGACGATGGGCTTGTTTTTGCCGCAGTACTTCCGGTAATTCAGGGTGAACTCCTCCTCCAGGGGAGCTTGTCATACTGGCCTCCGGCCAGGACGCTGGCAGTGATTCCGGGCAGATGCCCCCGGAACACCACGCCGCTGTAATAGCCCAGATCGTTGCTCACGGAGAAGTCCGTCAGATCGCCCACGCACTCCAGCCCCGCCTGCATGATCTCCCGGTAGTCCCGGTAGACGTTCTCGCTGTAATAGACCTTCTGCACCACCCCCGATGCCTCCGGGGCGTTCTTCACGATGGACAGCGTCACGTCCGGCTTCAGTGCCATGAGCTTGCCCCCCTCGCCGGAAAAGGTGATGATCCGGTCGGAGATCAGAAAATCCTTGTTGCGCACATACAGGTCGTATTCCTCAAACCGGCTCATTTTGTAGGGGGTGTAGCCGTAGCACTGGTACAGCCCCCGCAGGGCGAAGACCGCCTGCTCCTCACTTCTCCAGATCTGAGCCGTCGTCATCGGTTTTATCCTCTTTCTTCAGATTGTCCAGTGCCTTCCGGTAGCCGCTGCCGTAGTTCAGGCACCGGTTCACCCGGCTGATGGTGGCGGAGCTGGCTCCCGTTTCCTCGGAGACCTCCAGATAGTTCCGCCCCTCGTCCAGAAGATATGCCACCCGGAACCGCTGGGCAATGGACTGCAATTCCTTGATGGTGCAGATATCCTCGAAAAACGCCCGGCAGTCGGCGGGGGTCTTCAGGGTCAGGATCGCATCGTAAAACAGTTCCTCGTCCCGGTGTCGAATCTTCTCCATAGCTGCCAAATTCCTTTCGGTATTGTTCCTGACTACTTTAACACTTCACTTTATTAAAGTCAAGCACTATCTACAAGTTCCAATTCACTTTTTTAGAAAAACTGTATAAGCCCCGGAAAAGCTGCCCATAATCAGCCTCGGAGGTGCTTATACAATGAGCGACAACAAACGTTCCCGCCGCGGCGGTCAGGGCTACTACATAGCCCTGATTCTGTGCGCCGCGGCAATCGGAATCACAGGCTATGTATACTACAGAAACACCAATCTTCCGGAATCCGTCTCCCAGACGGAGGCGGCAGCGGAGGCGCCCGCATTGGGTGTCCAGCCGGAGGACGTACCCGTCATCGCCACTCAGCCCCCGAAGGCTTCCACCGGCACGGCTCCGGCGGCCACCACGCCCCCGGCGGTGAAGAAGGAGCTTCAGACCATGTCCCCGGTGTCCGGAGAAAATATCTTCGGCTACTCCATGGAGGCGCTGAGCTACAACCAGACCACCCGGGACTGGCGGGTGCACAACGGCGTTGACCTGGCAGCGGAGCCGGGAGACCAGGTCCTGGCCGCCGCCGAGGGAGCCGTGGCCACGGTTTACGAGGATGATGCCATGGGTACCACGGTGGTCATCCGTCACCAGGACGGCTATACCACCTGCTACGCTTCCCTGGCGAAAAATCCGCTGGTGAAGCCCGGAGACGCGGTGACCATGGGTCAGCCCATCGGCTACGCCTCGGACACCGCCCTGGTGGAAAGTGCCCTGGGCACCCACGTCCATTTCGGAGTGACGAAGAACGATGCCCCGGTAGACCCGGCGGAATTCCTGAGCATCGGCAAATAAGGAAAACAGTGCAGGGGCGGCCCCGGCCGCTCTTGCGCCTTTCCGAAACCCTGTACGGCAAAAACGGGCGCGGTGCTGGTGCACCGCGCCCTGTAACCGTTACTTTCTTGCCTCCAACGCCTGGCGGGATTGCCTGTCCTTCACATGGTGCTCTAGATTGGGGATCAGGATGATGCACACCAGAGCCGCGGTGAAGCCGCCGTTATACAGGCAGTAGCCGCCGTGAAGGCTTGGCACCGAGGTCACCAGCAGATAGTGCATGGCACCCGCCGCAATGCCCCACTGCCAGCCGTACTTGTCAGTGACCGGGCTCAGGCCGTTGGCATAGCACAGTCCCACGCAGATGGCCTGGGCGTTGAGCACATAGCTGAAGCTGCCGCCCAGCAGTGCCGACAGCAGACCGCAGACCCAGGAGGCCACGGCGTAGCCCAGCATAATCGGCAGCACGTTCCCCGGATGGGAGCCGGAATTGCAGGTGGAGAGCATACAGAAAAGAATGCCGAAGGTCACGCCGTTGAAGGTGGCTCCGATGAGATTATAGTAACCCAGAATGAACAGGCCGAACACGCCCACGTTCATCAGGAACACGGCGTTGCCGTAGGTGCCGGTGAAGTTATTCACATACTCCGGATTTGTCATCAGATGCCAGTAGTCCTTGGGGCGGCAGCCCATAGCGAAGGCGCAGATCACGCAGGTGCCGAAGAGGATCAGGCAGAAGGTATTGACCGTAGTCCGGGAGGCAATCTTCAGCAGTGCTGCGTCTGCGCCGGCAGGCAGCTGAACGCCCAGGGTGTTGTGGAGCGTGGCATTCAGGAAGAAGGCCATCATGCCCACGGGCAGAGCTGCGGAGTACAGGTCAAAGCCCTTATGTACCTTCGGCGAGTGCGCCAGACCCGCAGGCAGGAAAAAGCCGATGCAGAAGCCAACCACCAGAGCAATCAGGATGCCCTGGAGATTGAAGCCCACCGCCTGCGCGTTGGGATAGCGGATCATCAGGTCGGTGATGAGCGGGGCGATGCCCGTGGAGAAGAGCATGGCATTGACGTTGGGGCCGAACTTCTCCCGGCGCACCAGGCAGTAGGCCATCACGCCGAAGAAGGTGGGCCAGACGTTCAGAATGTTGATGCCCCAGGAGCCGAAGCCCAGGGTCAGGATAAAGGCCAGGGTGGACACGTTGTTGGGCGTGCCGCCGAAAAGCACAAAAAGTGCCAGGCACAGATAGCCCACCAATGCCATATTCAGGAAGGTGGCGCCATAGCCGCCTACGGCAAAATAGTTGGTGGACAGCTTGCTGGGCTGGCTGAGAATCTGCCACAGGCCGGAAAGCATGGTACTCCTGTCCGGCATAAAAAACGCCGCGATCAGGAAAAACGTGGCAAAGCAGCCGAAAAACAGCTTCAGAAATTCGCCTTCCCGCAGAGAATTGATTTTTTTCATTTCAAGCACCTCCGTAGTAAAAAGGGCAATCCAGCCCCCAAACTGAATTGCCCAGACGGTCGGCATATTCTTCTCCCACACTCCACCGTGGTTCCCCACGAAATCCGTCAGTCATGCGGGATGCTGGTTCTATTGTACGAAAGCTTTTTCCCTTTGTCAACCGCTACTTGCGGAATTTGGTGTTTTATTTTGTCAGAATCCACATGAAGTCGGCGCAAACTTCGTCAGAAATTGTCTTGGATGCTGCCTTGACGCAAATTTTGACCCGTGTTATAATTTTGGTATCACCAACGCAAACCCTTATGACTGACGGATTTTGTGGAGCACCACATGGAGTAAGGGCATATGTTTTCTGCCGACCGTCTGGGCTCACTGATTCCTTTTCCGGGAAGAAGTGTGCCCATTTTTTGTTGCGATCTTGGAGGTTACACATGAAAAAAGTTGGAATCATCATGGGCAGCGACAGCGATCTTCCCATCCTGCGAAAGGCAATGGACACCCTGGAAAGCCTGGGCATTCCCTATGAGTGCCACATCTATTCCGCCCACCGGACGCCGGAGGAGACCCGGCAGTTTGCCCTGAACGCCCGGGCGAACGGCTTCGGCGCCATCATCGCCGCCGCCGGCATGGCCGCCCATCTGGCCGGTGCCGTCGCCGCGAACACCACGCTCCCCGTCATCGGCATTCCCTGTAAATCCACCTGTCTCGACGGCATTGACGCCCTGCTGTCTACCGTAATGATGCCCTCCGGTATTCCCGTGGCCACGGTAGCCATCAACGGGGGCGTGAATGCCGCTTTGCTATGCGCCCAGATTCTGGCTGTGTCCGATCCCGCGCTTGCCGCCCGGCTGGACGCCAGGCGGGCTTCCGACAGCGCGAAGGTACTGGAAAAGGACGCGGCACTTCAGGCCGAACTGAACCGGTAATTCCCCGGAAACCGGCCTTCCGCTGCTCCGGCAGCCAAGCGGAGGGCGGTGGGCCGCCTTCCCACCTTTCATTTTCCGCGGCTTCCCGCGGTATTCCATAAGGAGGATTCCAACATGGGCGGATTCTTCGGGGCAGCCTCCCGTAAAAGCTGCAAGTACGACGTTTTCTTCGGCACGGACTATCACTCCCACCTGGGCACCAAGCGAGGGGGTCTGGCCTTCTTCGACCCGGAAAAGGGCTTCCAGCGTCAGATCCACAACATCGAAAACACCCCCTTCCGGACAAAATTCGAGTCCGATCTGGAAAAGTTCTCCGGCTGCTATGGCCTGGGCTGCATCTCCGATACCGACCCCCAGCCCCTTCTCGTGCGCAGTCACCTGGGGCTGTTCGCCATCTCCACCGTGGGCATCATCACCAACGCTGAGGAGCTGGTGGAAAAGACCTTCTCCGGCCCGGGCTATCAGTTCATGGCCATGTCCTCCGGCAGCGTCAACGCCACCGAGCTTACCGCCGCCCTCATTAACCGCTGTGACAATCTCATCGACGGCATCCGCTACGCCCAGGCGGCCATCGAAGGCTCCTGCACCATTCTGATCCTGAACCGGGAGGGTCTTATCGCCGCCCGGGACTCCATGGGCCGGCTGCCCATCGTCATCGGCCGGGGAGAACGGGGCTGCTGCGCCGCCATGGAATCCTTCGCCTGCCAGAAGCTGGGCTACAAGCCCTGCTATAATCTGGGGCCGGGAGAAATCGTCCGCATCACCCCGGACGGCTATCGTCAGCTGTCCGCCCCCGGTGAGAAAATGCGCATCTGCGCCTTCCTGTGGAGCTACTACGGCTACCCCAACTCCAATTACGAGGGGGTCAACGTGGAGGTCATGCGAAACCGGAACGGCGAAATTATGGCTCGGAACGAAATGGAGACCGGGACTATGCCGGATGTGGACTATGTGGCGGGGGTTCCGGACTCCGGCCTGCCCCACGGCATCGGCTACGCCAACTTCTCCCACAAGCCCTTCGCCCGACCCTTCGTGAAATACACCCCCACCTGGGCCCGCTCCTTCATGCCCTCCAATCAGGAGATGCGGAATTTGGTGGCGGAAATGAAGCAGATTCCCGTGCCGGAGCTCATCGAAGGCAAGAAGCTGCTGCTGGTGGACGACTCCATCGTCCGGGGCACCCAGCTTCGGGAAACCGTGGATTTCCTGTACAAAAGCGGCGCCAAGGAGGTACACATGCGCTCGGCCTGCCCGCCCATCCTGTACAGCTGCAAATACCTGAATTTCTCCAGCAGCAACTCGGAAATGGAGCTGCTCACCCGCAGAACCATCCAGACCCTGGAAGGGAATGTGGGACAGCATCATTTGGACGAGTATGCCGACCCCACCACCGAGCGGGGCAAAGCCATGCTGGACACCATCTGCAGGGAAATGGGCTTTGACTCCCTGGGTTACCAGACCCTGGACGGGCTTCTGGAAGCCATCGGCCTGGATCGGGACAAAATCTGCACCTACTGCTGGACGGGAAAAGAATAACCCGGCGGCAACGCCTGCTTTTGACAAAAATAAAGGAGTAAGTAATATTATGGATCACAAGAATTCCTTCTCCGCAAGCTACGCCGCCGCCGGCGTGGACATCACCGCCGGCTATCGGGCGGTAGAGCTGATGAAAAAGCATGTAGCCCGAACCCGGAACGCCGGGTGCCTGGACGATGTCGGCGGCTTCGGCGGCTGCTTCGGCCTGCCCACCGGCCTGGAGGAGCCGGTGCTGGTCTCCGGCACTGACGGCTGCGGCACCAAGGTCAAGCTGGCCATCCTCATGAACAGGCACGACACCATCGGCATTGACTGCGTGGCCATGTGCGTCAACGACATTATCTGCGTGGGCGCAAAGCCTCTGTTCTTCCTGGACTATATCGCCTGCGGCAGGAACGTGCCCGAAAAAATTGCCCAGATTGTAGGCGGCGTGGCCGAGGGCTGCGTCCAGTCCGGAGCGGCACTCATCGGCGGCGAGACCGCCGAGCACCCGGGCATGATGCCTGCGGAGGACTATGACCTGGCGGGCTTCGCCGTGGGCATTGTGGACAAAAAGAAGATCATCGACCATACCCGGATGGAAGCCGGGGACGTGGTCATCGCCCTGCCCTCCACCGGCATTCACTCCAACGGCTTCTCCCTGTGCCGGAAGGTCTTCGACATCGATCATAATAACCCGGAGCTGTATGTGCCCCGGCAGGAGCTTGACGGGAAGACCATTGCCGAGGCTCTGCTGGTTCCCACCAAAATCTACGTCAAGCCCGTGCTGGCACTGCTGGAGAAGGTGGACGTGAAGGGCATCAGCCACATCACCGGCGGCGGCTTTTACGAGAATATCCCCCGCTCCATTCCCGATGGCCTGTGCGCCCGGATCGACAGAGCCAGCGTCAAAGTGCTGCCCATTTTCGACGTGATCGCCAAGTGGGGCAGCATTCCTGAGCGGGATATGTTCAACACCTATAACATGGGCGTGGGCATGAGCGTTGTGGTGCCCCGTGCTCAGGAGCAGGAAGCCCTGGACATCCTGAAAGCAAACGGCGTGGACGCTTATCCCATGGGTGTCATCGTCAAAGGGGAAGAAAAGGTGGTTCTCCAGTGAAAACCAGAATCGCGGTTTTTGTCTCCGGCGGCGGCACCAACCTTCAGGCCTTGATCGACGCTCAGGGAAAGGTACTGAAAAGCGGCGAAATTGCCCTGGTGGTGGCGAACAACGCCGGTGCCTATGCCCTGGAGCGGGCGAAAAAGGCGGGGATTCCCACCGCCGTGGTGCTCAAAAAAGAGTGCGGCTCTCAGGCGGCCTTTGAGGAAAGGCTCAAGGAAGTCCTGGCCGAGCACGGCATTGAGGTCATCATTCTGGCAGGCTTTCTGACCATTCTCACGGAAGCCTTCACATCTTGCTACCCCAGAAGGATTCTGAACGTCCACCCCAGTCTGATCCCCTCCTTCTGCGGGGCGGGCTTCTACGGACTGCGGGTACACGAGGCGGCTCTGAACTATGGTGTAAAAGTCACCGGCGCCACGGTGCACTTCGTCAACGAGATTCCCGACGGCGGCGAGATCATTGCCCAGAAGGCCGTCTGTATCGAGCCCGGCGACACGCCGGAAGTTCTGCAGCGGCGGGTTATGGAGCAGGCCGAGTGGGTGCTCCTGCCCCAGGCGGCGGAAGCCGTCTGCGCCGGATTGCAGGGAAAATAAGGGAGGCTGCATATGAACGTCTATGAAATCAAGACCATGGCTGAGCGGCTGGCGGGAAACCGCTACCCCGGCCGGGGCATTGTCCTGGGGGTGACCCCGGAGGGCAGCCAGGCCGTGGCCGCCTACTTCATCATGGGCCGCAGCGTCAACTCCCGGAACCGGGTGTTTGTCCGGGAGCCGGACGGCATCCGCACGGAAGCCTACGATCCCAGCCTGATGCAGGATCCCCACCTCATTATCTACCATCC
>ERZ808240.1790-NODE-1790-length-25437-cov-31.342369_pt1 | contig 25437 bp, 20 predicted proteins | sample MGYA00521084_ERZ808240 | MGnify/ENA primary metagenome ERZ808240 (study PRJEB31516, sample SAMN03275571) | gut metagenome | biome: mammalia-associated habitat; material: feces | host: Papio cynocephalus | place: Kenya | collected 2012-08-06 ... | reverse complement strand
CAGCCGGAACGCGCCATATTCCCCACGAGAAAGTGGTCTATAAGCTCCCATCGCCCGTCGTACCTTATGCTTCCCTCTCCCCTTTCGGAAAGCGGCCCGGCGAGGCTCTCCAGCCTTCCTGCAAGCAGGCCGAACTGCGCACCGTCCGGAGTGTCATTGAAGTCTCCCATCGCCACAATCGGAGCGTCAGAGACACGCGCTATAGAATCGCACACATCCCGCAGAGCCGTCATCGCCAGTTCCCTGCCCCGCATCGAAGCCTTTGCCCCGGAGAATTTCGACGGGTGGTGGTTCACCAGCAGGTGAATCCGAGATGGCTTCGCAGTAGCCCCCGCCATAGTTTCCTTGACGGTTCGGGGATTTTCTTCATTGATGTCCGCCCCTTCCCTGTCCGTGATAAACTCGGCATACACATACAGTATGTCCCGCGTCGGCATCACGGTTTCGTCATCCCTAAAAATATGCACAGGCCTCGACGACAGAATCCTCACTCTGTCCCGGCGATAGAGCAGCGCGACGTCTATTCCACGGCGGTCAGGAGATTCATAGTGAACATACCCATATCCAATTTTCTTCAGCACCGGAGAATTCACGAGCCGGTTGAGCACGAAACCGTTCTCAACCTCCGCCACGCCAACAATCTCCGGAGGTTCCCCGTCAGCGCAGCAGTTCTCCCCAATCCAAAGCAGAGATTTTCCGACCATATTGCATTTTCTGGTGAACCGCGCCTTGGTCCACCTCCGGCTTCCCCTCGACGAAAAGTCCGAATCCGAAGAAGACCCGCCGTCGTCGAAATAGTCGAAGAAATTCTCAAGGTTCCAGAACACGATGTCCCCCTGCGCCGCGGTCCTTCCTGCCGACACAAGTAGACCAACGCACACAGCAACAGCCACGAAAACATATTTCCGCAATGACATATATCCCGACATTTTATCGTTTCACAATATTACCTCACATATTCCCTCACATATTCCCTCACATATTCCCGGACATCAGCCAAATGTCGGAAGAATCGGCGAAATTGATTGAAAGAAAAAGAAAAACATTTGCTACTTTTGCAGTCCGATATTAAAAAAAAAGAAAAAAATGTCACTTAAATGCGGTATAGTCGGACTTCCGAACGTCGGAAAATCCACTCTTTTCAATTGCGTAAGCTCGGGAAAGGCACAGAGCGCCAACTTCCCTTTCTGCACCATAGAACCTAACATCGGCTCGACTATTGTCCCGGACAAGAGGCTTGACGTGCTGAACGGGCTGTGCCACCCAAAGAGCCTCGTGCCGGCGACGGTGGAAATCGTCGATATAGCGGGTCTCGTGAAGGGCGCCAGCAAGGGTGAGGGGCTCGGCAACCAGTTCCTCGCGAACATACGCGAGACGGACGCCATCCTCCATGTTCTAAGGTGCTTCGACGACCCGAACATCGTTCACGTGGAAGGTTCTGTGGATCCGGTCCGCGACAAGGAAGTGATTGACCTTGAGCTCCAGATTAAGGATCTTGAGACGGTGGAGAGCAGGCTCGTGAAGGTTTCAAAGCAGGCAAACACCGGGGACAAGAACGCGAAGAGGCTGATGGACATTCTGCTCCGCTACAAGGAGGCGCTTGAAAGCGGGCGGAGCTGCCGCAGCGTGAAGCTGGACAACCAGGAGGACGCGGCGCTTGCAAAGGAGCTGTTCCTGCTCACGGACAAGCCGATACTCTATGTCTGCAACGTCGATGAGGCCTCTGCGAAGGACGGCAACAAGTATGTCGATGCCGTGCGCGAGGCGGTTAAGGACGAGGATGCGGAGATTCTCGTGATTTCGGCGAAGATTGAGTCTGACATCGCAGAGCTGGAGACCTACGAGGAAAGGCAGATGTTCCTTGAGGAGCTCGGGCTTGAGGAGTCCGGCGTGGTGCGGCTCATCCAGTCCGCCTACGCGCTGCTCAACCTCCAGACATTCTTCACCGCCGGAGCCGACGAGGTTCGCGCCTGGACCATCCATAAGGGAGACAAGGCGCCTAAGGCCGCCGGAGTCATCCACACCGACTTTGAAAAGGGATTCATCCGCGCCGAGGTCATCAAGTACGACGACTTCATCACGCTCAAGTCCGAGGCGGCCTGCCGCGCCGCCGGCAAGCTCGGCGTCGAGGGCAAGGACTACGTCGTGCAGGACGGCGACATCATGCATTTCTTGTTCAATGTGTGAGGAAGCATATCGAAAAGGTTCCAATAACGCTACCATAGCATCATCCAATGCAGTGGCTTCGTTTACTTTATTGGCATCGCCAATATTACGAAAGGTGATATCCCCGTCCACGAATCCAGAGGGTGTTCTCTTAGAGTCATATAAACTCTGTTCAGAAAAGCATCCGTAATAATGGATGAATCCATCTCGTCCTTATTCGGAAATACAAGTGATGCGGCAACAAAAGAACCGGAATTATCGTATGCTACATTGAAAATGACAAAGTCTTGACTGAACTCGGAACACAAGTCTCTCAAAACAATATTATCCTCATTTTCAATAAACTGATTCAGCATTTTCTTTTGTAATTCTTTATATTCTTTTCCGTCTTTTGTCATAGGAATGCTCCTCTGACATTCTGCAACACTGTAATTACGATTAGTATCCACTATTTGTATAGAATGCTTTTCTCTTATAAAAACAGCTTCATTTTCGCGAAGAAAAGGGTTTGCTCCGCAGTCTTGAAGTAATATACTATCTACCATAACTATATTTTCACCATCATGTCCGGCTAACATATTCCGCATATAAGCCTTATAGAAATTCTCTAAAAAAGTCGGAGAAGCATAAAGACTTAAACTGAGAAAAAGCAGAAAAAAAATGATGTAAATTCGTTTCATATCAATTTGTGCAAAAGCATATTACAAATATGAGCATTTATTTCAAACAAACAAGACAAAAAAAACAAAGGTGACCAGACTTCTGATCACCTTCTTATTTAAGTTACGCTAAATTAGCCTTTAAAATTTGCAAGAGAGAGGGATTACTAGTAGAATCTAGGCCTATTATCAACAACGACGTTTTCATTCATCACGCCGAGCAGCATCTGAGCCATGTACTGGTTCATCTGCGCGGTCTTGGAGTTGGCGTCGTCCTCGGTGTAGAACGCTCCGGTCTCCTTGGCCGTGACGTTGAACACATAGATTCCGTAGCTGCCCTTGACAGGCGCTGAAATCTTGCCCTGCTCGGCTGAAGTCACAGCACCGATGAAGGCCGGGTCGAGTCCCTGTGAGGTGAGCGACGAGAAGGTGATTCCGTCCTTCGTGCTGACCGTCGTCCCGAGAGCCTCGGCAATCGCGGTCATGTTGTCAAGTCCGGCAATCTTCTCCGCAACCTCGGCAGCCTTGTGGTCGGCGAGCTTCTCGCGGTAGAGGATGTCCCTGATTACAGGGGAAACCTCCTTGAGGTCCTTGTAGCCGTCCTTATTGATGCCGGTGAGCACCGCAACGACGAAATAGTCCTTGTTGATGTCGAAAATCTCCGACACCTTGCCCTTCTTGGCCTCGAATGCCCAGCGGGTGATTTCCTTGGCATTGTCGATGGAGCCTATGCGGCTCGCGCCCTCAACGAGGTTCGCGGTGTGGGCATATACGGCATTGGTATCAACCGCTGCGCGGAAATTCTTGTAGCCGCCGTTTGCATCCGACGCGAATTTCTTCGCCTTTGCATAGATGCTGTTGACGGTGGTCTTGCTTGCCACGGCCTCCTTTTCAAGGACAGCGACCTGCTTGGTCACGACGCCGTTTTCTCTCTTGGTGTCGAGGATGCGCACGACATAGAAAGTGTTGTCATGCGAAAGCACCTGCGAAACCTCCTGACCGTTGTTGTTGAAGACAAACTCGTCAACCTCGGGAGCGACGCTCTTGAGCTCACCCTCCTTGTAGTATTTCTCGTTGAACTGACAATAGTTCGAGAGAAGGAAGGACTTGACATTGGTAGTCTTGGCGAATTCATCGACCAAAGACGCGATGTCCTCGTTAGCCGAAGCGATGTCCTCCGGAGAAGGAAGGATGTCATAGACAACATACTCGATGTCGCGGCTTGCCTTCCGGGTGAAGAGTGACTTGTAGGCGTCCATCTTCTTGTGAGCCTTGTACCAGTCCTTGATTTCAGAATCGCTGACAACCACGGTCGTGTCCTGCGCGAATCCGAAAGGAATCATCACGAACTCAGCGTTCACCGAGTTGTTGTTATCGGCAATCTCATTCTCGATTCCGAGCTCATTGACGATGTTGCTCTCGGAGAATAGGGAGAAGTACTTTGAGTAGTACTGCTGCGAGATGGCCGCGCTGCAGAGGTAGTCGAGAAGTTCCTTATATCTTCCGGTCTGATCCTCGCGGCAATAATTCACGAAATTGAGGAAAGCTTCCTTGTTGAAGCCGTCCTCGCCTGAGAACACCTGCGCTATCACAGGGGAGATGTTGTCGCCCGAGATTAGGTCAAGAGCCTCCTGATTCCCGACATAGATGCCGGCGCGCTGGGCGTTGGGAATGAAATAATACTTGTCGAAGAGTTCCTTCCATGCCTCGTCCCTGACATAGGACTGCGCCTGCTCGGAATTGGCCTGAAAGCCGAGGAGTTCGAGCACGCCCTTTGTCTTTTCCACGTCCTTCTGGAAATCGACATAGGAAACCGACTTGCCGTCAATCTCTCCCACGTCATACTTCGACGACATTGAAGAGGCTACGTTCTGAAGCGTGGTCGGGTCAATGATGAACGAGAGCAGCGCGATTGCGATGAGCACCGTTATCACGACTCCGAACTTCACGCGGATTGTTTCAAGTACTGCCATAGTTTATAATCTTTTAATTATTTTGCGAATCAGCACCGGGCCGAAACCCAATGGGGTGCGAAGTTAATAATTTTCCCTCAATTACGCCACGATTTTTTCATAATTGACGCATTTCGCCGCTATTTTCTTTGAACACGGCGCTGAAGGGGGCCTATGAAATTGACGGAATCCACATTCACCGCCGTACTGTCCTGAGCCACGATGCCGTAGCTGTTGAATGGACGGAATATGACCGAATTTCTTGCCCTCTGGTCCGACTCCATTCCGTAGCCCTGCATGAAACCGTCAGGAGAGTACATCTTCACATAGCAGTCGGTCCATATCTTTTCGTTCTTCTGATCCCAGTAGAGAGTGTCCGTCTCCATAACCTCCCTCTTGATGAGGTTCTTCACCACGACGTTTCCGAAGGCCTCCCACGACTCCCGCCCGTCGGAGTATTTCAGATGCCGAGCATTGTCGGCGACTATCGACGTTTCAAGCAGTCCCCCCTCGATGTAGCCATAGACGGCAAATCCTTCGGGGAAAAGCTGCGTGGAGAGCGTGTCCGTTTCATAGCGCTCCATAAGAGGAGCCTCCATCCTCATCTGAATCTGCCCGTTCTGAGTCTGGACAGAAACTATGCTGTCGGCCGTCTGAACAGGCATCACGGTAATATCGACCGCGTCCTCCTCCGCCAGCTTTCCCTTGCAGGAATAAACGACGAAAGCAACCGCCGAAGCGGTTGCCAGTCTTATCATTATGCTGAAGAAACCTCTCACGAACAACCTAATTCTGCGTCCTCACCGTCGTCACGGCTCTCATTCCGCCGCAGTTTACGGTGTATGACTGACCGTCGAGAAGGTCGTACATGAACGCCTCGGCCTTCTGCGGATAGTACTTGCTGTACTGCGCAATCATGCTGTTGGCCTCGGCCGCGAGGTTCTCGTCGGCGTTCTTCGCCTTGTTCATATAGTCAACCGCAACCCAGTACGGAGCGCGGGACTCGATTTCGTTGCCACGGCAGACCTGCGAGCCCCAGATGGTCCCTATCAGCATATAGGCCTTGCCTGCGAATGAAGGGTCAAGTTCAGCGGATTTCTGTGCCGCAGAATAGGCCTTCGGAGAATGCCCGTTCTTGTAGCAGTAGGTTGCAAGCTCGTAGTAGTAGGAGGCGTCTGTCATGTCGTCGGATTCGGGATATGCGATTGCCTCCTCCATATACTTGATAGCCTCGTTGACGTTGCCTCTTGAAGAGTAGAGCTTGAAGAGGTAGTAGGCCGACTGATAGGAAGGTTCAAGCCTGTTCATTGTGTTCACCGCATTCAGGAAGAGATCCGTGTCGGCGCCCTCTTCTGTCTTGCTGAGCATATTCACGATGTTCTTGGCAAGCTGAAGGTCGTCGGGAGCGGCCTCGAAGCGCGGAGTGAAGAGGGCCACGAGACTCTCGCATGAAGCGACCTTGCTCTGGATGAAGATGTTTTCGATGTCCTCGGTCACCTTGGCCACGTCCTCCTTCTCCTTATCATTCTTGCACGGGGTGTTCTCAAGGTTCTCAACGGCCTTTTCATAAACATTGATTACCTGCTCTTCGTCAAGCACGCCTGAATTGTAGAGATTGACGGCAGCGTTGAGGTCGAAGAGGTAGAGACTCGGCTTCGTCTTCACACCATTCTTCGCGATGATATCCTCAAGACCTTCAAAAAGTCTCTTGCTGTCCCCTTTCACATAGTTCACGAGGTCAAGCCCCTTGTTGTTCATCGCGGTGACGGCATATTTCGGGAAATATTCCGCCCTCTGATTGTGCAGGGTGAGAAGGGTATCGATGAGTTCGTCCTTGTATATCGCATTCTTTGAGTTCTGCGAAATCAGACGGCGGATAATCGCCGTTCCGTTGATGAGCATGTTCTGATTCGCGGAAGGAGGGCAGGCACTGTAGGCCTTGCGCCAGTTCGGAGTGGCGTCATTGTAGTTCTTCTGCTTGAAATATTCCTGATAGTAGGAAAGATACTTGATACAGTTCGCGCTGTCCGCGCCATACTTTCCCTGAGCGGACAGGGCCATCCAAGACCCGGCCGCCAGCACTGAAAGAAACAGAGTGATAATCCTTTTCATATCCGTAATTTTATATTTCTAAATCAAAATCCCCTAATTGTATCTCGGTTTCTGGAACCACACGTCGTGGATGTTGAAGCCTACTACAAATTTGAAATAAGTCTCGCTGACCATCATTCCCTTCGACGAGCCGCGCCTTCCGACATCCACTCCCAGAGATATTCCGTTGTACCATCTGAACACGGGCAGCGTCACTCCGAAGGTCACGCCGTAGGAATCCACGCGGTTGCCGTTCATCAGGAAGTAGTCCTGATCGTAATAGACTCCGCCCCTGTACGCCACGCGCTTCATGTAATAGCGGATGTCGTTTCTGTTCGGCACAATCTCGAATCCGGCACGGAACGACTGTGACACGGTAGAAGAGAAATTTGCCCTTCCTGTTGCGGCGAAGCCCTTCCTCGACTCGAAATTGGAACCTCGCCAGTCCGAACGGAGGTAGTTGAACTCAGCCGACCAGCGGTCTCCTCCCCTGAACGAGATTCCCACGCCAAGTTCGTCGGCGATGCGCGGAGCGTTCGAAGCCCCCGCAAGGGTGTCGGTGTAGGTCATAGACTTTATTGTATCGACCACACTCGACTGACTTGCGTATGCGAAATGGTTCTCATAGCCCCTGAGCTTCGTTCCCAGCCTGTATGTCGCGCCGAGTGTCATGGAAACCGACGGAGTGAGCTTCTGGTCATACTGCACTCCGAACTTGCCTGTGAATCCGTGAAGATTCAGCCGCGTCCCGTAGTTTATCGACCTGTAGGTGGAGTTTTCAAAAGTCTCGTTGGAATTCCTGTCCAGCTTGCCGAAATAGTAGATGAACTCGGCGCCGACTGAAAAGCGCTTCCAGAAAGTGGCTCCGGCGGAGGCATAGAGCTGATAGAGACTGCCGTCGCCATAGGAATCGTAGGTAATGTTCCCGGCATGGGCGAGCTTGTCCTCGTCAGTCTCCTTGGAGGAGAAGCTGTAGCCGACGTCGCTGAACGGGGAAAGCCCGACAAGGAAGGCGGACGACCTCCAGATAGGAAAAGAAAGGACTATATCATTGATATTAAATGTATTCTCAACTCCCCTCTTGCCCGACTGGGCGTAAATCTTGTTGTCCTCATAGAGTCCGAAATCGGCCATGAAGGCAAGCGTGTCCCTGACAGCCACTGCCGCCGGATTGGCGACATTTATGATACGCCTGTTGCGCGTCGCCACGCCTACTCCTCCCATGCTCCTTGACTGCGCGGTACCGCCGCGCGAAATCTCGCCTATCCCATATATCGAATAGGGAGAAAACGAGCCGTAGGTCCCCGTAGTCGATGTCTGGGCAGACGCACAGACAGCCGGGAGCAACAGCGCCGCAGCAACAAAAAATATCCTTATCTTATCTTTCACCATATCGCACAGCAATTAGCGCCAACCCCATCAGTACGAGATTGCAAACTACAAAGATGGAGTTTTTCATTCTTTTTGCAAAATAAATCGCATCACCACCCGTGAAAATTACAATATTTTCAGGGTGACGCGCAATATATCCCTCAATTTCAAATATTATACCCGATATAATTCCAGCATCAATCGACGACGACAGGGAATCTCCGGTTTCCGGGACAATTTCCGGTGTGTCCTGAAGGGGAAGGGTCCTGGAGTAGCGGTTCACGGACTTGAAGCGCGTGCGGCAGCCCAGGGATATGTTACCTCCCCTGTAGTGTCCTTCTGCGTCCATGAAGTCTATGGTGAGTATGGTTCCGAAGTCGAAGATGGTGCATCCCCTTCCCCTGAAGAGGTACTGGGCGGCAAGAACCGAGGCGGCGCGGTCCGGCGTCAGGAAAGCAGGCAGCGCATTGTCCTCAAGGACAAAACCGTGTCCGGAATCTATCAGAATGAATCTGGAGCAGCAGGATTCGAACTTGCCTATCACGGACTGTGAGAATTCCCGCACCGTACTCAACACCATCACATCGGGCCTGTTCCTTTCGACAAGTCCGAGTATGAATTCGGCGGTCCTTTCCCCCTGGTAGCGGAAAGTCTTTCCGAGCGTTATCCCGTCGGCCCACGATGCCTTGAGCGCGGTGTAGCCGACATCAATCAGCAAGTTCATATAGTCTATTTTCGGCGAATTTCAGAAAATTCGGGAAACCTCCGAAATTCGGGCGGTAAATTTAGTAATTTTTCGGCAAGCCGTCAAAAACTATTTCAGTTTGTCCAGCCTCGAATAGGCCTCGAAAAGGTCGGGGACGTTGCGCGAGACTATGCGCAGGCGGTTGTCGTTCTGCTTGAGGTCGAAGAGCCTCTGATTGTCATTAAGGCGTTCGAGGATGTGCTGGAAAGTCTTTGACTTGTAGTACTGCGAGAGAGGATTCGAGATGAAGAAGGCTATCATCAGGCCGTTCTTTATGATTATCTTCTCAAATCCCAGCTTTTCTCCGAGGTGCCTGATGCGCACGATTTCCATAAGGCTCTCAAGTTCCGGAGGAAGCGGTCCGAAACGGTCGGAGAGCTGCGATTTCATCTTCTCAAGACCGTCGTCGGACGTTATGGAGTCCAGTTCTTTGTAAATCCTTATCTTCTCGGCGGTCATGCTTATGTAGGTATCCGGAATTAGGGCAATCTGGTCGGTCTCGATGGTGCAGTCGGCGACATACGAATCGCTGACGTTGCGCGAGGTGAGCCCGGTCTCCACGCCCAGTTCCTCCATGGCCTCCGAGAGAATCTTCTGATAGGTCTCGAAACCCATGTCGGTGATGAACCCGCTCTGCTCAGCCCCGAGAAGGTTGCCGGCGCCCCGGATGTCGAGGTCCTGCATGGCTATGTTGAAGCCGCTGCCGAGGTCGGAGAAAGACTCTATCGCCTTGAGGCGGCGGCGGGCGTCTTCCGTGATGGAAACGAGCGGAGGGACAATAAGATAGCAGAATGCCCGACGGTTTGAACGCCCTACCCTTCCGCGCAGCTGATGAAGGTCGCTAAGGCCTATGTTCTGCGCCTGATTTATTATTATGGTGTTCGCGTTCGGAATGTCCAGCCCGTTCTCGATAATGGTCGTGCAGAGCAGCATGTCGTAGTCCCCCGCCATGAAGTCGAGAATCCTGTCCTCCAGCTGCTTTGCCTCCATCTGGCCGTGGGCGATGCAGATTTTCATGTCCGGAACGAGTCCGTGAAGGATGTCGTAAATCGACTGTAGTTCCTCCACCTTGTTGTGAAGGAAGAACAGCTGCCCGCCCCTGTTCAGCTCATAGTTTATGATTTTGCGGATTTCGTCACCGTCGAAGAGCATTATTTCAGTCTGCACGGGAATCCTGTTAGGCGGCGGGGTGGAGATGATTGAGAGGTCACGCGCGCCGAGGAGCGAGAACTGGAGGGTTCTCGGGATAGGCGTTGCGGTGAGAGTCAGCGTATCGACGGATTCCTTCATCTGGCGCAGTTTCTCCTTTGCCCCGACCCCGAACTTCTGCTCCTCGTCGATGATGAGCAGCCCCAAGTCCCTGAACTCGAAAGCGGGACCGAGTATCTTGTGCGTTCCGATGAGAATGTCTATGGAGCCGCTCTTGAGCCGCTGCCTTATGTCGCTGATTTCCTTGGCGGTACGGAGTCTGCTCACAAAGTCTATATTGCACGGAAAATCCTTCAGGCGCGAGGAAAAGGTCTTGTAATGCTGCAGCGCAAGGATTGTCGTGGGCACAAGCACGGCCACCTGCTTCCCGTCAGCGGCGGCCTTGAACGCGGCCCTTATCGCCACCTCGGTCTTTCCGAAGCCCACGTCGCCGCACACGAGCCTGTCCATAGGGCAGCTGTCCTCCATGTCCCTCTTGACCGCCTGCACGGCCTTTTCCTGGTCGGGAGTGTCCTCATACATGAACGAGGATTCAAGCTCCGTCTGGAGGAAAGAGTCCGGAGAGAATGCGAATCCCTTCGAGGCGCGCCTTCTGGCATAGAGCCGGATGAGGTCCTTGGCTATGTCCTTGACCTTCTTCTTGGCGTTGGACTTGAGCGTCTGCCAGGTCTTTGAGCCGAGCTTGTAAATCTTCGGGGGCTCGCCGTCCTTTGAGCGGTAGCGTGAAATCTTGTGGAGGGAATGAACCGATATGAACACGACGTCGTTGTCCTTATACATGAGCTTCACCACCTCGTGCATCCTGCCCTTGTCATCCTTCATCCTCACGAGCCCCCCGAATATCCCCACTCCGTAGTCGATGTGGACGATGTAGTCTCCTATCGCGAATGATGTCAAGTCATTTATTGTCAGCTGCTCGCTCTTTTCGACGGTACGGCGCAGGCTGACCCTGTGGAAACGGTCGAAAATCTCATGGTCGGTGTAGCAGCAGACCTTGTCCTCCTTGTCGATGAAACCGCTGTGTATGCTGTGCGACGGGATGAACTCAGGCATATACCCCTCGTTCTGCATCAGGATGCTTTCAAGCCTCTCAAGCTGCGAACGCTTCTCGCCGTAGATGCATACCCTGTAGCCGGCAAGTATCTTTTCCCTTATATCCTCCGTCAGAAGCTCGAAATTCTTGTTGAACACCGGCTGAGGGGCTATGTTGAAGGTCACGGGAACAACCCCGGAGGCAGAAACAGGGACCTCAAGGAAGACTCGGCGGAATTTCAGCAGTCCCGCGAAAAAATCCCTGTCCTTATACATGTCCGACGAATCAAGCCACACGAGCGCCCCTTCGGGAAGCAAATCCGTGACCGGGACAGCCGAAGCGTCGGAGCCCCCCTCCGCCGACAGGTCCGCAAAGACCTCCACCTCGGAGAGTTTCTCTTTAGACAGCTGCGTGTTGCAGTCGAAAACGCTGATGCCATCGACCTCGTCGCCGAAGAACGAGATGCGGTAGGGGTTGTTGAAGGAATATGAGAATATATCGATGAGAGCCCCCCTGACGGCGAACTGTCCGGGTTCGCTGACGAAATCCACACGTGTGAATCCCATGGTGAAGAGCTTTTCAGTGAGCTTTTCCCGGTCGTACTCATCACCTTCGCGCATCTTGAGGACAGAAGCTGTCCCTCCGCCGGCGACAGCCTCCTCTAGAGCCTCGGGATAGGTGACGAAGAAAATCTGGCTATCCCCGTCATATTCCATCAATTTGCCTATCGACGATGTTCTCTGGACGCTCAGCGAAGACTTGTAGTTGCTCTTCTCCATCTTCCGCCCGGAATCAGGGAGAAAGAACACGCGGTCGCCATCGACCAAGTCATAGAGGTCGGAAGTGCAGTACTCGGCCGAATCCCTGTCCGGAAGCACGACGAAGTTTATTCCCGGGCGGCTGACCTGCGAGACGACAAACCATCGGGCAGAAAGAAACAGTCCCGAGCAGAAAGCCACGTCCTCCTTTCCGATTATTTCAGAAAGTTCCGCTACAGACTTTTGACTTATTAACAATCCCTCCATTCTTAATGTTGATAACAGGTTGATAAGCCTGTTGAAACAAATTTGAAACTATTTTTTGAAATCCCGTAACTTCATATATACCCGACATTCTTCCGCAAATGCAACAAAGGAGCAAATTTTTTATCCTGCGGCTTACCAAAGGCTTATCAACAGTTTTCAATAAGTCCAATCCTTTATCGCACAATGTATTAAAAACATTATCAACATATAAACAGCCGTAAAATCATCATCCTTAAAAAAATAAATATGTCTTACTCTTTTATTATATTTGCGCAAAATTAGCCGGACGATGGAGACAGACTTCAATCCGCGCGACGTCAGCGCGGGCAAAGATAAGGAAATTGACGGAATAATCAGACCGCAGGACCTCGGAGATTTTTCCGGACAGGACAAAATCATTAAAAACCTGAAGATTTTTGTGGCGGCCGCCAAGATGAGAGGGGAGACCCTCGACCACGTGCTGTTTCACGGTCCTCCGGGACTCGGCAAGACGACCCTTGCGCACATCATCGCGAATGAACTTGGAGTAAATATGAAAGTGACTTCCGGCCCTGTGCTTGACAAGCCGGGAGACCTCGCGGGGCTGCTGACCTCACTGGAAGAGGGCGACGTGCTCTTCATCGACGAGATTCACAGGCTGTCTCCAGTGGTTGAGGAATACCTCTATTCCGCCATGGAAGACTTTGTAATCGACATTATGGTCGATAAGGGACCCGGTGCCAGGTCTATCCGTCTGTCGCTCAACCCGTTCACGCTGGTTGGAGCCACGACGCGAAGCGGGCTGCTGACTTCGCCTCTGCGCGCGCGTTTCGGGATAAAATGCGCCATGGAGTACTACGACACGCCTACGCTTCAGAAAATCGTGGAGCGCAGCGCCGGCATCCTGAACGTTCCGATTGACGACGCTGCGGCGTATGAGATTGCTCTGCGCAGTCGGGGGACTCCTCGTATCGCGAACTCTCTGCTGAGGCGCGTGCGGGATTTCGCGCAGGTCGTCGGGAACGGAAGGATTGACCTCGGAATCGCGAAATATGCCCTTGATGCCCTTAACATAGACAAGAGGGGGCTGGACTCTATTGACAACAAGATTCTACGCACAATAATCACCAAGTTCAAGGGCGGTCCGGTCGGGGCGAACACCATTGCGACGGCGATAGGCGAGGATCAGGGCACGCTGGAGGAGGTTTATGAGCCGTTCCTCATAAAGGAAGGATTCATCATGCGCACGCCCCGGGGCAGGGAAGTGACGGAACTCGCCTACGCCCACCTCGGCATTGACCGTCTGCATCCCGACGATAATCTTTTGTTTGAATGAACGAAAGATTTGCTAACTTTGCAGGCTGATATATTTTGAATCGGATTTTTGAGGACAGATTCATCTTTTAACTTATATATAATGGCAAAAGAATTGATTTCAAAGATTCCTGAGGGTCCTTTGGCCGAAAAATGGACAAAGCACAAGTCTCAGATCCGGGTAGTGTCGCCCGGCAACAAGAGAAAGTTGGAAATCATTGTCATCGGTACGGGTCTGGGAGGAGCGTCTGCAGCCGCTTCTCTCGGTGAACTCGGCTACAACGTTAAGGTCTTCTGCATCAGCGATTCCCCTCGCCGTGCGCACTCCATTGCGGCACAGGGAGGTATCAATGCCGCAAAGAACTATCAGAACGACAATGACTCCATCTATCGTCTGTTCTACGACACAATCAAGGGCGGTGACTACCGCAGCCGAGAGGGAAATGTCTATCGTCTTGCGGAAGTCAGCAACAACATCATCGACCAGTGCGTCGCGCAGGGTGTTCCTTTCGCGAGGGAATACGGCGGACTTCTCGCAAACCGCTCTTTCGGAGGGGCTCAGGTGAGCCGTACCTTCTACGCCCGAGGCCAAACCGGTCAGCAGCTTCTTCTCGGTGCATATGCGGCTCTCAACCGTCAGATTGCGGCAGGCACGGTGAAATCCTACCCGCGTCATGAAATGCTTGACGTCGTGCTTATCAACGGAGAGGCAAAGGGTATAATTGCTCGTAATCTTGTGACAGGTGAAATCGAACGCTTTGGTGCACACGCCGTTGTGATAGCGTCCGGCGGATATGGAAACACCTATTTCCTTTCCACCAACGCGATGAACTCCAACGGTTCGGCGGCATGGCAGTGCTACAAGAAGGGCGCGTTCTTCGCGAACCCTTGCTTCGCGCAGATTCACCCGACCTGCATCCCGGTCCACGGCGAGCAGCAGTCAAAGCTCACGCTCATGTCCGAGTCTCTGCGCAACGACGGGCGCATTTGGGTACCGAAGAAGCTCGAGGATGTCGCAAAACTCCGCAAGCACGAAATAAAGCCGTCTGACATCCCGGAAGAGGATAGGGACTATTACCTTGAGCGCCGCTACCCGGCATTCGGAAACCTCGTTCCTCGTGACGTCGCTTCCCGTGCGGCAAAGGAGCGCTGTGATGCCGGATATGGTGTAAACGAGACAGGTCTTGCCGTATTCCTTGACTTCAAGACGGCCATCGAGCGTCTGGGCAAGGATGTCATCAAGGCACGTTACGGTAACCTCTTCCAGATGTACGAGAAGATTACAGCATCCGACCCCTACAAGGAGCCGATGATGATTTATCCGGCAATCCACTACACCATGGGCGGTCTCTGGGTTGACTACAATCTTCAGACGACAGTTCCGGGTCTTTATGCAATCGGCGAAGCAAACTTCTCCGACCACGGCGGAAACCGTCTCGGCGCGTCAGCCCTTATGCAGGGTCTTGCCGACGGATATTTCATCCTCCCTTACACCATCGGCGACTACCTCGCATCCAAGTTCAAGGAGCCTAAGACCGACATCGGCGCTCCTGAATTCGAGGAGGCTGAGAAGGCTGTCCGCGCCAAGATTGACAGGCTTCTGTCAATCAAGGGCAAGGAGTCCGTTGACACCATTCACAAGAAGCTCGGCCACATCATGTGGGAGCATGTCGGAATGGCGCGCAACGAGGCCGGCCTGAAGGAGGGCATCCAGATGATTCGTGAACTCAGAAAGGAATTCTGGAGCAATGTCTATGTTGCAGGAGTTCAGGGCACTTTCAATCAGGAACTTGAAAAGGCGCTGCGTCTTGCTGACTTCCTCGAGATAGGCGAGCTCATGGCTCTTGACGCCCTTGACAGGCGCGAGTCCTGCGGTGGTCATTTCCGCGAGGAAATGCAGACCCCGGACGGCGAGACCAAGCGTGACGACGAGCACTATATGTACGTTGCCGCATGGGAGTACAAGGGCGACGACGTTGAGCCTGAACTCCACAAGGAGCCTCTCAAGTACGAGAACATTCACATTGCGACACGAAACTATAAAGACTAAAAGAAGCTGTTTTCAATTTTTTAAACACTTCTTGAATTATTGAAAAAAAATTAAAACAGATTCTATAATGGATTTGACTTTGAAAGTATGGCGTCAGAAAAACGCCAAGGAGAAAGGGCATTTCGAGACCTATCAGGTCAAGGGCATTTCGCCTGACAGCTCTTTCCTTGAGATGCTTGACATCCTCAATGAGCAGCTTATCACGGAGGGTATGGATCCTGTCGCTGTGGAAAAGGGCTGCAAGTCATCTGGGCCGGTTTCCTTCGACCACGACTGCCGTGAGGGAATCTGCGGAGCCTGCTCACTCTACATAAACGGACGCGCCCATGGACCTGACGACGAGGTCACTACCTGCCAGCTCCATATGCGCAAGTTCAAGGACGGCGACACTATCACCATCGAGCCTTGGCGCAGCCATGGTTTCCCTGTAATCAAGGACCTTGTCGTTGACCGTCAGGCATTTGACAAGATTCTTCAGGCCGGCGGATATGTTTCCGTGGGAACCGGCGGCGTTCCTGACGCCAATGCCATATCTATTCCTCGTGAAAAGGCCGAGGAGAGCATGGACGGGGCTGCCTGCATCGGCTGCGGAGCCTGCGTCGCGACCTGCAAGAACGGCTCGGCGATGCTTTTCGTCGCTGCCCGCGTAAGTTCCCTCGCGCTCCTTCCTCAGGGCAGGGTGGAGGCGGCGAAGCGCGCGAAGGCGATGGTCGCCAAGATGGACGAGCTCGGTTTCGGTTCCTGCACCAACACCCGCGCCTGCGAGATGGAGTGCCCTAAGCACATCACCGTCTCCCACATCGCCAGACTCAACAGGGAGTTCCTCTGCGCTAAATTTCGGGACTAAAGGACGGGGCTATAAAAGGGGTTCTGCTTCGTTGGATGTTTTTATGCATCCCCGTCATCAAAGTTTTTTTAGTGAAAAAAGCCTGCTGAAAATTAAAACAGCAGGCTTTTTTTTTCAATAAAAATTCAAATTTAAGGATGAAGGGCAAGGCTTGCGAGGAGAAGAAAACGCAGCAACCTGATGGTTGTGAGGATTTCGCCGACGAAGCGTAACGCAGCCAATCGCCTTAAATTTGGATTTTTACCACAGGAAATTGTTGAAAGGATAGCGTCCGGCGTGGATTTCGGCGACCATCTTGTAGAGGTCCGAGCGAAGCTTGTCCAAGCCTATTTTCTGCTTTGCAGAGATGAATATGCACGGGGTGTTCTCCTTCGCTATCCACGAGTCCTTGTACTCTTCAAGCGTGTAGTTTTCGGGCCTTTTCGGCTCAAGGGAGAACTCATCATACTCCTCATGGCGGTATGCGTCAATCTTGTTGAAAACGACGAATATAGGCTTGTTTATCGCCCCTATGTCGCGTAGAGTCTCGTTCACCACCCGGATGTGCTCCTCGTGGTTGGGGTGTGATATATCGACCACATGCATCAGAATGTCAGCCTCCCGTACCTCGTCAAGCGTGCTCTTGAAGGCCTCCACGAGCTGCGTCGGGAGTTTTCTGATGAATCCGACGGTGTCGCTCAGCAGGAACGGAACGTTCTCGATTACTACTTTCCTCACTGTCGTGTCGAGCGTCGCGAACAGCTTGTTTTCGGCGAAGACGTCGCTCTTTGCCAACGTGTTCATAAGTGTGCTCTTCCCGACATTAGTGTATCCCACGAGGGCTATACGCACGAGAGAACCCCTGTTTCCGCGCTGCGAGGCCATCTGCCTGTCAATCTTCTTGAGCTGTTCCTTCAGCCTTGCAATCTTGTCCTGAATTATTCGTCGGTCGGTCTCAATCTGGGTCTCTCCCGGTCCCCTCATTCCGATGCCTCCCTTCTGTCTTTCGAGGTGCGTCCACATTCGTGTAAGCCGAGGAAGAAGATACTGATACTGAGCGAGTTCTACCTGTGTCTTTGCATACGCCGTCTTTGCCCTCTGGGCGAATATGTCCAGAATGAGGTTCGTCCTGTCGAGAATCTTGATGTTCAGTTCGCGCTCTATGTTCCGCAGCTGGGTGGGGGAGAGCTCATCGTCGAATATGGCGACGTCAATTTCATTCTCCTCTATGAATGCCTTGATTTCTTCAAGTTTGCCGCTTCTGATGTATGTTCTCGGATCCGCCTTATCGACCTTCTGTACGAATCGTCCGCGTCCCTCCACGCCCGCCGTTTCGGCCAGAAATTCGAGTTCGTCGAGGTATTCGTTCACCATAGCCTCTTCGTCTCCCTGCTTCAGCACTCCGATGAACACTGCCTTCTCGACATATTTCTTGATAATTATGGGTTCTGAATTAAGCATATTGAATATCTTTTATAAAAAAAGGCGACCGAATTGCTTCAATCGCCTTTTCATCTATTGTCTTAGCTTGCATAAATAAGATGGAGAGCAAGGCCTGCGAGGAGGAAAACCGCAGCAACCTTATGGGGTTGTGAGGGTTTTGACGACGAGTGAAACGCAGCTATCCGCTTATTTATGCGAGCGTACTATCTCAACTGGAAGAATACCGGGAATGTGTATGTTACCGGCACTGCACGGTCACGCTGTTTTCCCGGACTCCATTTCGGTGACATTGAAACCACTCTCACGGCCTCCTTGTCAAGTGAAGGATCAACTCCTCTGAGCACCTTGACCTTTGTGACGGTTCCGTCCTTCTCAACCGTGAACTGGAGGGTAACGCGGCCCTGAACGCCGTTCTCCTTGGCAATCTCAGGATAGACGAGCCTCTTGTTCACCCACTTTGAGAAATCGTTTGCGTCGCCTCCCATGAATGAAGGTTTCTCCTCCACGAGCTGGAACGGAATAGCTTCCTCTTCGACCACCTCTTCCTGAACATTCTCTACATAGTCCATAATTTCTACGCCCATGTTGTTGTCGTCCTCAAGGGAGAGGAAATCGTTGTCAATCTTGATTTCGTCATCGACGATGTCAATCTGGTCGGAAAGAACCGGAATCTTCGGCGCCTCAGGTGGGGGAGGAGGCGTCTCCTGAGTGATAGGAATGATTTCCTCTTCCTGAACTACCTGATTGTCAGCTTCGAGCGTGCTCACCTGTGCCTCTCCTGAAGTCCAGTTGAACGCCAGATAGACGACTGTCAGGGCGAATACCAGCCCGATTTCCACGAACAGCAATTTCTTGTTTTCAAGACTTGCTTTTGGTGACTTCTTAACTTCCATAATTATATAGAATCTGTTTTTTATATTATTTCCTCTCACCTCCTCCGTCCGTATGGTTTTACCCGGCAAAGACCGAACCCATATAAATCGGAGGCCATAAAGTCGTGTAAAGTTAGAAATAATAATTTTTATAACAAACTTTTTGTTTATTAGTTGTAGATTTGCAGACGAATTTGGCGGCCCGATGTCGGGTCTCCCCGTTTTTTGTTGTTATGATTTCATATTACTTTCAGGACACCGACTTTGTTTTCCGCGACCGTAGGAAGACCAGCGAATGGCTCAGGCTTGCCGCAGAGAGCGAAATTTTCCGGATAGGGAACATCTCCATAATCTTTTGCTCGGACAATTATGTGCTCGACATTAACCAGAGGTTTCTTCATCACGACTATTTCACCGACATAATCACCTTCGACTACTGTGAGGGAGACAGGCTCTCGGGCGACCTCTTCATCAGCGTCGATTCCGTCCGTGAAAATGCAGTCGAGTTCGGAGTCGAGTTCAAGGAAGAGCTTAACCGTGTCATAATCCATGGACTTCTTCATCTTATGGGGTATGACGACCATACGGACGAGGATGTGGAGATGATGCGCTCAAAGGAGAACTATTACCTTTCGCTCCGGGCGCTTTTGTAGTCTCCGTTGTTGTTAATTTTAATTATTCTAAATTATATGAATAGTTTCCGTGAATATGACGTCATCGTCGTCGGGGGAGGGCACGCAGGGTGCGAGGCTGCCATGGCGGCGTCTTCGCTTGGCTCAAGTACGCTGCTGATTTCGATGGATATGAACAAGTTCGGCCAGATGTCGTGCAACCCTGCTGTAGGCGGGATTGCCAAGGGTCAGATTGTGCGGGAGATTGACGCGCTCGGCGGATGCATGGGAGTCGTCACGGACTTATCAACCTTGCAGTTCAGGATGCTGAACCGCTCAAAGGGACCGGCGATGTGGAGTCCGCGGGCGCAGTGCGACAAAAACCGCTTTAGTAAAATTTGGCGAAAATTGCTCGAAAGTAATTGTAAATTAGATATTTATCAAGATACGGTCATCGAATTTCTCTTTGACAATTCAAAAATCACGGGCTGTCGTACACAGACCGGTGCAATTTTCAAATCTCAGGCGGTTATTCTCACGGCCGGAACCTTTCTTTCGGGGCGGCTTTTCATAGGTCACAACGATTTTGTCGGCGGAAGGATAGGGGAGATGTCCTCCTTCGGCCTCACGGAACAGCTCAGATCCATGGGTATCCGCACGGGCCGGATGAAGACGGGTACTCCTCCGAGGATTGATATTTCCTCCGTTGATGTTGAATCACTTCCCGTTCAGAAGGGAGATGTTTCACCGGAAAAGTTTTCATTCCTCCCTTTCCTCTCTTCTGTTCAGGGCGGAGGTCGTCAAAGCGACTGCTTCGTAGTGCACACAAATGAGAAGGTTCACGACATCCTTCGTTCGGGCTTCAAGGACTCGCCGCTTTTTTCAGGGAAGATTACAGGCATCGGTCCGCGCTATTGTCCGAGCATAGAGGACAAGCTGCGTACTTTTGCCGACAAGACTGAGCATCAGCTTTTCCTCGAACCGGAGGGGTGCGACACTAATGAGTATTATCTTCAGGGTTTCTCCTCCTCGCTTCCTTTGGAAGTTCAGCTTGCGGCCCTGCATCACATCAAGGGACTTGAGAATGTCAGGATTTATCGGCCTGGCTATGCCGTCGAGTATGATTATTTCGACCCGACGCAGCTCAAGGCCTCGCTTGAACTTAGGACCTTGGACGGACTTTTCTTTGCCGGGCAGATTAACGGAACGACCGGATATGAGGAGGCCGCCGCGCAGGGACTTATGGCCGGCGTCAATGCCCATCTGAAAGTGACCGGGCGTGATTCTTTTGTCCTGAAACGTGATGAGGCTTACATCGGAGTGCTTATCGACGACCTGATCACGAAGGGTGTTGATGAACCGTACAGGATGTTCACCTCGCGTGCAGAATATAGGATTCTTCTCAGGCAGGACAATGCTGATTTTCGCCTTACCCCGCTTTCTCACCAAATTGGTCTGGCGGATGATTTCCGCTACGATTTGACCATGCGCAAATACGAGGCTGCCTCCAGAATTGAGACTTTTTTTGATGATTATTCTATTCGTCCGGAAAATGTGAACGATTATCTTCGTTCCAAATCAACTTCCGAAATTCCTTCGCGTCGAAAGATGTCAGATTTGATTTCACGTCCGCAGGTATCAGCTTCCGAAATCTTGCAGTGTGTTCCACGTGGAACATTAGGGAGGTATGGAGTTGAAAAGGAGACTTTGTCTCAGTGTTCTGACAGTGGTTTTCGTTCCGGTGATTTGCTCCGCGTTAAAGAAGCCGCCACCGTCGGTCTAATTCCTGTTGTTTCCGAGCAGGATTCGGCCGCTATTGAAAAAGGGATGTATTACGACACGCTGATAGATATAGTAGATATTCATATAAAATATCGCGGCTATATTGAACGCGAGCGTCAGGTTGCGGACAAGATTCGTCGGCTGGAAAATCTTGTTATTCCTGAGGGATTTGATTTCGATAGGGTAGAGTCTCTTTCCATAGAGTGCCGGCAGAAACTTAAGAGATATGCTCCGCGCACTATCGCTCAGGCATCTCGTATTTCCGGTGTCTCTCCTTCTGATGTTTCTGTTCTTCTTGTTTATTTTGGGCGTTAAGGCATCTTTCGTTCAATTTTCAATTGCCGCTTTTCTGCGCTCGGCGGTATTCGGCATAGCCTACTTTGTTAGTGTTTTTCAGGATGCAGATAGCGCTTGAATATAAAATTGTTCCACGTGGAACAATTAAAAAAGAAACTTGCTTGTCTATGCAGGGTGCATAAATGGGTGACGACTCTTAGAGTTTCTTCAAGGCTGATTTTATCAGCTGCTCCAAGCTTGCGTCCGGGGTCTCTTTTGTGACGGCGGCGAGAACTTTTGTGACATTCGGTTTCGTGAATCCGAGCATGACGAGGGCTGTGGTGGCCTCTTCGAGATTCGGATTGCCTCCCGTTTGGAAAATCGTCGTTTGTTCTGTTCCTGCGCCCTTGGTGATTTTGTCCTTGAGTTCGAGAATGAGGCGCTGTGCGGACTTCATCCCGATGCCCTTTATGCTTTTTATCCTGTTTATGTCTTCCGAAAGAATAGCGTTGCGTAGTTCGTCAGAGCTCATTGACGACAACATCATCCTTGCCGTCGCCGCGCCGACTCCCGAAACTCCTATCAGAAGCCGGAACAATTCGCGCTCGTCTTTCGTGGCGAATCCGAAATACTGTTCGTCGTCCTCGCGGAGGTAGTGGTGGATATAGACGGTCGCCTCTCCCTTGGCCTTCAGCGCTTCAAAGGACTGGAGGGAAATGAGAATCTTGTAGCCTATTCCGTGGCATTCGAGCGTCATTTCAGTAGGCAGGATTTCGGCTATTGTGCCCTTGATGTAATCTATCATATCAGTTTGTTTTTAGAAGCCTATAACGAAAACAAAAGACAAATCTGAGGCAGTTTATTCTTTTCGTGTTTCTCAAAAAACTCAGTGTCGCCACAAAAGTAGAATAATTTTTCACAAGATAGAAGAGTATTTTGTATTTTTGCATTTCTATGCGGTGCATGGCGCGAAGCCGGCATCGCGATATTATGACGCGAGAAAATGAAAATTGAAGAAATAAGAGCAAGATTTCCGGCGCTTTCGGAGACTGTATATGGCAAGCCTCTCGTCTATTTGGACAATGCGGCGACATCGCAGCGTCTCGACTCGGTGCTTCAGATGCAGGATTTGTACTCAAGGACGGCGAACGCTAATATCCATAGGGGAGTGCACAGACTGTCAAATGTTGCTACGGAGCATTATGAGCAGGCCCGCGACGCGGTCAGGGAATTTCTTAATACTGAATCTCGCGAGGAGATAATCCTCACTTCCGGCACTACTGAATCAATCAATCTTGTCGCATATTCATTTGGCGAGGCTTTCGTGAGAGAGGGGGACAATATTGTTGTTTCCGCTGTGGAGCACCATTCCGACATCGTCCCTTGGCAGCTGCTCTGCAGGAGGAAGGGAGCGAGTCTCCGGGTTATTCCCGTCGGAGACGACGGCGCTCTTCTAGTTGATGAACTGGAAAAGATTGTTGATGAAAGGACGCGAATAGTTGCGGTGGCTCAGGTTTCTAATGTTCTCGGAACAGTGAATCCTGTCCGGGACATCGTCTCTTTCTGTCACGGGCGCGGTGTCCCGGTGCTGGTCGATGGCGCCCAGGGAATTGTTCACTGCGGCGCTGACGTGCAGGAGATGGACTGTGATTTCTATGCCTTTTCCGGACACAAGATTTATGCGGCGACGGGAATCGGGGCACTCTACGGGAAGAAAAAGTACCTTGAAGCTATGCCTCCGTTCCTCTCCGGAGGGGAGATGGTGGGCACCGTGACATTTGAGAAAACCACTTTTGCCCCGATTCCGATGAAGTTCGAGGCGGGCACACGCAATTTTATCGGTCAGGCGACCTTGAAACCGGCATTGGAATTTGCTAAAACTTTGAATGATAATGAGATAGTGAAATATCAGAACGAGGTTGCGGACTTTCTTTACGATGAACTGACATCTGACGGGCGAGTAAGACTGTACGGTACGGCAAAGCCGAGGGTTCCCGTGTTTTCTTTCTCCGTCGATGGAGTTCATCACGAGGACCTTGCCCGGATTCTCGACAAGATGGGGGTCGCCGTGCGTTCCGGACAGATGTGTGCGGAGCCTGTCATGGCGCGTTTCGGAGTGACAGGAATGCTGCGCGCGTCATTTGCTGCCTACAACACTCTTGAGGAGGCCGAGACTTTCCTGAAATGCCTTGACCGGGCAATCAGGATGTTGTCGTAGCCGGGAGGCGGAATGTCCGGAATGACGCTCCGGGGAAATGTTGGAATCAGTTTTGCAGGATTGTTTTGGTTTGTCTTTGCAGTTGCGGGACATAAATGTGAATAAAATATGGCAGAGAAAAGTTTACAGGAGGTGGAATCCGAGGTCGTCGATGAGTTTGCGATGTTCGACGACTGGCTCGACAAATATGAATATCTCATCGAGCTCGGAAAATCCCTGAAGGGATATCCGGAGGAAGATAAAACAGATGAACATCTGATAAAAGGTTGTCAATCAAGGGTTTGGCTTATCTGGAAATATGAGGACGGGCGTTTGTGGTTCAATGCGGACAGCGATGCCATAATAACGAAAGGCATCATTTCCCTCCTCATCAGAATCTATTCCGGACGAACTCCGCAAGAAATAGCGCTTTCGGATTTCTCGGTCGTCAATAGAATCGGGCTCAAGGAGAATCTTTCCCCGACGAGGGCTAACGGCCTGGCCTCGATGATTGAGACAATACGGAATGCGGCCGCCGCACAGCTCTGCATCGACGCCACAAATATGCAGGCGCTTGTCGGGTAGGATCTGTCTTTGCCCGCATTTGTTTCAAAGTCAGTTCCCGCAACTGGAATGAAAATTCCGAGCGGCGCTTTAGAGGGTTTCTTAACAGTTAGTATATGGCACTTGAAGGTGATATAATACGCGCATTGAGGCAGGTCTATGACCCGGAGATTCCGGTGAATGTCTATGACCTTGGACTTATCTATGAGCTCAAGGTTGATGAGGATCATAATGTTTTCATCCGGATGACCTTGACGGCTCCCAACTGCCCGATGGCTGACTATGTGGTCGATGAGGTGCAGAAGTCGGTCGAGGATGTTCCGGGAGTTGTCAGCGTGAGGGTTGAGCTGGTCTTTGAGCCGGCGTGGGACAAGAGCAGGATGTCGGAGGAGGCTCTTGTTGAACTTGGTCTCGATGAATGACGGGGCGCCTAAAAGGCGGCCTGCCCTTGTATTTAGACCCCTCCCGTCCCCTCGAAGGGGAAGTGGTGCTCCGTGCACACTATCGCACATGGCTCTCGCTTCATTGTTCTCCGCACGACGCTGATGCGTCTTGTTTTGTCTCGGTTGTTATATCTGCACCAGTTCAGTTTGCATCCCGTTCCTTTTTGTTTTGATTATGACATTTTTTAGTTAGTATGAATAGTTTTCATATTCCTGTATATTTCTCTTTAGGGAGTAATCTGGGGGACAGGCGGAGGAATATTCTGGAGGCTGTGAGGCTGATGGGGGAGAGGTTCTCCGAGATGGAGGGCGCGGAGCGGAGACCTGTCGCCGTTTCCTCTCTGATAGAAACGGAACCTTGGGGCTTCGAGTCCGAGGACAAGTTCCTGAACGCCGCCGTGCGCTTCGACCTCGCGTCGTCTCCGCATGACATACTGAAGGCCGTCAAAACCATTGAAAGGCAGCTCGGACGCGAAACGCGCTCGCCCGTCTATGACCCCGAAGGCAGGAGAATATACACTTCACGTCCCATCGACATCGACATTCTCCTCTACGGTGACGAAAAAATAGAGACCCCCGACCTCATAATCCCGCATCCCCGGATGCACGAACGTGATTTCGTCCTCATTCCCCTCCGCGAAATCGGTGTGTCCTTCTGAAACATTTTATTTGCTCGGATGAATATTCTTCATAACTTTGGACGCACTAAATTTCAGAACTTATGAAACGATTTCTTATTCTGCTCACTGCGGTTGCCTTGGCTGTTCCGGCTCAGGCGCGCAGACAACCGAATGTGCCTCAGGCGTATGCCTATGGCAGTTCATTGGAC
>ERZ808240.1789-NODE-1789-length-25450-cov-5.607994_pt1 | contig 25450 bp, 23 predicted proteins | sample MGYA00521084_ERZ808240 | MGnify/ENA primary metagenome ERZ808240 (study PRJEB31516, sample SAMN03275571) | gut metagenome | biome: mammalia-associated habitat; material: feces | host: Papio cynocephalus | place: Kenya | collected 2012-08-06 ... | reverse complement strand
GATATTTATATAGATTTATCCTCCATAGTCCTTTGTTGTGATTATGGAGGATTTTTGTGTCTATGTGCCTATTAAAACTTGGCTCTTATAAGTGATTTCGTGCTTGATTTCAGTATTTGTAAATTTTTTTGCTTCTTCTATATAACAATCATTACGTTATATGCGCTTTCAGCACCCGTTTTGACTAATATGCCGAATTTTCTGGGGACACTCTCGGGAGACAGATAAGGTACAGATTGGTTTCCAAACAAACCCAAACAAACCTATAACAAACCACAACAACGCAACCCCTATAAACGCAACAAAGCCGCTGAAATTCAGCGACTTTGTTAGTGTTTATTATAAGTATGTTAGGGTTTGTTATTACCCACCGAAATTGTCGTACATGATGCTTTCAGGTTCAACACCTAAGCTATCAAGCATATTTACAACAGCTTTAGACATAGGACCAGGACCGCACATGTAGTATTCGATATCTTCGGGAGCCTCATGGTCCTTTAGGTAGGTGTTGTACATAACTTGATGTACAAAACCTGCTGTGTACTTAACTCCTGCAGCATCTGCTGCGGGGTCTGGGCGGTCAAGCGCTAAGTGGAAGTGGAAATTGGGGAATTCCTTTTCAAGTTCAAGGAAGTCTTGTAAATAGAACACTTCATTTAATGCACGTGCACCATAGAAATAATGCATTTCACGATCACGACAGTTGAGCGTGCGTGTCATGTGCATAATCTGTGCGCGCAAAGGTGCCATACCTGCACCACCACCTACCCAAATCATTTCTTTCTTTGAATTGAAATGTGGGTGGAAATCACCATAAGGACCACTCATAACGACTTTATCGCCTGGCTTGAGCGTAAATATATATGAGGAAGCAATACCAGGATTAACATCCATAAAGCCACTTCGATCTGCCTTGAAAGGTGGAGTAGCAATACGTACAGTAAGCATAAACACATCACCTTCTGCTGGATAGTTAGCCATAGAATAAGCACGAATAGTAGGCTCTGTATTTACACACTTTAGTGAGAACAGACCGAACTTTTTCCATGCTGGCAAATATTCCTCACCAATCAAACTCTTGTCTATGTCTTTATCATAGTCCATTGAGAATGTTGGTATCTTAATTTGTGCATACGAACCTGGCAAGAAGTCCATATGTGCGCCAGCAGGAAGTTGTACCTTAAATTCCTTGATAAACGTAGCAACATTCTTGTTTGAAATAACTGTACATTCGTATTCTTTAACGCCAAGAACGCTCGCAGGAACTTGAATAGAAAGGTCGCCTTTTACCTTGCATTGGCATCCTAAACGCCAATGCTCTTTAACTTGCTTACGAGTGAAATGGCCTTTCTCTGAGTCAAGAATTTCGCCACCTCCTTCAACAACCTGGCATTTGCACTGTCCGCAACTACCTTTACCTCCACATGCTGAAGGAAGATATATGCCTTGTTCTGAAAGCGTTCCAAGCAAATTACCACCTTGTTCAACTTCTACCTTATCTTTGCCATTAATTGTAACAGTTACCTTTCCGCTTGGCGAAAGATATTTTTTTGCTACAAGCAGAATAATAACCAATAGGAGTATAATCACCAAGAATACTCCGATACTTGATAAAATCAAATTGATATTCATTGTTTCTTCTCGTGATTAAATTTTAAGACCTGAAAAACACATAAATGCCATTGCCATAAGACCTACTGTGATAAAAGTAATGCCAAGGCCTTGAAGTGGTTTGGGCACATCCGTGTATGCCATCTTTTCGCGAATAGCAGCCAATGCTACAATAGCTAAAAGCCAACCTATACCCGATCCTAATGCATAAACAAAGGCATCAGCTACGTTGCCAATATACTGTGTGCTACCTGGCTCCATACCTATGCGTTGCTGCATAAACAAGCTCGCACCCATTATGGCACAGTTTACAGCAATCAGAGGTAAGAAAATACCTAATGCTGCATATAGCGATGGAGAAAATCTCTCAACTACCATCTCAACCAACTGCACAATACCAGCAATGACAGCAATAAACAGAATGAAAGAAAGGAATGAGAGGTCTACTCCTGGACTGATACAATCTGGACCGAGCACCTTAGTCTGTAACAAATAATCAACAGGTACGGTGATTATCAAAACAAAGGTTACAGCCACACCTAATCCAAGAGCCGTTTTTACATTCTTTGATACTGCCAAATATGAGCACATACCTAAAAAGAATGCAAATATCATATTGTCCACAAAGATTGAGCGGACGAATAGACTTAATAGATGTTCCATTATTATGTTAATTTTAAATAGTAAGCTAAAAATAGCTCTATAGATTACTTCTTTTTAGTTTCACGATCATTGATAGCACGACTTGCCCATATTAAGCAACCTAATAATATAAGCGCCATAGCAGGCATTGTCATCATACCATTGTTTACATAGAAACCTCCATTTTCAGCATATATGCACTCAGGAATAATGCGTATGCCAAACAAGGTACCACTACCAAGAAGTTCACGAACAAAACCTACTGCAACAAGCACCCAAGCATAGCCAAGGCCATTGCCAATACCATCGAGGAATGATTCCCAAGGGCCATTCATCATGGCAAATGCTTCAAGGCGCCCCATCAAAATACAGTTGGTGATAATCAAACCTACATATACTGACAATTGTACGCTCACATCATAAGCATATGCTTTGAGCACCTGCGATACTAAAGTTACTAAAGCAGCAACTACCACCAACTGCACGATGATACGAATGCGGTTAGGAATTGTTTTGCGAAGAAGTGATATAATTACGTTAGAAAATGCTGTAATAACTGTTACCGATAGCCCCATTACAATCGCTGGTTCTAACTTAGAAGTTACAGCTAAAGCAGAACAGATACCTAACACTTGAACGGCTACAGGGTTGTTCAAGTTAAGAGGGCCTGTAAGTGCTTCTCTATTCTCTTTTGAAAATAAACTCATGTTTATAAGGATTTTAAATGAAAAAGTTTTATTAAACCTTTATCCTATTATTGAAAAGTAAAATTTAAAACTCTTTATGATACTATACTTCTGAAGAAGGTAGTTATCATTTTTGAGATTTTACTTTTTGGAAATATCCCATGTATTGTTGCAATCCTTGAGTGACCATTTCAGCCACACCATTTGAAGTAAGAGTTGCACCAGTTACACCATCTACCTCATAGTTTTCCTTTCCAGGCTCAACCTTACCATTTTTTACAACAGTCAAAGCTATTTGAGTACTTGCGGTATCAGCAAAAAGATGCTTGCCCTTAAACTGATCTTGGAAGGGTTCGTCTGCAATAAGTGCACCTAAACCAGCAGTTTCACCTTCATGTGAGAAATATGCTCCATATACAGTTTGCAAATCTGAATTGATAGACATATAGCCCCACAAACCACCCCATAGGCCACGACCTGTCATTGGCACAAGGTATTTAGTTTCGCCACTTACATTGCAAACATAAACAGGCAAGCAATTTGCAGAAATGCTTTTGTTCTCTACCTTAAAACCTGCATTTTCTTTTTCCTCACCTTTGTTCACAATTGAGCCATCTTGCTTAACAATCATATCAGCTACAATATATTCATTGTATTTTGCTTCTATCTCTTGCGCATCTTTAAGCCCACGAATATTTAAGGCAGCAAGTATTTGTTTCTTCTTATCAAGCGCCACATTTTTGTCTTGCGTAGGTTTTAAAGCAGACGATACAAAAGCGAGCAAGAATGCTACGATAACAACCATTACCGCTGCATAAATGATGGTGTATGAATTTTTGTTTGTATTCATGTTATTATTATTTTTTTGTTAAAGAGCATGTTTTATCTGATATGCTCTTATTCAAAATCATTTTTTTACTCGCTTTAAGCGCTTATTAATATTGCTTTGAACAAAGCAATAATCTATTAGCGGTGCAAACATATTCATGAATAAGATAGCCAACATCATACCCTCTGGATAACCAGGATTAAGCACGCGGATAAGAATTGCCAAGGCACCAATTAAGAAACCATATATATATTTTCCTTTTTCTGTGCGTGCACTTGTTACTGGGTCTGTTGCCATAAAAACCGCACCGAAGCAGAAACCACCTGTTACCAGGTGCTCATAGCAAGGAATGTTAGCAACAGCATTATCACTCATTCCAGCCATGTTAAATAATGCTGCTACCAATGCACCACCTACAAATACGCTCAGCATTGTACGCCATGAAGCTATTTGAGTATATAGCAAGATAATTGCACCTATTGCAATAGCAATTACAGATGTCTCACCAATTGACCCTGGTATTAAACCAACAATCATATCGCTAAGGCTCGCACTTGGAGTAATACCTGCTGCTGCCTGTCCGAGCGGTGTTGCCATGGTTGCACCATCGGGTAAGCTATATCCCATGCCACAAACCTCTTGGCTTGCAACCCAAACCTTATCGCCACTCATGCTTGTTGGATATGAAAAGAACAAGAATGCACGAGCTACAAGCGCAGGGTTGAAAACATTCATGCCCGTGCCGCCAAAGACTTCCTTACAGAGAATAACTGAGAAAGCTACAGCCAATGCAATCATCCACAATGGGCAACCTACAGGCACAATCAATGGGATAAGAATACCTGTAACCAAATAGCCTTCTTGTATTTCTTCATGTTTCCACTGAGCTACTGCAAATTCAATTCCCAATCCCACCACGTATGATACAATGAGTTTGGGCAGTACAAGCAAGAAACCATATATAAACATTGACCAAAAACTTGTTTCAGCCAATTTGCCTGCCAATGCTGCATTTTGATAGCCAATATTATACATACCAAAGAGCAATGCGGGCAATAATGCTATCACTACAAACGACATAATACGCTTTGAGTCGATGGCATCGTGTACGCTTACCCCTACTTTTGAAGTTGTATTTGGAACAAGCATAAAGGTTTCCATTCCGTCAAACACAGAACGAAAAGCCTTAAGTTTTCCTCCTTCTTCAAAATTAGGACGTAGTTTATCGAATATTTGTTTTATCATTTTGAATGTGTTATTCAATGTTTTCTATTATGTATAGAATAAACAATTAATATTTATCGTATACGATTATAGATTATTAAGCATTTTCTTTTCTCAAAATGTCAAGTCCCTCACGTACAATACGTTGAAGTTCAAGTTTTGAAGAGTCAATAAATTCGGCAACTGCAAAATCCTCTGGAGCTACTTCGTAAATACCCAATGCTTCTTGACGATCAATGTCGCCCGTAAGAAGAGCTTTAATCAAATAGCTTGGATATATATCCATTGGAAATACGCGCTCATATTCAGCGCTCATAATCATATGGCGTTCGCCGCCCTTTATACGGCAGTCTAGGTTGTAAGCACGTTTTTTACCTAACAGCCAAGAGAAATAGCTATGGCTTGTAGAGTAATCATTTAAGCGAGGAGCTATCCATCCAAATGCTTCATCTACGTCATCGCCCTCAGGTATAGCACATAATTCAGTGCTGAAAGCACCTAAGAAGTCAGAAATTTCTGATTTATATCCTACCAAAGGATTACCATTAATTATACGCACATGCTCGCTTTTCAGCAACTTATTCTTTAGTATATCTGCTATGGGCGTACCAATCAATGTTTCTACATAGCATGGGTTGTTGATGCAAGAACCTGCAACAGCTATTCTGCGCGATAGCAACACCTTGCCTGTACGTATCAGCCGACCAAGTGTGATAACCATTTCTGGGCCAATGGTCCAGACTATTTCGCCCTTATTAACAGGCGATACATGATTAATTTGCACACCTACGTTGCCAGATGGATTGGGGCCATCAAACACGCTAACCTCTGCTTCTTGTATGGGAAGTAGGCTTGAATTAATTTGATCCGGGCAAATTCCAATATGAACTTTAGCAAGTTTGGCAAGAGTTTGAACACCAAGTTTAAAATCTCCTTCATGCCCTTTAGCCACGAAACTAAAATTCGCTGCCAAAGGCATTTTGCTAAATGCCGAAACAAAGATAGCCTTGGGAGTGTCTTCGGGATTAGCAATAACATCATAAGGACGCTGACGAATAAAAGCAAAAATGCCACTTTCGAGCATCAAAGCCTTTAACTCTTCAGCAGACATTTTGTCTAACTGTTGCGACCCAAAGTCTTTAAAAGTTTGTTTTTCACTTGCTTTTACGCGAAATCTTAAAATTTTGCGACGATCACCACGTTCAACACCCATAACGGTTCCGCTTACTGGCGAAACAAAATGAATGTTTTCTGTAGCCTTGTCCACAAATAAGGTTTGACCTGCTAAGACGCTATCGCCCTCCTTCACCATGGTGCGAGGCACAATACCAGGAAAGTCTGTAGGCATCACGGCATACTCCTCACTTGGAGTCACAACCGTAAGGCTTTCCTCAGCTTCGCCTTTTAAATTAAAGTCTAAGCCTTTCTTAATTTTGTACAAAGTTTTCATTCACTTAAAATATAATATACATATATATGTGCAAAAATACTCATAAAAAACGGATTGTTCAAATGAAATGTAATAACATTTAACATATTGAGAGAAAAAACAATCAATTACTTTGCTTGTTTAAGCATGTTACTGTAAATTTGCATAGTATAAGTATTATAACCATTAACTACAATATTAAATTCACATGACCCAGCAGAATTTAAATGACAATAGTCAAAACACTCAGAATGGAGGGGAACAACAAAATCTATCTCCTCAAAATAATGCAACATCAATCATCAATCGACCCAATTCAGCTAATCAACCCAGCTCAACACAAGGTTATAACGAAGCTCAATTAGCCAGTAATATTCCATCACAGAAAAATAATAAGAAACTGTACATAGTTATAGCAATTATTGCCGTTATACTTTTAGGAGGTATTGGCTATTTCATATACTCTCAAAATGCTGCAAATCAAGAAGAAATGGCTTATGAAGTGTTAGAGAACAATGACAATCCTGACGATTATCGCGACTTCTTGGAAAAGTACCCCAATAGCACATACGCTGATGAAGTACGCCAAAGATTGGCAAAACTTGAAGAGATGATTAATAAGTGGAGATCTATAGCAATGTCTGACAATGTAAACGACTTTAAGGATTTTAAGAACACTTATTCAGACGTACAATATGGTAGACTTTGCGATATAAAGATAGATTCTCTCGACTACATTACAGCACAAAAAATTGGTACAGCCGAAGCATACCAACAATATCTTAGTGCCCATCCAGACGGCCGATACGCATCAGAAGCCTCTATTGCACAAGGAAGTATTCACGATCAAGAAGTAACCGATGCCGATCGCTCGCAAATAGCAAGTATTCTTACTGACTTTTACAACGGCTTTGCAGCAGAAGATGACGATAAAATATGTATGAATATTGCTGCAACAATGACCACATTCTTGCACCAAAAGAACGCAAGCAAAGCAACAGTTCTCAATGTTATCCACGGGATGTTCAACGAGGATATCAAAGGATGCCAATTCAATGTCAATCGTGATTTGCAAGTAAAGCGCAAGGCCGACACCGCAAGCGGAGAAGGCTTTACTGCTACTTTTACAGTAGACCAACACATTCAGCGTGACGATGAGGGCAAAACATATGGACAATATCGTTGTGTAGCCGAAATCAATGCTCAGATGCTCATCACATCGCTTACAATGCAAGAAATATCAAAGAATTAATATTATATACAACTTAAAAATTATGCTGACAATCAACTCTTACGAAGAATTTGAAAAATATTTGGGACAGGAACTCGGCAAGTCTGATTGGTTAGAAGTAGACCAAGACCGTATTAATGCATTTGCCGATGCTACACTCGACCACCAATGGATACACGTAGATCCAGAACGTGCAAAGAATGGACCTTTTGGTCAAACAATTGTTCATGGCTATCTCACATTGTCTCTCCTACCCTATATGTGGGAGCAAATCATTAAGGTAAATAACCTCAAGATGATGGTTAACTATGGCATGGACAAAATGAAATATGGTCAGGCTGTACTAAGCGGCCAGAGCATTCGCTTGGTAGCAAGTTTGCATAGCATCGCCAACCTTAGAGGCATATGCAAAGTCGAAATCAAATTTACTATTGAGATTAAAGATCAGAAGAAGCCTGCTCTCACGGGCATTGCCACTTTCTTGTATCACTTTAATTAAAGAGCATGTAAGACGTTTAAATTCATGATGTCATTACATCTTTAATTAAATTAGGGCGGTTCTATAAATTCTGTCGTAATGGATGTATGTTACCAAAAGTGTATTTCTTAGTTGTAAAAGGAACATTGCGAGCTATGTAACTGAAACTACTTACAAAAGGACACTTTTGAGAGCGTACAAAGCATTTGGCAGAAACGGATGATAATCTAAAACAGAATTTATGTTTCCCTTTAATAATGAGGTGCCAAAAGCACCTCATTATTAAATTAATTTTTAATACCCACTTACTGATAAGTAGTATTATCTAAGGGCGTATAGAAGCATCAGTTTATACTTAAGGATCGCAATAAGATTTGATAAAAAGTAGAAGATTATGCAACTTATATTACTCTCTGGAGGTTCGGGCAAGCGCCTTTGGCCACTAAGTAACGATGCCAGAAGCAAACAGTTCCTACCATTACTTCCATCCCCTAATGGAGGAAAAGAATCTATGATACAACGAGTTGTACGCCAAATCAGAGAAATTGGGCTTACTAACAATATAACAATTGCCACCAATTCAACCCAAAAAGATAGCATAATCAATCAATTAGGTGAAGATGTTAATATTGTAACAGAGCCCGAACGAAGAGATACTTTTCCAGCCACAGCACTTGCTGCATGCTATCTTAGCAGAGAAAAGAAGTGCGACAAAGACGAAATTGTTGTTGTTATGCCTTGCGATGTATATGCCGAAGAAGATTATTACCGCACTATTTTAAAAATGGCAAATGCAGCTAAAGAAGGAGTAGCCGAGCTTATCCTTATGGGCATCACCTCTACTTATCCAAGCGAAAACTTTGGTTACATCATACCAGACCATCAACCAACATCTAACGGAGAGCAAAAAGTTTTGCAATTTATTGAAAAGCCTACTATAAGCAAAGCTAAGCAATTATTACAAAACGGGGCATACTGGAATGGTGGCGTGTTTGCATTCAAACTTGGATATATGATGAGCATTATAGACCACTATATAAAAGACGCTTCACTATATGATATATACGCTCACTACACAGATTTTCCTAAAATCAGTTTTGACTACGAGGTAGCAGAAGAGGCTAACTCTGTTGCAGTTGTACCATACGCTGGAAAATGGAAAGATCTAGGCACTTGGAACGAACTATGCGAAGAACTCCCTAATACACATATAGGCAATGTTATAATGGGAGACAATAACGTAAACACACATGCGGTAAACGAGTTAGGTATACCCATTTTTTGCAATGATTTGAAAAATGTTATTGTTGCAGCATCACCAGATGGCATAATAGTTTGCGACAAAAAAGATTCTGAAAGAATTAAAGATTATGTTGGCAAACTCTCAAATCGCCCCATGTATGAAGAACGCAGATGGGGTACCTATCGCGTACTTGATGATATTGAATATGAAGATGGTACTCGTTCTTTAACAAAATCTATAACGCTGAAAGCTGGAAAAAACATAAGTTACCAAATACATCATCATCGTGGTGAAATATGGACTTTCGTCGATGGTGAAGGCATTTTTGTCTTAGATGGTAAGCGTAAAAATGTTAAACGAGGAGATGTCGTGAATATTCCTCTTGGCCACCTTCATGCAATAAAAGCTGTTACAGATTTAACCTTTATAGAAGTACAAATAGGCAATCCGCTCATAGAAGAAGACATTGAAAGGTTTGACTTTGAATGGTAGCCTTGAGCAAAATGCTTGCATATACCAAGCGCTACATAACTACATTTATTTAATATGTTGCATATAAGTTGAATCAAACAGAACCTTTAGGTCATTGATATTCAACGAGATGTGCAACATCTAATTTATATCAACTTTGTTTAATTACGCCAACGGATAAAATTGGATACATATCTAACTATAAAGCAATCTGCCGAAGCGCAAATAACAGAGAAACGCTCTCGTTTCTTAGCATTTATAATGCACGTTCACACAGAAGACGAAGCAAAATCTGTCGTTGCTGAATATAAAAAGAAATACTATGACGCAAGGCATGTGTGCTACGCATATATCATAGGGAACAAAGGCGAACACACACGTGCTAATGATGATGGAGAGCCTAGCGGGACGGCGGGACGGCCTATTTTGGGGCAAATCATGTCGCACAATCTTACCTACTGCCTAGGTATCGTTGTTCGCTATTTTGGTGGAGTAAAATTAGGTACAGGCCCATTAGGAGTTGCATATAAAACAGCTATCAATGAAGCCATAACGCTCTCTGAGATTGAAGAAAAAATAATTACAAACTCATTTATAATAGCTGCGCCTTATGCTGATGCCGATACTGCAATGCGCTTTATAAGAGAGACTGGAGCAACAATCACACAACGTGACTATACGGCAGAAGATACCATCTTGACAGTAGAAGTTAGATTGGATGATGAACTTAAATTACGAGAAAGATTAGGCAAAATTCTTTCACTGAAATTTATCAAACAAGATACAACATTGCCACATTAAAGCATGAATATTACGCCATTATCACCAAATAACATTCCACAAGCTGTTAGCTTATACGAACAAGCATTCCCCATTGAAGAACGGAGGGAGAGCAACGAATGGATTACACTCTGCAATAACAATCCCCTCTTCTACCCCAATATTATATCAGACGAAAAAAACGCTTTTATAGGTATTCTTACATATTGGCGCTTTGACGATTTCATTTATATTGAACATTTTGCCATTTCACCTTCCTTACGCAATATGGGCTATGGTAGTAAGGCCTTAGCAACATTTAAAAATCAGATTTCAAGCACACCTATTATATTAGAAGTAGAATTGCCCAAGACCCCAATTGCTATAAAACGAATTGATTTTTACAAAAGACTTGGTTTTAAACTTTTACCATACGATTACAAGCAACCTCCTTATCAAATTAACGGAGAAGAAATTCCTTTAAACATTATGTGTGCAAACATCAATGATATGTCAAATAAATACGCTTACTTTGTAAAAACAATACACCAAGAGGTTTATAAAGTAAAAAGATATTAGCACACGTTTCTTTGAATCAAACAATATTCGTAAATTCGCAGAGTAAAATCATAAGACATTCTGTACACACTTATTATAGTGGCAGAAAACTCAAAATAACACACATAAAATTATGTATAGAACAAACACTTGCGGCGAATTGCGCATTGAAAACGTGGGCCAAGAAGTTACATTGGCTGGTTGGGTGCAACGTAGCCGTAAAATGGGTGGCATGACATTCGTTGATTTGCGCGACCGATATGGAATTACGCAGTTGGTATTCAACGAAGAGACTGACGCAGATCTCTGTGCACAAGCAAATAAGTTAGGTCGCGAATTTGTTATCCAAGTAACTGGAAAGGTCAATGAACGATATGCTAAAAATGACAAAATGCCTACAGGAGACATTGAAATCATTGTTAGCAAACTACATATCCTTAACGAATCACTTGTTCCTCCATTCACAATTGAGAAGAACACAGATGGCGGTGATGACTTACGTATGAAGTATCGCTATCTCGACCTCAGACGCGAAAACGTTAGAGCCAATCTTGAATTGCGCCATAAGTTCTGCATTGCAGTGCGCAACTTCCTTGACTCAAAAGGCTTCCTAGAGATTGAAACTCCTGTACTTATTGGTTCAACCCCTGAAGGTGCACGCGATTTCATTGTACCTTCACGTATGAACCCTGGTCAATTCTATGCACTGCCTCAAAGTCCACAAACACTCAAGCAATTACTTATGGTAGCAGGCATGGATCGCTATTTCCAAATAGCAAAGTGCTTTAGAGACGAAGACCTCCGCGCCGACCGCCAACCCGAGTTTACACAAATTGACTGCGAAATGTCGTTTGTTGAACAAGACGACATACTCAACACATTCGAAGAGATGGCAAAATATCTCTTTAAGGAAGTTCGCAATTACGACCTCGGCGATACCCCATTCATACGCATGCCTTGGCATGAAGCTATGAGACGTTTCGGTTCTGACAAACCCGATATGCGCTTTGGAATGGAATTCGTTGAACTAATGGATACACTCAAAGGAACAGGAACGTTTAGCGTTTTCAATGATGCAACATACATTGGTGGTATTTGTGCTCCTGGTTGCGCACACTATACTCGTAAGCAACTTGACCAATTAACCGATTTTGTGAAATCATCTCAAATAGGCGCTAAGGGCTTAGTTTATGCTAAAATCAATGAAGACGGAAGCATAAAGAGTTCTGTAGACAAATTCTATGAAACCAATGTTCTTGAGCAACTCAGAGAGAAAATGAACGCAAAACCAGGCGATCTCATTTTAATTCTCTCTGGAGACGATGCCATGAAGACTCGCAAGCAACTTTGCGAACTTCGCCTTGAAATGGGTGAGCGCTTGGGACTTCGTGACAAGAATAAATTTGCGCTTCTATGGGTTGTTGATTTCCCAATGTTTGAATGGAGCGAAGAAGAAGGCCGTCTTTTAGCAATGCACCATCCATTTACAGCACCACGTCCTCAAGACGTTCCTCTACTCGATACGGATCCAGCCTCAGTACTTGCTGATGCCTACGACATGGTCTGCAATGGTGTTGAAGTAGGTGGCGGTTCTATCCGTATTCACGATGCAGTACTTCAAGCAAAGATATTCAAAGTACTTGGATTCACTCCAGAACGTGCACAAGAGCAATTTGGATTCTTGATGAATGCATTTAAATATGGTGCACCTCCTCACGGAGGATTGGCTTATGGCTTAGATCGTTGGGTATCATTGTTTGCCGGTCTTGATAGTATCAGAGATTGCATAGCATTCCCCAAGAACAATTCTGGTAGAGATGTTATGCTAGATGCACCTTCAAAGGTAGACCAAAAGCAGCTTGATGAATTGATGATAGACGTTCGCCCACAAAAAAAGTAAAGGATTACTATTATCTACTACACATTTAGAATATATAAAAAAGGTTGGTGTTTAAAAAACACCAACCTTTTTTATACCATAAGGAGCAAACGCACGAGCATAAAGACAGAAAAATACTTTTATATGACGAATACTCATTCCACTTTCAGGGCACGACATTTTGGCACAACGTCGTAGTATTGTGCGAACGCTCAATGCTCAAGGCCGTACAGAAACATGGCACAATGTAGTACCCCGTTATTTTATGCTAAGCCTCGTCTATCATTTTAGCAAATCACCTAGAAAAGAATAAATCAGCATGGAAAAATTTCCTCTATATAACCAAAACGAAGTGATGGATTGTGGTCCTGCATGTTTGCGCATGATTTCAAAATACTATGGTCATCATTACTCTTTACAGACTTTAAGACATAAATGTTTCATAACCCGTGAAGGTGTGTCATTACTTGGAATAAGTGATGCAACAGAGAACATAGAATTTAGAACTTGCGGAGTAAAAATTACAGGAGTTCAGTTGGTTAATGAAGCCATGTTGCCATGCATTTTGTATTGGAACTGAAAAGAAATATTACCCGAAAGGATAGGCATGGTGTGAATTTATTCATACTTACCTAAAAATAGAAATCCCTTATACATCATAAAGCTATGCTCAATGTATAAGGGATTTTTATTTTATGAGAAAAATTGAGAACAAGCATCAATTTTCGTCTTCATCTTCATCAATCTCAACAACCTTAATTTTTTTTGTCGATTTTGCACCTGCCGCGTGTGCAAGTCCTCTAAATATTTCGTTCTTACGGTCAATGGTAAACCTGCGGAACTTGCCACTTATGCGCTGCAATTTTTTACCATCTTTGCTCAATGCAGCATCGTCGGTTATCCAATTCTCAGCACGTCTGTCTTCGTCAAATTCGCCAGCTGTAACTTCTGGGTCGTAGCGATAGTGCAAACGGCGCATTGAAGCCGTAAAACCATTATCATTGACTTTTAATACCAGCTGATAATAAAAACGAACACGATGTATTTGCCAATTTGTTCGCTTAAAGTACATATATTCTTCAATACTTGCTGCTATAATGCCACTATCAACGCTCACCTCTGTTAGTCGCGCTTGGGGAAACTGTTCCTCGCCATCAACCAACTCTCTTTGCACATAGTTGCGCAAAGAATCCATAATTGCAACTTTAGAACTATTGTTCACCGTAAACGATTTGTCAAACTGCACATAACCATTTACTGTAGGTACAGCTCCTGCAAGATAACGTTTCTCTACTCCACGCGAATTTTGGGCCACACACCATATTGGCATCAATAGCATGAGCCACAGAACTAATTTCTTCATATTACTTTTTTGATTGCTTTATAAGCTATTGTTTGTTACTCCTAAGTTATGGATTTAGCATAATTGACTAACTATGGTGCAAAACGAATGTTACCGAACTTGTACGATATTTCAGTCCGTTTATTCTAAATCTGAAACTTAATTAAGTTATCATCCGAATTTTGCTACAAAGATAACGTTAGTAATAATAAAAACAAATTTTTTCGTCGGTTTTGTGTTTGGCATAATATTTCTTTAACAGATGTTTAAGAGTGCTTCTATAAATTATGTCGTAATGAATTTATAAAACCACCCTTAAGTAAAAATGAGTCAGCTCATAGTTGCTCAAAAATTCAATTTATGTACAAGTAGGTATTCAAAATTAATTTATAAGTAGGTATTCAAAATTAATTGATATGCCAAAGCCCAAGAAGCAACAACCAATAGCGGTTTTGTTTCTTGGGCTTTGTTCGCTTAGTCTTATTTTGTAGACATATCTACACGTTCTTACCTAACATATACGCTTCTTGCAACTTTTTATTGCCCTCAATGGTGCGGGGCGCATCCACTCCGCCACAGAATAGGGTGGCAACAAGGCGACTCTTCGGATAACAGTCTATCCAACCTGTCAAACCAGCTTCGGCACGTTTTGGCACCTCAGGTTCATCTTCTGCAGCTGTTGTGAGCAGGTAGATGTCGCGGAACTTATAGTTGAGCGAGTACATAGCGTTCATGCGATCGATGAGCGTCTTCATCTGCCCACTCATTTCATAATAGTAAATAGGGGTAGCCCAGCAAACAACGTCAGCTTCAAGAACCTTCTGCATAATGTCGTTTGCATCGTCCTTGATGACACACTTACCTATCTTTTGGCATGCCAAGCAACCTTTACAGAATGAAATATTCTTTTCAGCAAGCAATATTTTCTCCACATCGTTACCAGCAGCTTTGGATCCCTCTGCAAAATGATTTGCTAGCATGTCGCTGTTCGATCCAGTTCGGAAACTGGTTGATATCACAATAACCTTTTTCACTTTTTTGTTATGTTTCTTGTTTTTTTGTTCTACAACGTTGGGTGTTTCACAATGCAAAGTTATAGTTATTCGCCAACAACACAGATATATTGTTTACGGAAGTAATTACCTTAATTACGGAATTGCCTAATACGTCTAATAAATGGTTGTGCGGCTACCAATCAGCCCTACTCCAACACTTTTATTTTTTAGCGTCCTTGCAGCGTATGCGAATTAAGATAGGCCATAAACTTGTCTTTGTAGCTGTCTGAAATGGGGATATACTTTTCGCCAAACACTATTTGCCCTCTTTCGAGCACCTTTACTTTGTCTACATTTACTATATAAGAGCGATGTACTCTAAAGAATGATGTTGGGGGTAGCGCATTCTCCATGCTATGCATTGAGCTAAGGCAGAGAATGGCCTTACTATATGTTTCGGTATAAATCTTTACATAGTCTTTCAAGCCCTCTATGTACACAATGTCATTAAAGTTTATACGCAACAGCTTATAGTCGCTTTTAACAAACATATATCCGACATTAGACGATACAATGTCAGCTTGCAGCGCCTCTGTTGCAGAGGCGTTAGGCACTTTAGCCAATTCGTTTTGCTTGGCAAGTTGGCTACGTTCATACCATCGCTGAGCCTTTGCCACCGCCCCAACGAAGTCGGTATAGCTAATAGGCTTAAGCAGATAATCAAGTGCATTCACTTTGTAACCATCAAGAGCATACTGACTAAAAGCAGTGGTAAAAACAATGCACGTATTGTCAGTATTGATATGGCGCGAAAAGTCAAGACCATTTAAGTCGGGCATTTGTATGTCAAGAAATATGAGGTCTACAGGCTCCCTCTGCAAACCGCCTATGGCCTCTACTGCGTTTGAGTAGCGACCGCAAAGTTCGAGTATGTTTGTTTTCTTTACATAACTTTCGAGCAAACTAAGAGCCAAAGGCTCATCGTCTATAATGGCACATTTCATCATATTATATGTTAAGGTATTACTATTTTTAAGAGTTTGGTGTGTTGTCAAAGAGTTCTATTACCGAACTATAAGTTCGACCATCATCTTGCAACCCAGCGTTCCATCTATACTTGCCTGCATACGATAGCTCCAAACGGCTTGCCACTTGCTTCAGTCCTATACCGCCAGGTGTTTTGTCGGTTTCGTTTTTAGGCGTATTACTATTTTTGCAACTAAACACTAAGTGGTGCTTATCTGCTTTAAGGCTTATGTGTATAAAGCTATGTTCAGTTGAGCTCACACCATGCTTAAATGCGTTTTCTACCAAGGAAATAAAGATGAGCGGAGCTACTTGCAAATTCTCTTCGCTTGGAAAATCAAAGTCTACCTTTACATCTACATCGTTGTAAATGCGTAATCGCATAAGCGCTATATACGATTTAAGAAAATCTACCTCTTTATTAAGACTTACCCTTTCGGTTTGATTTTCGTAGAGCATATATCTCAGCAAGCGGCTCAACTCTTGTATGGCTTGTTGTGCTTTCTCTTGGTCAAAAGCTGTGAGCGCATATATATTATTGAGTGTGTTGAGCAAAAAGTGTGGGTTTATTTGGTTTTTCAAGTTCTTAAGTTCGGCTTGCGAACGTCCCAATTCGGCCTCTGCCCTAGCCTGTTCGCTTTCGCGCCAACGCATGCTGAGCTTGAGTGCCACAGATGCGCCCATAGCAAAAACAAAGGTAAGGAAACTGCGCACAATAAATAGCATTCGGGGCGGAAAGTCGTGGTGCATTCGGGGGCCACGCCTCATAGGGGGGAATGGAGCAAAATACATGCCCTGTATCTCCATAACCGATTGACTAATAGCATAGAGCAACAAGTTGAACAGAATAAACCACTTTATTTTTCCTTTCACCAACAAGTAGCGAGGTATCAGCACAAAGTAGTTTATATAAAAGCTTATGCATACCATCAAGGGCAGTATACAACCATGCCAGTATCTACCCCACTCTATGTGCTCTCCGCTACGCTTAAATAGCAATGGAGAAAGAAATATGTAGCACCACGTGAGCACGTGAAGTGCCACTTCTATGCAACGCTCCATACGAGGCTTTTGCATAGATGCAGATGTGCTATTTGTTTCCATGATTGTTTGGATTTGAATATAAACCTAAAGGGGATATGGAGCCTTTTAAGTTTGTATTATGTGGAACAAAGTTATAATATTTTTTTAAGTAAAAGCCTTCTGTGTTCACTTAAAAATAGGCTCAAATTGAACTAATAAACCTATGCTTCGGCAGCAAAACCTGTATTGTTCTGTAACAAGCAGCGTAACCTGTTGGCGTATCACGGCCGTGATACGAGCGTATCATGAGCGTGATACGAGCGTATCATGGACGTGATACGAGCGTATCGCGGGCGTGATACGCCAACAGCATGCGTATGTTTACGCAGATATATGCCTTTTATTAAGCCGTCATAAGCCTAAAGTTAGACTAAAATGTTTGTTTAGTAGCCATCTAATACGCTGATAACCAAACATCTAAGCTATCAAAATAAGCCAAACGGAAAATACCATTTGGCTTATGATATGTAGCAAAATAAATTGTTACCCTTTTACTCGTATCTAATAGCTTCGATAGGGTCGAGACTTGCAGCCTTCTTTGCTGGATACCAACCAAAGAAGATACCCGTGGCAGAACATACCGCAAAACTTAGCAACACGCTCCAAGGCTGAATTTGTATGGGCCAATGGGCAAACACATTGATGCCCACAGCGGCACCTATGCCCACTATTACACCAATCAACCCACCTGTTACGCTGAGCAATACTGACTCTATTAGGAATTGGTTGAGAATATCTACTCCACGTGCACCAACCGACATGCGCAAACCTATCTCCTTGGTGCGTTCGGTTACACTCACATACATAATATTCATAATGCCAATACCACCCACTACAAGCGAGATACATGCCACAACTAGCAACAACACGGTCATGGTGTCGGAGGTAGAGTTCATCATGGCTGCCATTTCTTGCTGACTACGGATGCTAAAGTTGTCTTCATCGCTTCCTTTAAGTTTATGGCTTTGACGCAAGATAGAGGTGATGTCGTCAATGGCAAGATCGGTCATGTCTTCTGTAATAGCTGAGGCATTGATGCCTTGCAGATAAGTTACAGAGAGTATGCGCTTCATCACCGTGGTATAAGGGGCCAAAACCACGTCGTCTTGGTCCATACCAAATGAGTTGTAGCCCTTTGACTCAAGCACACCCACTATGCGAAAAGGGATTTTGTTAAATCGAATAACCTTTCCGACAGGGTCTTCGCCATTGGTAAAGAGGTTGTCGGCAACGGTTTTACCTATCACACACACCTTGGCATTGGTCTTAACGTCGTCGTCGCCAAACATCTCTCCATCCTTCACCTTTTGCTGGCGTATCTGCATATAATCGGGCGATATGCCATAAATGGTCGAAGGGGTATTATTGTTTCCGTTGATAAACTGCCCCGATGCATTCACACTGGGTGATATGGCAGCCAAATATTTGCTCTGCTCCTTTAGTGCCTCATAGTCTTTAAGCTTGAGGGTCTGCATGGATGAGGCATCTTGTTGCGCTCCGCCAGGGCCCTTGTCTTGCCCCGGACGAATCATAATCATGTTTGACCCCATCTCTGATATGCTCGCCTGAATGCTCTTCTTTGACCCCTGCCCTATGGCAAGCATGGCTATAACCGATGCCACACCAATGATAATGCCCAACATGGTGAGAAACGAGCGCATCTTGTTGGCAGCTATGGCACGCAAAGCTATTTTGAAAAGATTACCTATATTCATATTTTTGTTTTCTGTTACGACTCTTCTGCTGGTGGCAACTCTGCTAATGCCTTAGCTGCAGAGTGAATGTTGTGGTTTATGGTGTCCTCACGTATCAAGCCATCACGTAAAAAGATGTTACGGCTGGAGTATAGTGCCAATTCGGGATTGTGAGTAACAAAAATTATGGTGCGTCCAGCCTTAAACAACTTCTGAAAGAGCACCAATATCTCAAACGATGTACGCGTGTCGAGATTACCCGTGGCTTCGTCGGCTAATATCACAGCGGGATTATTGACCAGCGCACGGGCAATAGCCACACGCTGCATTTGTCCACCCGACATCTGGTTAGACTTGTGATAAAGGCGTTCGCCAAGTCCCACCATCTTGAGTGCTTCGATGCTGCGGTTGCGGCGCTCTGTGGCTGATACAGAGGAGTTATACATCAAGGGCAATTCCACGTTTTCAACCGCTGTTGTCTTAGGCAAAAGGTTGTAGTTTTGAAACACAAAACCAATTTTTCGATTGCGCAAGACAGCTCTTTCACTACGCTTCATGCTACGCACACTCACTCCGTCAAGATAGTACTCACCACTCGAAGGGGTGTCAAGACATCCTAACTGATTGAGCAATGTTGATTTACCCGAACCCGAAGTGCCCATAATCGTAACGAACTCTCCCTCGTATATCTTAAACGATACGCCCTTTAGCGCATGTACCGTCTCGTCGCCTACGATGAAGTTTCGACGTACATTCTCAAGCTCTATTACCACCTTCTTGTCTGTTCTGTCTTCTGGTTGCGGAAATTGCTCTGGGACAGTTGCATGAGGAGCCGTATCTATTTTGTTTAATTCCATAACAACGAGTTGTATTATCGTTCAATTATTTTATTAAGTAGGTGTTCAAAATTAATTGATATGAATTTGAGCATTATTTTTGTCATAAGCATAGGCTGAAGAGTGAGTGTAGCGGGGCTACATGACAATTGAAACCTGTGGTTATGGCAGAAACAATGTGCTAAGGCATATCAATTAATGTTGAACATAATTATATTATTTTTGAGCACCTACTTATTATATTCAATTCGCTGATACACACAATGTTATATCATGCGAATTGAACTCTTTGTTTTAAAACAATTGCTTTATTTCTTTTTATTTTTACTTGGTGGACCAGGTGCAAATGGACTCTTTTCGCTATCACCATTCGTCTGTTGGTCGTCGTTTTCAGCGGTAGTTGCTTCTTTCATATCTACCACTACAACTGTACCTTCCTTCACACCACTAAGAATTTGTGTGCGTGTGCCATTGGTTATACCCACTTGCACGCTGTATGCCTTAAAGGTGTGGCCCTCGCGTACCCATAGCTTATGGCTACCTTGGCAGTCAACAATCTTATCCTTAGCACCAACAGTCTCTTTGGTTGGAGTAAAACGCAAAGCCTTTGTTGGTACACTTACAATGCCACTCTGCTCTAAAGTGTAAATAGTAACGTTGGCAGTAAGTCCGGGCTTAAGTTTAAGATCGGGGTTGGGAGCTGATATAACAACCTCGTAAGTTACCACATTATTGTCGGTTGTTGCCTCATTGCGCACCTGCGTTACAGTTCCTTCAAAGGTTTCGTCGGGGTATGCATCAACGGTGTAGGTAACACGTTGCCCCACTTTTACTTGACCTATGTCAGCCTCGTCTACACTTGCCACAACGCGCATGTCGGTCATATCTTTTACAATAGTAAAGAGCGTTGGCGTATTGAAACTTGAAGCCACGGTTTGGCCCTCTTCAACCGATTTGCTCAGTACAACACCGTCAATAGGCGATGTAATGGTGGCATAGCTAAGATTGGTTTTTGCCTTATTAACAGCCTCTTGACGCTGAGCGACAGTGCTTTCGGCTTGCTGCAACGAAAGGCGTGCAGCCTCATAATCATTGGCACTTATTAAGCCTTTGCCATAGAGCGTTTTCATACGCGCAAAGTTTGAGCGCTGATAGCTGAGGTCGCTTTTAGCTCCCTCTAATTGGCTTGTTGCGCTGCGCAATTCGCTTATAAGGTTAGTTTTGTCGAGTTCGGCAATTACTTGCCCCTTCTTAACAGGTGTGTTGTAATCTACGTATATCTTATCAATGATGCCCGATACCTGCGTACCTACATCAACCGAAGTTACTGCCTCTATTGTACCCGTGGCGGTCACACTGTTTCCGATGGTGGCTTTCTCAACCTTAGCGGTTTCGTAACTCACTTCAAATGGTGCATCTTGTTTCTTCTGAAACATCCAAATGCCACCTCCTATAGCAGCTATAACCACTACACCAACGATGGTCTTTTTTATATTGATTTTCATATATTATATATATAATTATTAGATGTTTTACTTTAAATCCTGACCTGCGTAGAACTGCAACAAATTGCGATTAAGAAGCGCCGTGTACTTATCCTGCAACATTTGTTGTTGTGCATTTAGCAAGTTTGAACGGCTATTTAAGAGTTCAGCAATGTTTTTGAGCCCTACATTAAATTGCTCTGTCATTAACTCATAACTGGCTTCTATGCTTTGCACATTCGATTTGGCAGCTACGTATTTAGCTTGGCTATTGGTGGCATTGAGCCAATAGCTTTCAACCGTTTGATACAATTGTTTCTGTGCATCTTGCAGGTCGAGTTGTGCAGTAGTTTCGTTAAGGCGAGCACGCTCAACAGCACTTTTGGTCTTGCGATTATCAAAGATAGGAATACTTACAGATACACCCAATTGTGTGCTGAAATTGTTTTTCATCTGCTTAAAATACTTTTGCTGAGAGCCCGTCATGTGGCTATCGCCCAACGAACCCGTAAGACTTACTGTTGGATAATAAGCAGATTTGGCAATCTTTGTAGAGAGTTTGCTTTGCTCTATAGACAGTTGCGAACGCTTTATCTCGGGGCGACTATCAAGCGCCATTGTGTACACATTGTCTTTAGTAGGAATAGACTTTAGCACCTCTGTGTCTGCAACATCTGTTGCTTCAACATCAAACGTTTCAGTGGCAGGAAGTTCTATCAATTGCTTTAGTTGCAACTTAGCATCTGCTATCTGTGTTTGAACGTTCACAATGTCATATCGTCCTTGGCTTACCTGCGACTCCAATTGTGCTAAATCGGCTTTCGACATGCTACCTACCTTAACCATCTCCTTGCCTCGTTCGTAAATAATGGAGTCTTGCTTAAGCAATGTGCGATTAACCTTTTCTGCCTCCGACATATATTGCACTTGCACATACAATTGTGCTATCTGCTCCTTTATCTTATTGGCAGATGTCTGTGTGTCGTAAGCTGCAAGTTGCTGGTCGTATTGGGCATTGGTGATGTTCATCTTTGTTTTTCCACCATTCCATACCACCCATTGAGCATTTACACCATAGCTTCCGCTTTGCGTAGCTTTGTCGGCTGCAGAGGTGGCAATACCTCCATTTACAAAGTTTCCACCATTCTCTTGAAAGGGGCGATAAGCCACTCCTTGCTGCAAAGAAGCATTCAAACTGGGCAATCTGCCAGCCTTTGCTTCGACTACATCTACAGCCTTGCTCTTCTCAAGTGTTGCGCTCTTAAGCAGTTGCACATTGTGAGATAAAGCATAGTCTATGCATTGTTGCAACGACCATTTGCCTGCAGCATTTTGTGCCACACACAAAGGCGACATCAGCCCTGATGCTAATAGCAATGTTATCTTGTGTCTCAACATAATGTTTGTTTTTAATCGTTTCTTTAATGCAAAGTTATACAAATCATAGTCAAATATATTTAACATATCTCATCTTGACATTTAATAATAGACAAACACTATTATTTTATCGATAAAAAGGGCTATCGCTGCTTAAATGTATTATAATAAGTAGGTATTCAAAATTAATTTATACAATCATGTCCTACATTAATTGATATGAATTTTGAACACCTACTTAAAGCAACAATAGCCCATACATATATATGTGTGATTGGTGATTATCTACTACCTATAAACAAACATATCATACCTATTAGCACAAACAAGAGGTCAATGGCTTTAGATCGTAAATTGCGCTCTCTAAACATGAGTGCACCAAACATAAACGAAACTATAACACTGCTCCTACGTATCATAGACACAACTGCTATCATCGCACCCGGACACGAAAGCGCATAGAAATATGCCATATCTGCTGCTGTAAGAAACACGGAAATAAGCACAATGCTCCAACGCCACCTAAAGGGCGTTGATTGCTTACGCTTGGGCATCCATATAGACAACATAACTATCGTCATCATGATAGCTTGATACAAATTGTACCAGCCTTGAACAAAATAACGATTGAGCCCAGCCCCTCCATCCGCGGCTGATGCCATCAGATATTTGTCGTATAACCCACTGGCTGCTCCCAAAACGGCCGCTGCTATAAGTAGCAATATCCATGCATTATGCATAAAGCGTATACCCTCTTTACGTCCACTCCTACTCAACAACATAAAAGAGAATATCGACAACAATACACCAGCCCATTGCCACGCATTAAGCTGCTCACCATAAATAACCAACGCACCCAAAAGCGTCATTACTGGGCGAGTGGCATTGATTGGTCCAACAATAGTTAACGGCAAATGCTTCATGGCATAATATCCGCATATCCACGATGACAACACTATTATTGACTTTATAATTACCAACAAGTGTGCATGCAATGGTGCTTGCGGAATAATACTCGAGACCGAAAAAAACGACTGAATAACGAATGGAAGAAAAAACAATGCACACAACAAAGTGTTAATCATCAACACAGGTAGCACCGCATTGTCGCGCAATGAGCGCTTTTTATATACATCGTAAAAGCCTAACAGACAAGCCGAAAGAAATGCTAATAAAACCCACATCAGTCCTCAAATATATCGTTATCGTATGCAATATTCACAAGCGACAATGCATTGCCAGGCATTGAATCTCCCGCTGCACACCTATCCTTTTGTGCTATTACACGTTTAAAATCTTCTATACTCATGCGGCCTCTTCCCACCTCTATAAGAGTGCCTACTACCGCACGAACCATATTGCGCAAAAAGCGGTCTGCCGTTATTTCAAACTGCCAAAGGTCATCATCAATCTGCTTCCATTCGGCCTTGGTCACTCTACAATTGTTAGTCTTTACGTCTGTATGCAACTTTGAAAAACTCGTAAAATCCTTCACACTCAAGAGGTAAGCAGCAGCTTTATTCATACAACCAAAGTCAAGAGGATAAGATATTCTGGTTGCATAATGTCTTTTGAATGGATTCTTACGTGTATAAACCCAATAGTGGTACGTTCGAGCCTTTGCATCAAAGCGTGCATGCGCATCGGCTTTCACTTTTACTACTTTATTAACCACAATATCATAAGGCAATATACGGTTCAACTTCTCTGTTAGCCACTTGCCATCTACCTCATCTTCTATGTCAAAATGTGCCACCATCATGTGGGCATGTACACCTGCATCCGTGCGTCCAGCCCCTGTTACATCGCTATTTTTACCACGCAACAGGGTGCTCAAAGCCTCGTTCATTCGCTGCTGAACACTTACGGCATTAGGCTGTACTTGCCAGCCATGATAGGCTGTTCCATCGTACGAAAGATATATAAAGTAACGCATTCTTTTATATTCTAAATCAATCTCTTTTAAGCCTTTACAAATATTCTCTTCAACACTCAAAACACTCTCTTTATCACTCAAAGAAGCATTTACATACATAACAATATAATAAAAAGAGTATTAAACACCACGCATAATGCGCAATATCTAATACTCTTTTATTCTTTAACCATCCACACTATATATGGATAGCAATATTGCTATTATTAAGCTTCTTCAGCTACAACCTCAAAAGGAATTTCAACAGAAACTTCCTTATGAAGGTTTACAGTAGCAGTGTAAGAACCAACTTCCTTAACGTCCTTAACGCTGATAATCTTACGATCAATATCAAAGCCAAGCTTTGAAAGAGCCTCAGCGATGTGAAGAGCGTTTACAGAACCATAGATAGCACCAGTTGCACTAACCTTAGTAGCAATCTTCAATGGCTCAACAGCAGACAATTTAGCAGCAAGAGCTTCAGCGTCAGCCTTAATCTTAGCCAACTTGTGAGCACGTTGCTTCAAGTTTTCTGCCAATACTTTCTTTGCAGACGCAGACGCAATAACACCTTTGCCAGTAGGAATAAGGTAGTTACGACCATAGCCGTCCTTTACAGTTACGATATCGTCTTTATAACCCAGACCAATAACGTTTT
>ERZ808240.1787-NODE-1787-length-25451-cov-6.678453_pt1 | contig 25451 bp, 19 predicted proteins | sample MGYA00521084_ERZ808240 | MGnify/ENA primary metagenome ERZ808240 (study PRJEB31516, sample SAMN03275571) | gut metagenome | biome: mammalia-associated habitat; material: feces | host: Papio cynocephalus | place: Kenya | collected 2012-08-06 ... | reverse complement strand
CAGATGTTCCCATGGCAGATGAAAAGCACGCGCGTCATAACCGTTCCTTTCGATTCCAGTGCAGCGTCTCTTGGTTCCGTCGCCTCATTTTAAGCAAGTCTTCCGTGGCGGGGTTGGGACCCTTTCCTATACTGAAGCCGAATATGAACCCCGTCGATGGGAACCGATGGTGAAAAAGCAAGAAGACCACGCGCCGGTGAATCCCGTGACCGGGGTGCCGAATGGCGAAGAGCCCGCCGCGGCGCAGCCTGCCGAGGCATCGTCCGCCTTGGCGGTTGCCGATGATTACCAGAAGACCGAGGACCTGTTCGCACGGGTCCGCGCGGTCCTGGACAACCGCATCCTCTCCATGATCGTGCTGTTCTTCGGGCTTGTCGCCATCGTGGGCGTGCGCGATCTGCCGGTGTTCCTCGCGCTGCTCTTCGTCGGCTACCTGCTGGTCGATCGCTTCGTCAACGTGCGCCGCTGCATCGTCATGGGCGGCAGCGCGTGGCTCGCCGCCGTGCTCGTGGGCAACGCTATCGCAGCGAGCATCGACGCTCCCATCTTCTTCGGTATCGATTACTTTTTCACGTTCTGCGGCTTTTTGCTCGCGCTCGCCATCTGCGCGGTTTTTTTCGCCGGTCGTCATATGTACTACTACGGCCGCTCTCAGGGTGAGGCTGCGGCGGACCGCGCTATCGCACACCACGTCGTGGACCGCCTGATCGAACGGCCGGACGAGTGGGGGCACCTGGATGGCGACTTCTTGGAAGTCGAGGCGGCGCTCAACCGCGTGCGCGACCGCGAGCGTGCGTCGCGACAGGCTCTGCGTGATGAGGCCCGCCGCAAAGATGACCTGGTCACCTACCTCGCCCACGACCTCAAGACCCCGCTCGCCAGCGTGGTCGGCTATCTCTCGCTGCTCGAGGAGGCCCCCGACCTCCCCGCGGAGCAGCGTGCCCGCTTCACCGGCATCGCGTTGGAGAAGGCGCACCGGCTCGACGCGCTCATCGAGGAGTTCTTCGACATCACGCGGTTCGATTTCCACGACATCGTGCTCACGCGCGGCTATGTCGATCTCAACCTCATGCTGGCGCAGGTCGCCGACGAGTTCTATCCCATCCTTGCTGAGCAGCGCAAGCACGCGCATGTCGAGGCACCGCAGGGCCTCACGGTCCTGGTCGACGGCGACAAGATGGCGCGCGTGTTCAACAACGTCATGAAAAACGCCATCGCCTACAGCTATGAGGGCTCCACCATCGACGTCACGGCCGAGCGTTCGGGTGACGACGTGGTCGTCCGCTTTGAGAACCAAGGCGACCCCATTCCCGAGCCCAAGCGCAAGATGATCTTCGAGAAGTTCTACCGCTTGGATGCCGCGCGTTCCACCAACCGCGGCGGGGCGGGCCTGGGCCTGGCGATCGCGCGCGAGATCGTCGTGGCGCACGGCGGCACCATCGCCTGCGACTCGACGCCCGAGCGCACGGTTTTCACCATCGCGCTGCCCGCCCAGGAGTAGCGCGGGCTCTTTACCGTTTCCTGACAGTTCGTTTTCACCTTGTTGAACCTGCCGCCGTAGCATCGGTGAGACTGAAGAAGTCTGCAACAAGGAGGTTGCCGAATGGCTGATGGTTTGACGCTCGAGCAGGAGAGGACGGCTGAGTCCATCGCCGCCGAGGCCGCGGCTGCGCGCGAGCGGGAGATGGGCGATGCGATCGCGCCCACCATGGACGACCTGAAGCAGGCACCTGTCCGCATGGGTGTCAGCGACCTGAACCTGTTCTATGGTGAGCACCAGGCGCTGCACAACGTATCCATCGACATCCGCGACAAGCAGATCACGTCGTTCATCGGGCCTTCTGGCTGCGGCAAGTCGACGCTGCTGCGCTGCCTCAACCGCATGAACGATTACGTCGAGGGCTGCCGTATCGAGGGCAAGATCACCCTCGACGGCGACGACATATACGGCGACTACAACCTGACCCGCCTGCGCCAGCGCGTGGGCATGGTGTTCCAGCGTCCCAACCCGTTCCCCATGAGCATCTACGACAACGTCGCCTACGGTCCGCGTGGCTTAGGGATCAAGAAACGTTCCGAGCTCGATCAGATCGTCGAGGAATCGCTGGTCCGTGCCGCCCTGTGGGACGAGGTCAAGGACAAGCTCAACCAATCCGGCCTCGGCCTTTCCGGCGGCCAGCAGCAGCGCCTGTGCATCGCCCGTGCGCTTGCCGTGAAGCCCGACGTGCTGCTCATGGACGAGCCCACGAGCGCACTCGACCCGGTATCGACGCAGGTGATCGAGCAGCTCGCCATGGAGCTCAAGAAGCACTACACGCTCGTGGTGGTCACGCACAACATGCAGCAGGCATCGCGCATTTCCGATTCGGTGGCGTTCTTCTTGCTGGGCGAACTCGTGGAACACGACGCGACGGCGCAGCTGTTCCGGGCGCCGAAAGATTCCCGCACCGCCGATTATCTGACGGGTCGTTTTGGCTGATACTATGGGTGAGAGGTGGCTGAGATGATCTACTACGTCGAAGACGATGACAACATCCGCGAGCTCACGCTCTATGCGCTGCGCCAACAGGGCATAGATGCCGAGGGGTTCTCATGCGATAGCGAGTTCAAGGCGGCGGTGGCCAAGCGCGTGCCCGATGCCGTGCTGCTCGACATCATGCTGCCGGACACCGACGGCCTCGAGATCATGCGCCGCCTGCGCGCCGACCACGAGACGGCGACGGTGCCCATCATGATGCTCACCGCCAAGGATTCCGAGCTCGACAAGGTCGTGGCCCTCGACGGCGGCGCAGACGACTACCTCACCAAGCCCTTCTCGCTCATGGAGCTCACGAGCCGCTGCCGTGCCCTGCTGCGCCGCGGCGGCATGGTCAAGAAGACCGCTGGCGAGGTGCTGTCCCTCGAGGGCATCGTGCTTTCGCCGAGCCATCATGAGGTCTCGGTCGATGGCGAGCCCGTGCAGCTGACGCTGCGCGAGTTCGACCTGCTCGAGTACCTCATGCGCAAGCCCGGCGTGGTGTTCACGCGCGAGTCCCTGCTGCAGAGCGTGTGGGGCTGGGACTTCGACGGCGGCTCGCGCACCGTCGACGTGCACGTCCAGACGCTCCGTCAAAAGCTCGGCAAGCACGCTGCCGCGATCGAGACGGTGCGCGGCGTGGGCTATCGCCTGCGCGACCACGTTGAGTGATGCCCATGGGCGACCAGGCGGCTCACGCTCATAAGAAAAGACGCTCCCTTTCCAACAGCGTGTTCATGACGGTGTTCGCCATCGCCATGACGCTGATCGTGACGTTCACGATCGCCGGCGCGGCGTTCATCCAAAGCACGCTGACCGACTCGACGCGCGACAGCCTCAACCGCGAAGCCGATCTGGTCGCCTCGACGCTGAACGGCACGGATGACCCGGCGGCCATGCTGCGCCGCCTGAAGCGCGACGGCATGCGCATCACCCTGGTCGATACCGACGGCTCGGTGCTGTACGACAGCGACGCCTCGCCGTCGCTTTTGCCGAACCATGCCGAGCGCCCCGAGATCAAGGACGCCCTCGCCACGGGGTACGGCTCAAGCGAGCGCTCGAGCTCCACGCTCGAGGAGGTCATGATGTACCGGGCGGTCCGCCTGAAGAACGGGACCGTGGTGCGCGTGGCCGAGAGCCAGGCGGGCTTCATGACGATCCTGTTCACGCTGGTGGGTCCGTTCGCGCTGATCGCTGCGATCGGTGCCGTCGCATCGCTTGTCGCCGCGCGCAAGGGGGCGCGCGCCATCATCGCGCCGCTGCGCGAGGTCGACCTGGACCATCCGCGTCGCAGCGTCGACAACGCCTACGCCGAGATGGTCCCCATGCTCGACCGCATCGAGAAGCAGCGTCAGGAACTCAAACGCCAGATGCGCGTGCTCGCCGACAACGATCGCATGCGTCGCGAGTTCACGGCCAACATCACCCATGAGCTCAAGACGCCGCTCACGACCGTTTCGGGCTACGCGGAGCTCATCGCCAGCGGCATGGTGGCGAACGAGGAGGACGTGCGCGACTTCGGCGGGCGCATCTACCGCGAGGCCGGCCGCCTGACGTCGCTCGTCAACGACATCTTGATCCTGTCGAACCTCGACGAGGCGGAGCGCCCGCACGAGGAGGGTTCGCCCGACGTCTCCGATGTGATCGGCTCCAAGGAGCCCGTCGACATACCCCGCCTGCTCGATTCGGTCTGCGCACGGCTGGAGCAGGTTGCCTCCGACAGCGACGTCCGCGTGCACGTGGAGAGCGAACCCTGCATGATCGTGGGCGTCTCGCGCCTGCTCGACGAGCTCTCGTACAACCTCGCGAGCAACGCCATCCGCTACAACCGCTCCGGCGGCTCGGTCACGCTCTCGTGCGGTACGTCGATTGACGGGCACCCGTTCATCAAGGTGTCCGATACCGGCATCGGTATCGCCCCCGAGGAACAGGAGAAGATCTTCGAGCGCTTCTACCGCGTCGACAAGAGCCGCTCCAAGGCGCGCGGCGGCACCGGCCTCGGCCTGGCGATCGTCAAGCACGCCGCCCTCTACCACGGCGGCACGATCTCGGTCGACAGCGCACTCGGGCAGGGCACCACGATCACGGTGACGTTTCCCCCTCAGGAGCCGCTGCAGATCGGATAACACCCCCAGGGGGTGCAATTTGTTGCGCAACCTGTAGGTTTGGTATAGATATGCAGCAAAGGACATAAATGAGCTACCATACCGACGAATTGCGTCATTGAATCCAATCGGGATATGGAAAGGCTGCTGATGACCCTTCTCGAACTGTTCCAGCTGCTGAAGAAGCATCTCAAGCTGGTCGTCGTGCTGCCCATCGCCTGCGCGCTCATCATGGGCGTCGTGAGCTTGGTCGGTATGAGGAACACCTACACCGCATCGACGAGCATGTACATCCTCGCCAAGACCGACAGCGCCGACGGAGCTGCTGCCAACTACTCCGATCTCTCCGCGAGCCAGATGCTTTCCAACGACATCGCCACGCTGCTCGACAGCGACAGCGTCAAGCTCGGTGCCGCCAAGAAGCTCGGCCTTGAGAACCTCGACGATTACAAGACGAGCGTCACCTCTGAGAGCACCACGCGCGTCATCACCCTGTCCGTCACCGGCACCGATGCCGAGGAGACGGCCAAGGTCGCCAACGCCATGGCCGATTCCGTGAGCCAGGTCGCCCAGAACGTCGATGCCGCCAAGAGCATCAACGTCATCGACAAGGCAAAGGCACCCGAGGCCCCGAGCGGCCCCAAGCGCATGCTGTACGTGGCCGTCGCGTTCCTTGCCGGCCTGTTCGCCGCCGTGGCTATCGTCGTGCTCGCCGATATGCTCAACACGCGCGTCCGCAGCGCCGAGGAAGCCGAGGAGCTTCTGGGCCTGCCCGTTGTCGGTCGAATCCCCGCTATGAAGGGTGGCAAGTAGTCCATGGCCAAGATGAAGAAAGCTGCAGATAAGCTCGTCGTTCAGAACGCAGCCAAGACCCTGCTCGCCAACATCCGCTTCGCAAGCGTCGATAACCCCATCCGTTCCATCACGCTCACGTCGTCCATCCCCAACGAGGGCAAGTCGACGGTCGCCGTCAACCTCGCTCAGGCCATCGCCACGAGCGGTAAGAGCGTGCTGCTGGTCGAGTGCGACATGCGCCGCCGTTCGCTGGCCGACATGCTCGGCGTGCGTTCGCGCGGCGGCGTGTACGCGGTCCTCTCCGAGCAGATGACCATCGAGCAGGCCGTGGTCGAGACGGGTCAGAAGAACTTCTACTTCCTCGATTCCGAGCCGCACATCCCCAACCCGGCCGACATCATCGCATCGCGCCGCTTCGCCAAGTTCGTGGCCATGCTCGAGGAGAAGTTCCAGTACGTGATCTTCGATGCGCCCCCGGTCGGCACGTTCATCGACGCCGCCGAGATCGCGTCCCTGACCGACGGCACGCTGTTCGTCATCCGTGAGAACTTCACCAAGCGCAATGAGGTCGTCAACGCCGTCGAGCAGCTCAAGAAGTCCGAGAAGACGCACATCATCGGCACGGTCATGAACTACTGCGAGGTCGAGTCGAGCGACTACTACTATTCGTACTACACCAAGGACGGCAAGCGCGTCCGCAAGGGCGAGGGCAGCCAGGGCGCTGGCGCCGCTTCGGCTCGCTAGCAACCGATAGCGAGTGGGGGCTGCCATGCGCGACATCCATTGCCATATTCTGCCCGGTGTCGACGACGGTGCCGCTGATCTTGACGAGAGCCTGGCGATGCTCGAGGCGGCCAAGCGCGCCGGTGTGACGAGCATCGTCTGCACACCGCATTGCCGCGAGCCGTACTTCGACTACGACAAGATGTGGGATGCCTTCGAGCTGCTGCAGGCCCATGCGAACGGGTTCCCGCTGCAGATGGGCTTCGAGGTCAACCATGCCAAGCTCATGGACCTTGGCATGGAATGGGTGCCGTACCTGCACTTCGACGGTAGCAACGAGTTTCTGCTGGAGCTTTCGACGGTCGCCGGCAAGCTCGAGTTCGAGGAGTACGAGCGTACGATCTTCGAGCTGCAGGGTATGGGCTACGAGGTGATCATCGCGCATCCGGAGCGCTACCACGCCATCCAGCGCGACATCACGGTGGCGCAGCGTCTGGTTCGCATGGGCTGCAAGCTGCAGGCTTCGGCGGACTTCGTGGACGGCGGCCGCTTCGGCCGCGAGAAGAAGCCGGCGGAGCGCATGTTCGACGAGAACCTCTACACGTATATCGGCAGCGATGCCCATAACGTGGGCCACTACGATAGCCTGGCGTACGCGACCAAAACCTACACCTGCCGTGGCAGGCATGCCCGCTGAGGAATGCTCGTCGGGCTTCACCTCAATGTGCACAGAGCTCAAAGCGCCCCGGAGACGGGGCGCTTTTTTGTCGCAGCTTTTTGTATAGTGGGGCTCAACGGATTCGTTCAGGGGAGTGCTTATGGATATCAGGATCGAGACCGGCGATTTTGAAGATGCGGCCGCGGTTCGCCGGGCGGTCTTTATGGACGAGCAGGGTTACGAGAACGAGTTCGACGATATCGATACCGATGCGGCGTGCATCCATGTGACGCTCTATGTCGACGATGAGCTCGCGGGCTGCTCGCGCGTGTTCCCTGAGCCGCTGGAGCGTGCCGCCGACCCGTCGGCACCGACGTCTCCCGCCTGTGAACTCGATGATGGCGTCAGCCCCGCCGAAACCTATGTGATGGGACGTGTTGCCGTGCTGGCGCCGTTCCGACGCCGGGGTCTTGCCTCCAAGATCGTCGAAGCGAGTGCGGCGGCGGCCCGAAAGGCGGGCGCTAAGCTCATGAAACTGCACGCCCAGGAGTACGTGATCCCGCTCTATCTGAAGCTCGGCTATACCCAGATCGCTCCCGTCGACTACGAAGACGAGGGTCAGCCCCACGCCTGGATGGCAAAACGGCTGTAACGTCAACAGCTCTGCTATTGTCGCCGTTTTCTGTGCTTTTTCAGTTTGCTATGGATGCGTGCTCCCATTGAAGCGATTCCAAATACTGTCGGTTTGCACAAATAGGGGCCGAATAACGCAGGTAAGCGTGCAAAACGACAGGTTTTGGAGAAATCGGCTGACGGCCTCTTATGAATCTCCATGCCCGCATTGCCCTCTGTCAGATTTCTGTCAGAAACGACAAGAGTTTGCTCGGAGTCTTGTAAGGACGGTCTTGTAGGCTGTGAACGACTCCGAGGAGGCTGATGATGGTTCGCTGCACGAAGACCGATCAAGAACTCGATGCGCTGCTCGACGCCTCGGAGCGTCAGTGCAAGTGCCTTGTCGCTCCAGACAGGGCGACGTATGAAGCCCTCCGCCGTCGCTTGAAAACAGGGGAAGTCATCAGGCCGTTCCCCGGAATGGTGGTACGCGCCGATCGATGGAAGACCCTTGAAAAGACGCCGCGAGCACAATGGCGCTATGTTCAAAACGCCTACAGGGATCTTCATCCTGAAGAAATCCTCTGCTCTTATTCGGCTGCGCTTGAATACGGACTATGGGTTTCCAAATCGCAACTCGGGAGGATGCATGTCGTGCGCCCGTCACCTTCTCAGGTCGAGATAACACGAACGATGCACCGTCATTATGTGCCGCCTGGAGAGATCGTGAGCAACCACGGGGTCAAAATGACGTCGCTCATGAGGACGGTGCTCGATTGTTCCCTGACGGCCAGCTTTCCCGAGGCCCTTGCGATCGTGGACAGTGCTCTGCGGTACTGCAATCTCGATTTGCATGAGTACCGGCAGTTTGTTCATCAACATGCCTCGGGACGCGCCGGTGCTAGCCGTGCTAGGGCGGCGGCTCGGTTTGCGGACGGGCGGTCGGAAAACGGCGGAGAGTCTATCGTCCGCGGAAAGATCATCGAGCTTGGGTACGCTGCCCCTGTCGGACTGCAAGTCGAATTCATGGACCCGGTTTCAAAGAATACCGAGTTCCGGGTCGACATGCTTTTCGAGCGGGTGGATGGGTCCGAGGTAATCGGTGAAGTAGATGGCTGGGAGAAATACGGCGAAAGCCCTAAAACAACGAAGGGGGCACTCATAAAAGAGCGCCAGAGAGAATCATACTTAACTGCTCTCGGAATTCCGGTCATGCGCATTCTCTTCAAACGACTCGATGAACCGGGGTATTTGGAAAATTTACTTCAAAGCTTCGGCATTCCAAAATGCAGCGAGAACCTGAACCGATCCTAAACTGAAGAGATTCCAAATACTGTCGGTTTGCACAAAAAGAACCTGAGTAACGTTGATAAGCGTGCAAAACGACAGGTTTTGGAATAAGGGTGATCACCCTCCTGCGGACAATGCGGGGACGCGGGAAGTGGTAGTCCCCATCAGCCCAATACGCTTTTTCGACCTTGCGTGTATATATGCGCGTCAGCTGGATATAAAATCTAAGTCTGAACACATAAGGTTTGCGGGCGGCTCGGACATCCGGGCCGTTTTTGCGGACGAGGGCAACCGAAAGGATCGCGCATGCACCAATTTAAGACTGAGAGCAAGAAGCTGCTCGACCTCATGATCAACTCGATCTACACCAACAAGGAGATCTTCCTGCGCGAGCTCATCTCCAACGCGTCCGACGCCGTCGACAAGCTCAACTTCAAGAGCCTGCAAGATACCGACGTCAAGCTCGACCAGGGTGATCTCGCCATTCGCGTCGCATTCGACAAAGACGCCCGTACCATCACCATTTCCGATAACGGTATCGGCATGACCGCCGACGAGTTGGAGAAGAACCTGGGCACCATCGCCCACTCCGGTTCCGAGGAGTTCAAGACCGTCAATGCCGAGAGCCAGGGCGACTCGGTGGACATCATCGGCCAGTTCGGCGTGGGCTTCTACTCCGCGTTCATGGTCGCCAAGCATGTCAAGGTCGTCACGCGCGCCTATGGTGAGGACACCGCCCATGTGTGGGAGTCCGACGGCCTTGAGGGCTACACCATCGAGGACGGTGAGCGCTCCGAGCACGGTACCGATATCATCCTGACCCTGCGCGACAACGTGGCCGGCAAGGATGGCGAAGAGGGCGAGGACTACGACAAGTACCTCACCGAGTGGCAGCTCAAGAGCCTTATCAAGCAGTACAGCAACTACGTGCGCTACCCGATCCAGATGATGGTCACCAAGAGCCGCGAGAAGCCGAAGCCCGAGGACGCCGGCGACGACTACAAGCCGGAGTATGAGGAGTACCAGGAGCTCGAGACCGTCAACTCCATGACGCCGATCTGGAAGAAGCGCAGCGCAGACGTCGAGCAGGCGGACTACAACGAGTTCTATAAGAGCACCTTCCATGACTTCGACGACCCGGCGCGCACCATCAGCTTCCATGCCGAGGGCACGCTTGAGTACGACGCTCTGCTGTTCGTGCCCGGCCGCGCCCCGTTCGACCTATACAGCAAGGACTACGAGAAGGGTCTGTCCCTCTACAGCTCCAACGTGCTGATCATGGAGAAGTGCGCCGACCTGCTGCCCGACTACTACAACTTCGTCCGTGGCGTGGTTGACTCCGCCGACGTGTCGCTGAACATCTCGCGTGAGACGCTCCAGCAGAACCGCCAGCTCAAGGCCATCGCCAAGCGTATCGAGAAGAAGATCACCGCCGACCTTGAGGACATGCGCGACAACGACCGCGAGGCCTACGAGAAGTTCTTCGAGAACTTTGGCCGCGGTCTGAAGTACGGCATCTACTCGAGCTACGGCATGAAGGCCGACGAGCTCGCCGATCTGCTGCTCTTCTGGTCCGCCAAGGAGCAGAAGATGATCACTCTGGCCGAGTACGCCAAGAACATGCCCGTCGGCCAGAAGGCCATCTACTACGCTGCCGGCGACTCGCGCGAGCGCCTGTCCAAGATGCCTGTGGTGACAGGTGTCCTCTCCCGCGGCTACGACGTGCTGCTGCTTACCCAGGACGTCGATGAGTTCACGTTCCAGGCCATGCGCGAGTACGTGGCCAAGGATATGCCGAAGACCTACGAGGACGACGCCGCCCGCGAGGCGGCCGAGAAGGCCGTGGCCGACGGCGCCGAGCCCGAGACCGAGGATCGTCACCTGGAGCTCAAGAACGTGGCGACCGGCGATCTTGACCTGGCATCCGAGGACGAGAAGAAGGATGCCGAGGAGGCGACCAAAGAGAACGAGGACCTCTTCCGCGCAATGAAGGATGCGCTCGGCGACAAGGTCGAGAAGGTCGCGGTTTCCGCCCGCCTGACCGATGCGCCGGCGTGCATCACCACCGAGGGCCCGCTGTCGCTTGAGATGGAGAAGGTCCTGCAGAAGGGACCCGAGGCCGACGGCGACATGCCCAAGAGCCAGCGCGTGCTCGAGCTGAACGCCAAGCATCCGGTGTTCGCTAAGCTCACCGCCGCCCAGGAGGCAGGCGATTCCGAGAAGATCGAGAAGTACACCGGCCTGCTGTATGACCAGGCGCTGCTGGTCGAGGGCATCCTGCCCGAGGACCCCGTCGCCTTCGCCGCCGCCGTCTGCGACCTGATGTAAGGGATTGCGCGGTTTTCCGAACCGCGCAACTCGTAGACGCTGCAAACGCCCCATTTGGGCAATCTGACCTTCAATCGTCGGTCGCGTACCGAAGTACGCTTCCCTCCTCTTTCGGGTCACCTTGCTCCAAATGGGGCGTTTTCGCTGTCGGTGCCGAAGCATCGGGTTCCTCACCGGGGGTTTGATTTTTCGTCGCTGGCCTTTCTTTCCCTCACTCCGATTTGTGCGGACAACGTGACCGTTGGTAAACAGTTCGAAAAATCAGACAGCACGATGGCTAAAATGCAGGTAAGGCAGCAAAAACTGTAGTAAATCGGCCAGCAGTTAGATAGACAGATAAGGCAGTACGCGTCATGGCGGTCAGGGTCACACATGGGTTCGGGTGCGCGGTAACAACCGATACGAAGGGGCGCGAGCTCACGCCCCACGGTACGCATGAGTTTCCCTGCGCGGCGTTCGACCAGTGCTTTCGCGCTGCGCCCGGCGAAGACGTTCCCTGGCACTGGCATCACGAGTTCGAGGCCATCTACGTGAAAAGCGGCGTCTGCCGGTTCAGGACCATCGGACACACGGAGGAACTGCGTGCGGGCGACGTGGTGTTCGTGAACGCCCATACCTACCACACGGTCTCGGGCAGCCCTGTCACCAACGTGCTGACGCTGGTGTTCCACCCGCAACTCGTGGGCGGTCAGGCGGACTCGGCTATCTCGCGCCGTTACGTGGAGCCGGTCGTGACGGCAGGGGAGACCGAGTACGTGGTCTTTCGTGCCGACGACGATCTGTCTGCGGCACAGATGCACCTCAGGGCGTTCCATGCTATGGAGGACGAGGATGACGGCTTCGAGACCGTCGTGCGCGCAAGCCTGACCGAGCTGGTCCTAGAGGTATGGAAGAAGATCGGCCGGCCGAGCGTGGGGGAGTGCTCGGAGCGTCCGGTCGAGATCAACCGTACGCACCAGATGTGCACCTACATCAAAGAGCACCTTTCCGAACATCTCACCGTGGGCGACGTGGCACGCGCCGCCGGTGTCAGCGAGCGCGAATGCCTGCGGTGCTTCCGCAAGGCCTTCGAGCTCACGCCGGTCCGCTACATCTTGTGCATGAGGCTTGAGAAGGCGCTCAACCTGCTTGTGGGCCAACGGTCGATGAGCATCTCCGAGATCGCCAAGGCCGTGGGGTTCTCCAGTCCCGGGTACTTCTCGCAGACGTTTCGCGAGGAATACGGCTGCACGCCGCGCGAGTTCCGAGCGGAGTACGAACGCCGCTTCCAGTTGATCGGTCAACAAAAGAACGCCTCGTAAAAGGGTTATTTGTACACCCTGTGGGTTTTGGTAAAAGATAAATCAAGGTCGTTACTGTACATCTGTACGTTTTCTTACCACCGTAGTATATTTCTAACGCTATAAGATGCTCCTACTGTCAACGCTGGCATAATCCCTGCGTACAATAGGAAGTTACCTGCAGTTATATTCGCACTACGTAATGAGGGATGGTCCCGCGTGAACCTCGGTAAGAAGCTCTCGGGCGCAAAGGTGTCCTTTGCGATCTTCAAGCGCGATCTCAAGCGCTTACTGGTCAACCCCGTGGCGGTTGTCGTCACCATCGGCGTCTGCATTATTCCGTCGCTGTATGCGTGGTACAACATCGTTGCGAACTGGGATCCGTACGGCAACACCGCCAATATCAAGGTCGCTGTGGTCAGCAACGATCGCGGCATCGAGAACGACCTGGTGGGCAAGCTGAACGCCGGCGACCAGGTGATCGACCGCCTCAAGAAGAACGACCAGCTGGGTTGGACGTTCGTCGATAGCGCAGCCGAGGCGCAGGAAGGTGTCGAGTCCGGCGACTACTACGCGGCCATCGTGATCCCCAAGAGTTTCTCGAGCGATATGACGAGCATGCTCACGGGCACGTTCAAACAGCCCAAGATCACCTATTACGTCAACGAGAAGAAGAGCGCCGTCGCCCCCAAGGTCACCGATACCGGTGCGAACACCATCGAAGAGCAGATCAACGAGACGTTCGTCTCCACGGTGAGCTCCACGGTGGTCGACATGGCAAAGAAGGCCGGCGTCGACGTCCAGGGCAAGGCAGGCGAGGCCCAGAGCAGCCTGCTCGGGACCATTGAGCACGCCGATTCGTCGGTGGGCAAGATCCGCACCTCGCTTTCAGGCCTCAACGGCACCATCGATACCACCAAAGACGGCATCGCCTCCGCCGATAAGACGCTCGCCGGCCTATCAGACCAGATGCCGCAGCTGAGCCGCGCCCTCGACCAGGGCAATATCCTGCTGGGGACCACGCGCACCGAGGCCACGAAGTTCCAGACCTCGCTCACATCGGCGCTCACCAACGGTGCCACTCAGCTTTCCGCGGTCTCGGTCAAGGCTAACACCGCGGTGGGCAAGGTCACCGGCGGGGTGTCCGCCGCCTCGAGCGAGCTGTCGGCATCCGTCGAGTACCTGCAGAAGCTCATCGACACCAACAACAAGGTCATCGCGCAGCTCAAGGGCAGCATCGATCCCAGCTGGAGCATCGCGGGCGACCTGAACAAGGTCGTCTCCAAGCTCGAACAGCAAAACCAGACGCTCGCCCAGACCAAGGCGGCGCTGCAGACGCAGCTGAAGGACCTGGACAACGACGCCACGTCGCTCGGTCAGGCGTCCGATGCCACCAACAGCGCCATCCAGTCCGGCGTCAAGACCATCAACCAGGGCGTGGCCGACGTCAATGGGAAGGTCATTCCGAAGCTCTCGAACGGTCTTGATGCCGTGTCGAAGGTGTCCGGCGACCTGAACGGCGTCATCTCGGGCCTGGAACCCACCATCAGCCAGGCACGCGGCACGCTGAAGCAGCTTTCCGCCACGCTCGACCAGGCTAAGGGCACGGTGTCCCAGACCGACGCCATGCTCGGCAAGATCCAGACGAGCCTGGACAAGGCCAAGACCGACGTTGCGGCGCTGCGCAGCTCCGAGGCCGTGGGCCAGCTCGCCGACCTGGTGGGCGTCGATGTCAACGACGTGGCCAAGTTCATGACCTCGCCGGTCAAGCTCAAGTCGCGCGCGGTGTACCCGGTCAAGAACTACGGCTCCGGCGTCGCCCCGTTCTACACGAACCTGGCCCTGTGGGTCGGCGGCTTCGTGCTGATTGCCATCTACAAGCTCGAGGTCGACACCGAGGGCATCGGCCGCTTCACTGCCAAGCAGGGCTACTTCGGCCGTTGGCTGCTCATGATCCTGCTCGGCACGCTGCAGGCGCTCATCGTGTGCATCGGCGATCTCGTCATCGGCATCCAGTGTCTCCATCCGTTCCTGTTCGTGCTGTCCGGCGTGCTCATCTCCTTCGTCTACGTCAACATCATCTACGCCCTGGCCATCGCCTTCAAACACATCGGCAAGGCGATCGCCGTCATCTTGGTGATCGTGCAGATCCCCGGTTCCTCGGGCATGTACCCCATCGAGATGATGCCCGGGTTCTTCAATTGGCTGCACCCGCTGCTGCCGTTTACGTATGGCATCAACGCTATGCGCGAGACCATCGGCGGCATGTACGGCATGAATTACGTGCTGAACTTCGTCAGCCTGGCCGTGTTCCTGGCCATCGCCCTGTTCATCGGCGTGAGGTTGCGCCCCATCGTGCTCAACCTCAACCTGCTGTTCGACCGCGAGCTGGCGACGACGGGCGTCATGATCTGCGAGCAGAACGACCTGCCGCGCGACCGCTACTCGTTGCGAACGGCCATGCGCGCCATCCTCAACACGGGCGCGTACCGTCAGCAGATCGTCGCGCACGCGGCGTCGTTCGAGCGAAACTACCCCAAATACGTCAAGGGCGGGTTCTTCGCGATCTTCGGCGTGCAGGTGGTGCTGTTCATCTTGACGGCAACGCTCGATCTGGACAACGACGGCAAGATCGTCATGCTCGTGCTCTGGATCATCTCGGTCATCTTGATCGCGGCGTTCCTGGTGAACATCGAGTACATCCGCAGCAACCTGGCCACGCAGATGCGCCTGTCTGCCATGTCGGACGAGGAGCTGCGCCGCGAGGTTCGCGAGCACACCGGATCCTCCGATCTAGCCGAGCGCGTCCTGGGTGCCGAGAGCATGAAGGACCGTGGCGGCAACGGCGAGGTGCCGACGGTGCCGCGAGCGAGCGCCGGAAGCCATTTCAGCATGTCCGAGGATACGTTTACGAACATGCCCCCGATCGATTCGAAAGGCGGTGATGACAAATGAGGAACATCGTCAAGCTGTTCAAGCGCGACCTGCAAAACGTCGGCCATAGCGTCATCGGACTCATCGTCGTCATCGGCCTGGTGATCGTGCCGGTCCTCTATGCTTGGTTCAATATCGCCGGCAGCTGGGATCCGTACGGCAATACCGGCAACCTCAAGATCGCCGTCGCCAATGTGGACGACGGCTACAAGAGCGACCTCATCCCCGTGAAGGTCAACATCGGCGAGACGGTCGTGAGCGCGCTGCACGACAACGACAGCTTCGATTGGACGTTCGTGGGCGACAAAGAGGACGCCGTCGAGGGCGTCAAGTCCGGCAAGTACTATGCCGCCGTGGTCATTCCCAGGCACTTCAGCTCGGACATCATGACCCTGTTCTCCACCGAGGTGAAGCACTCGCATATCGAGTATTACGACAACCAGAAGATGAACGCTATCGGCCAGATCGTCACCGACAAGGGGTCGACGGCCGTGCAGGAGCAGATCAACGAGTCGTTTACCGAGACCATCGCCAACGTCGCGCTGTCCACCACGTCGAGCCTGCTGGACTACATGGGCAGCGACGAGGTGGGCAACTACGTCGCCAACCTGAGCAGCACGCTCGATTCCGGCATCTCCGACCTGCGCGACGCCTCCAAGAACACCGGCACGTTCGCCGGCACGCTCGGTGCCACGAGCGATCTGCTTTCCAGCACCGGCAAGCAGCTGGGTAAGACGGGCACCACGTCCTCGTCGGTGAAGAGCATGCTCAAGGACGCCAAGAGCGGCTTGTCCGATGTCGAGAGCGCACTGAACTCCGCGGTGAGCGGTGCCGATTCCGCCATCTCCTCCAGCGCCGGTGCCTTCGATTCCGTCGAGAGCGCGGTCGATAACGCGTTCAGCGCCGGCTCGCAGCATGTGGGCGATACCGTCTCGCAGCTCCAGGGCGTCTCCTCCACGCTGCAGGGCAAGATCGACGAGAACAATGCGCTGATCTCGAGCCTGCAGGCCTATATCGATAGCAAGGGCACCGATCCGGGATTCAATGACGCTGCGGCCCGCGTGGCCCAGGAGGCCGTGAACGACCTCACGCTCGTCAACGGTAACCTGACCAAGACCAAGGCGCAGATCGACAACGCCGTCACGGGGCTTAAGAGCGGCACGGCGGACATCGCCACCACGCGCAAGGAGCTCAAGGGCCTCATCGCCGATGCCAAGTCAGGCATCTCCTCGGTGAAGGGCGACTACAAGTCCACGCTCAAGTCGCAGACGGCCGATTTGCGTTCGACGCTCTCAGGTATCGCGAGCGCCAGCACGGGCATCTCGCAGAACCTCAACGACACGGTGAAGAGCCTCTCGTCTGCTTCGGGCTCGCTGGCCAAGAGCCTCGACGGCGTCACCGATGTGCTCAACGACACCTCGGGCGACCTGGGCAAGGCGGCGGACAAGCTTCAGTCCCTGCGCGACCAGCTCGACGAGGCCGTCCAGAGCGGCGATCTAGATAGCATCCGTGCGCTGATCGGCAGCGACCCCGAGACCCTTGCCAAGTCGCTCTCCGCGCCGGTGGGCGTGGACCGCAAGCCGGTGTACCACATCATGAACTACGGTTCGGCCATGGCCCCGTTCTACACCATCCTGTCCATCTGGATCGGTGCCATCGTCTTGGCGGCCATGATGAAGGTCTCGGTCGACGACAAGCTCGTCAACGAGCTGATCCCGGTGCGTCTGCATGAGATCTACCTGGGCCGTTACCTGCTGTTCGGCTTGCTGGCGCTCTGCCAGAGCACGCTGGTGTGCTGCGGCGACATCCTGTTCTTCGGCATCCAGTGCGACAACCCGTTCCAGTTCATCTTGGCCGGCTGGGTGGCGAGTATCGTCTTCTCGAACATCGTGTATACGCTGACGGTGTCGTTCGGCGACATCGGTAAGGCGCTGGCCGTCGTGCTGCTGGTCATGCAGGTCGGCGGATCGGGCGGTACGTTCCCCATCGAGATGACGGCTCCGGTGTTCCAGGCTATCTTCCCGTGGCTGCCGTTCACACATGGCATCAACGCCATGCACGCGGCCATGGCCGGTGCGTACGGCATGGAGTACTGGATCGAGCTGGGTACGCTGTTGCTTTACCTGATCCCGTCGCTGGCGCTGGGTATCGTCTTCCGCCGTCCCGTGATCCGCGCGAACAACTGGATCATCGAGAAGCTGGAAGAAACGAAGTTGATGTAAGGGAGTTGGCTGCCCGGGCGAACCACCCTGTCTGTTCCCTCTGAAAACGTCCTCGGACATGCAAGAGCCCCCGCTGCGCGCTTCGCGCGGCGGGGGCTCTTGCATCCTGCTGATTGTTTTCAGAGGGAACAGACAGGGTGGTTCTGAGCCGGCTCCCGTACAAGCTGCTGGGGAGGGGTGCGTGCGCTTCGCGCGGCGAGGTCTTTCGATCTGCGGATTGTTTTCGGGGGATAGGGGGAGGGGCTCTGCGCCAGCTCCCGTACAAGTGGCTGGAATTGGGCAGTTTGGACGGCGCGCCGGCGTCAGTAATTCCACGGGTGTGGAAAAGTTACATTTGTTGTTTCGACGTTTACTCTTTGTAGGGTTCTCCCTACAATCTCTTCCGAGCGAACTGAGAGACATTCTCGCTCGACGGCCATGTTGCGGCCGAACTCAGATTACAGGGAGTAATCGAAGCATGCAGGAAAACCGAATCGGAACCTTTGAGCGCAGGCTCGATGCGAAGCTTGTGCTGTCCATCGTCGCTACTGGCATCATGTCGTTCTCGGGCGTGTGCGTCGAGACCGCCATGAACGTCACGTTTCCGACGCTCATGCGCGAGTTCGGCATCGATACCGCCACGGTGCAGTGGATGACCACCGCCTATTTGCTGGTGCTTGCCGCCGTGGTGCCCACGTCGGGTTATCTCAACCGTCGATTTGCGACCAAGCACGTCTTCTGCTTTGCCATGGTGTTCTATATCGCCGGCATCGTATGCGGCATGACGGCGCAGATCTTCCCCGCGCTGCTGCTGGGCCGCGTGCTCGAGGGCATCGGCACGGGCGTGGCGTTGCCGCTCATGTTCAACATCATCACGGAACAGGCGCCTCAGAAGAACCTCGGTTTCATGATGGGCGTGGGTTCGCTCGTGACCGCGCTGGCGCCTGCCGTGGGGCCGTCCGCGGGCGGTTGGCTGTCCGAGACCTTCGGTTGGCGTGCGATCTTCGCCGCTCTGTTGCCGATCCTCATCATCGCCTTCATTTTGGGTATGTTCTCGATCCGTCAGAGCCATGACACCTCGGCCGAACCGTTCGACATCCCCGGTTGGATCTCGCTTGCGCTGGCGTTCGCCGCGCTCGTGTTCGCCGTGGACGAGGGCGCCAACGTCGGTTGGACGAGTCCGTTCATCCTTGCGCTCTTCGCGGCATTCATCGTGTTGATCGCCCTCTTCATCGTTCGCGAGCACCATGCCGAGCAGCCGCTTATCCACATGGGCATCTTCGGCCACCGCGGCTATGTCCGGGGTCTGGGCGTGATCGTCTTCCTGCAGCTCTCGATCTTGGGTCTTTCGTTCCTGCTGCCCAATTACGCCCAGCTTGTCATGGGCGCCGGTCAGACCGAGGCGGGAACGGTTCTGCTCGGCGGGTGCATCATCGGAGCCATCATGGCCCCGCTCTCCGGCCAGATCCTCGACCGCATGGGTGCGCGTATCCCCATCCTGGGCGGTGCCGCGCTCGTGCTGATCGCAACGATCTCCTTCGCCGTCATCTCGTCCCATATGACGACGCTGCACTCGACGCTCGTCTACATGATCTTCGGTTTCGGCCAGAGTCTTATGTACGGCAACAACATGACGTGCGCGCTGCGCTTTTTGCCGGTCGAGATCAAGGCCGACGGCAACGCCATGTTCACCACGCTACAGCAGCTCGCCGGTGCCATCGGCACGAGCGTGTGCGCAGCTGTGGTCAATGCTGCTCAGGCGGGCGTTTCCTCAGGCACGGCGACCATGGCCGCGGCGACGGCTGCCGGTAGCCAACATGCCTTCATGTTGCTGGCAGCCATGGTCGCGGCATCGTTCGCGTGTGCCCTTGCCGAGACCAGGCGTATCGAGCGCTAGCGTTTCGCCGAACCACGGACAAACCGTCGCGGCGCGGGGTGCCGCCGTTTTTGCCCTCTGTTTTCCAAGCTGCAATCACATGATGAAAGCCCGTTGCACGAAGTGGTGCAACGGGCTTTTTGCGTGCTGTTCTATGGACGAAGAGCCTCATGCGAAGAGGCTCTTCTCAATGAGTCGGGACTTTTTGGACTACAGCGCCTCCGAGCGCTTCAGGGGCTCGACGCTTAACAGGTCCAAGAGCCTCTCGCCCGAGGCGCGCAGGTTGAGTCGCTGGTTCTGCGAGCGCTTGGGCGAGTGGGATTTCAGCGTGGCGGAGGCGAGGGGATCCGTATTCTGTGTCGGGGGGAAGGAAAAACGTTTCGCATGTCGGGATGGCTTCATGCGTCTGACCTCCTCGCGTTTCCGCCTGTACCATACGGCGCAACGGCGGTTGCTGCTGTTCCGTTGCGCTGACCCCATTATGCTCATTTGGAGCTGAAAGAGTCCTAAAGAAACCCTTACGACGGTTTGCACGCTTCATGAAATAGCAGCTAGATGGCATAAAGTTGCATTTTTGTAAGAGCAGCCGCGCACGAAAAGCTAAGGAATCGTTAAGGTATGTGAGCCGTTTCTCAAACTCGGGCGGCACGGATCGTCTCGATGACCGCGGCCATCGTCTGGTCGATGCGGTTGCGCTTGAGCTCGCACTCCCAAATGGTGATGGGCGTCCAGTCCATGTCTTTCAGCTCGGCGATGGCGCGGGCGTCGCGATCGACGTTCCGTTTGAACTTGGCCTGCCAGAACTCGACGTTGCGCTTGGGCACGCTCGGGTTGCAGTGCGGGCAGCGATGCCAGAAGCAGCCGTTGACGAAGATGGCGATCTTTCGTCCCGGATACGCGATGTCAGGCCGTCCAGGGGCCTTTTTCCACTGCAGCCGGTAGCCGGGGAGCCCCGCCTCGCGCAAACGGCGTCTGACGAGCATCTCGGGTTTGGTATCGGCGCGCTTGTTGCCCTTCATAGACTTCTTGATGGCGGCGCGACGTCTGACGAGCTCGGTGTCGGTTTTTGAGAGATCGTCCGTATCGATATCCTTTAAAAGCTTCGAGCGTTTCTTGGAAGCGCCGGCGGTGTCGCCATCTTCGTTCCCAGCTTGCGCGTCCTCAAGCCGGATGAGCTCGTCGATCAGGCTTTTGTCGGCCGGCATCCAGGTGAGCGTGGCGAGGGAGGACCGCTTCACCCAGCGCATGTCGAGCTGGCGGTCGAGCTTTCGGGGCTCCTCACCTGTGGCAAGGCTGGCGAAGAAGCATTCCATGGATAGGTGGAAATCGTCGTAATCGTATTCGACGGTGTAGAAATCCCTCAGGTTATGGACATGTACGTCGAGCTCCTCGAGCAGCTCGCGCCGACAGGCGTCTTCTGCCGTCTCACCCCGCACCACCTTACCGCCGGGGAACTCCCACAGTCCCTCCATGCTGCCGTAGCCGCGTTGTACGGCGAGAACCTCGTCGGAATCTGCCTTGCGGATGATGCCGGCGGCGACATGGACGGTTTTCAAACGGAACTCCTTCGGGACGGCTGCGGTCACAATGTTCTTCCTTACGATAATGCAAGGCGGTTGTAAGCCTAATCGATGGTAGCGAATCTGCGGACTTGCGAGTATTGGTACCGTGATCTCAATAACGAGAAAGGATTTCGCAATGCAGAAGACCGATTCCGGACAGCCGGTTCTCGAGGTTCAGCACCTTGAGAAGGTGTATGGCTCGCGTGGCAACGTGACCCGTGCGCTGGCGGACGTGTCGTTTACGGTGGAACGCGGCGAGTTCATCGGTATCATGGGGGCCTCGGGCTCCGGCAAGTCGACGCTGCTTAACTGCGTCTCGACCATCGACACGCCCACCAGCGGTTCCATCAAAGTCGACGGCGAGGACATCACGCGCGTCAAGGCGGGCAGGCTCTCGAGGTTCCGCCGCGAGCAGCTCGGGTTCATCTTCCAGGACTCCAACCTGCTCGACACCCTGACAGCACGCGAGAACATCGCCCTGCCGCTCACGATCGACCATGTACCCGCGCACGAGACGCTGACCCGCGTGGCCGATGTGGCCGCCCGGTTCTCCATCAGCCAGGTGCTCGACAAATACCCGTATCAGATGTCAGGCGGCCAGCAGCAGCGCGTGGCGGCCGCGCGCGCCCTCGTGAGCGACCCTACGCTCATCATGGCCGATGAGCCCACAGGGGCGCTCGACTCCAAGAACGCCCGGCTGCTGCTCGAGAGCTTCGAGACGCTGAACGCGCGCCTGCGGGCGACGATCCTCATGGTCACGCACGACAGCTTCGCCGCGAGCTATGCGAGCCGCGTGCTGTTCATCCGCGACGGCAAGATCTTCACGGAGCTCCGCCGTGGCGATGCCCCGCGCAAGGAGTTCTTCTCGCGCATCATGGAGGTCGTGGCCGTGATGGGTGGTGAGGGTTCCGATGCTCTGTAAGCTCGCGTTGCGCAACGTCCGGCGTGCCGGCAGGGACTATCTGGTGTACCTGCTCACGTTGACGCTCGGTGTCACGGTGTTCTACGCCTTCAATACCATATCGATGCAGGTCGATGTCGCGGGGGTCCCCGAGGAGGGGCTCTCCGAGCTTTTGGGCAGCATCTTGTACAACCTTACATACTTCCTTGCGGGCGTGATGGCGTTTCTGATGGTCTACGCCAACAACTTCATTATGAAGCGCCGCAAAAAGGAGTTCGGCCTGTACCAGGTCTTCGGCATGGGTCGCGGGCGGGTCGCGGTCATCATGGCCCTCGAGACCGTGTTCGTGTCCGTGGCGGCGCTTGTACTCGGTATGGTGCTGGGCGTGATTCTGTCCCAGATCATGACGTTCTTCACGGCCTCGGTCTTCAAGACGCAGATCGCCAACTTCCATTTCTTTTTCTCGGTGCTGGCGTTTCAGCTCACGCTCTCCTGTCTGGCGGTCACGTTCGTCCTGACGCTCCTGTTCAACCTGCGTACGGTCCGCCGGACCAAGCTTATCGACCTCATGGGTGCCGGCCGCCGCAACGAGACGGTCAAGATGCGCAACCCCTGGCTGCTCACGGCGGTGTTCTTGATCGGTGCGGTGCTGATCGGCATGGCGTATGCTCGCCTGCTGCATGACGGGCTTCCGTTGACGGCTAGCTCCGATGCCGAGGCGGCAGAGAAGCTCAAGCAGTTCGGCATCACCACGGTTATGGTCACCGCGGGAACGTTTCTGCTGTTCTACGGCCTTGCCGGCATCCTGATCCGCATCGTCCAGAGCATCCGTGGCGTGTACTGGCGCGGTCTCAACATGTTCACCGTGCGGCAGCTATCGGCGAAGATCAACACCGTCTGCCTGTCGATGGGCGTGATCGCCATGATCCTGTTCTTGGCCATCACATCGGTGACGTGCGGCATGTCGATCGCCAGCGTGATGAACGAGAATCTGGAGAAGTACAACCCGGTCGATGCATCGCAGACGTATGTCTACAACACGGAGGCAAACGATAGCGTACGGAATATGGAGCCCGATGACGTGGCGTTTGCCGTGGCGGACAAGCCGGTCGATCTCTATGCCCGTTGGAAGGGGACGGAAGTCGACTTCAAGACCGGCAAGGAGAAGGGTAAGGTCGACATTGCTCACGTCGCCGGGGCGCATGTTCAGATCGATCAGTACCTTTCGCGTTCTGCGGCGGATGCCAAACCTTCGATCACGCTCAACGATATGTGCCGGAAGACGGGTCAAAAAGTCCCCCAGGGATTCGAGGGCAGCAATTCGGCTACGATCGGGCTGTATGTGACGCCGTTGAGCGAGTACAACGCGATGCGCAAACTCATGGGATACGACGCCATCGATCTCGGCGAGAACGGATACGTGCTGACGAGCGATTTGGGCGACAACGCGAATACCGTGTACGAGATGTATCTGTCCCAGGGCAAGCCGGTGAAGCTCGGAGGCTACATGCTCGAGCCCAAGGTCGACCATGTGGTGGAGGAGGCGGCCGCCGTTGCGAACTCCGATCTGGGCAGCAACCCGGGGACGCTCGTGGTGCCCGATGCCGTGGTCGACGACCTGAGGCTCGTGCCGTACACGAGCAACCTGCTGGTGAACTACAAGCAGGGCGTGAAGATCGAGCGGGCTGACGCGTATGTGACGAATGTCGTGCTTGATAGCATCACGCAGGACGGTAAGGAACTCGGTTACTGGGGTACCTTCATCACACGCACGGAAATGAACACGCAGGCGGGCATGATGAACGGCCTGATCAGCTATCTGGCGATCTACATCGGCTTCGTGCTGGTGGTGGCCTGTGCGGCGATCCTGGCGATCCAGCAGCTGTCCGGCGTTGCCGACGCCGGCAAGAGCTGTCGCACCCTGTCCGAGCTCGGATGCGACATGCGGCAGATCCGCGGATCGCTGCTGATGCAGCAGGCGGTGTTCTTCCTGTTCCCGCTCGCCGTGGGCGTGGCGCACGCGGCGGTGGCGATGCGCGTCATCATCAAACTGGTGTCGCTGTTCGGGCATATGTCCATCGGCAGTATGGTCGGCCTCACCTGCGCCATCTTCCTTGCAGCCTACGGCGGGTACTTCATCGTGACCTATCTCATGAGCCGCGGCATCGTTAACGACGCGGTGCGCGTGCGGTACACGGAGTGACGCGGCGACAAGGTTTTGATTCTAGGTTGAGCTGAGCCAGCGAGAAGCCCTCTGGTGCGTCAGACTGACGTGAAATAAACGGGCGCTGACCTTCCGGTCGCGCCCGTGCAATCGAACGTCAGATAGAAGTGTCAGAGGGCTTCGCAGCGTCAACCGGTCCGCCGTTCGGCAGAATGGCGGAACCACTAACCCTTCCAGAACTGGACGACGAGATCGTCGCGGCTTTTCTGGTTCGTTTTGACCAGGATGTTGTGTACGTGCGTCTTGACGGTGCCCACGGCCAGGTACAGTTCCTCGGCGATCTCGGCGTTCGTCTTTCCCAGCACCACCAGACGCAGCACCTCGGTCTCGCGGTGGGAAAGCTTATAGATGTCGCGGAAAAACGGCATCTGCTCCTCGACGTGGCGCTCCAGGTCGTTGGCGTCGGTTTTGACCGGTGCCTCCTTCATGCGGATCGAGAGCACGTTGAAAGCATGACCGATAAGCAGCGCGGCAAAGTAGACGGCGAAGATGTTCTCGGAGAAGTTCCGCTCGGAAAGATAGAGCTGAAGCCAGCTGGGGGCCAGGTTCAGGGGAACGATGATGATGTTGTAGGTGTCTTCGATGATGATGCCACAGACCAGCAACGCTGCTAAAGTAAGGTACTTCCTGAACTTGTCCAGGCGGGTCCTGAACTTCTCGTCTTTTGAATGGCGGTAGGTGTACAGGATGTACAGCCCGATAAAGCACAGGAACACCTGGCGGGCGGTGTAGTAGAGCCACTGGCGCAGGGGACCTACGGGCATAAGGCCCAAAATCGCCAATTCGACGGCGATGAAGGCGATGACAGGGTAAGCGAAGAGCTTTTTAGAGTGCTTATCCAAGATGTCGAGTGCGATGAGCCATATGAATGCCTGCGCCGTCGTGGCCGTGATGGTGCGGAATACCGGCATGGTGATCGCGTAGTAGTCGGTCGCCGGAAACGTCTGGTTTTGCAACGTGTACTCGAAGAAGAAGATCTCGGTCATCTCGACGGCGTAGCAGACGAACGTTCCGCAGCCGTAGACGAAGAGCTTCTGGCGCGACGAGGCGTAGGCGGCGAGCGACAGCACGGCTGTCACGACGCATATCAACAGGATCGCCAGCGTGTAGAAAAACATCAAATAGCTCATGAGACATCCCCATTTACGTCTCTAAACTCCGGATTAGCCCGGCTGCGTTACTGAGATTTAATATGACAAATATACCGTTCACCGGCAAGCCGTTAAAATAGCTTTAACGTTCTGACCTGCAGGTTTATAAGGGTTTAGGACGGATGTACTTCCGTGAACGGCGTTTAATCTGGAATAAACTGGGCTTTTCATCCACACGGATAAATGATGGTGTCGTGGAAAACAGACGCGGCTATATGAGCGTCTTGGACGACAGCCGGAAGACCGGCGGAAAGGAAATCGCAATGGCACTGCCCAAGGATTTCATCGACACCAAC
>ERZ808240.1786-NODE-1786-length-25456-cov-3.226093_pt1 | contig 25456 bp, 27 predicted proteins | sample MGYA00521084_ERZ808240 | MGnify/ENA primary metagenome ERZ808240 (study PRJEB31516, sample SAMN03275571) | gut metagenome | biome: mammalia-associated habitat; material: feces | host: Papio cynocephalus | place: Kenya | collected 2012-08-06 ... | reverse complement strand
TTAAGAATTAGCAAAACTGATAAAGAAGCACTTGATTCAATGAAGGATGAATTGATAAATAAAATTGTAAATTCTAAATTATCAGAAGATAGTAAATTATATACTACTACTTGGGATAACATTAGAAAATCTTATAATTTAAATATTAATGACACTATTATTAAAAATAGTTATGAAAAAACAATAAAGGGAGAATAATCTCCCTTTTATATTGTATTTATAATGCTGTTTATATCGTCAATAGAATATCCCCTACTATATAATTTATTCTTTAATTTATTTTTTAATTCCGCACCATTATATTTTTTTGATAATGTATTATAATACTTATCAAAATCTTTATTGATATTACTGATAATATCAATACTATCATATACTTTAGATATTAATTCATTTTCATATCCTAAATTATTAAATTCGTAAAATATTTTTTGCTTTAATAAATATCCGTTGTATTTAGAATTTTTTGTTTTTTTCTTCATTAACTTAGTCAATTTTTCTTCAAATACATCATCACTATAAGAGTATATTATCTTATCTATTATATCGATATTTATATCATGATCTAACAATTCTTTTTTTATTTTTAATCTTCCAATATTACTAAGAAATATTTTATCAGAAACAAATGCTTTAGCAAACATTTCATCATCTAATAATCCAGATTTAGTTAGATGATCAATTATTTTTTCTTGATCATTTTTTTCTACTTTATTTTTATTTAAATATTCGATAATTTCTTTTTTAGAGCGCATTTTAATTGATATATACTTTAATACTTTAGTATATATATCATAATAACTTGTTTCAATATTTATATTTTCTAATAAATCATGATCTATGTTTTTTTTATATAATAAATTATTATTTATTATAACATCATCATAAGTTAATATTTTATTGCTATCATCTAATTCTATTTTATATTTACCACTCTTTAATTTTTTTATATTTTTTATTTCCATAACATCACCAATATAATTATAATATTTAAACAAATGTTCGTCAAGAAGAATTAAAAAAAAGAATCAATCTTCTTTTATATGAATTAAGTTCTTTGATACTTCTTCTAATGCTTTACCTATATTCTTTTTAGACACATATTGATTACTTTTCATTTGATAATTATTTTCCTCTTCCATTTCTTTTACTCTTTTTGATACTAAATTTACTAAAAGAAATTTTGATCCTACCATACTTAAAAGTTTATCAATTGATGGATATATCATAAAATCACTCTCCCTATTTTGATTTTATAACACTACTTGTTTTAAATCAAGTTTTTTGACAAAAGTTGACATTATATATTATTTCATATAATTTATTAATTTCTGATTCATTTAATTTTTTATTTTTATATTTTCTTTTAAAATCACTTAAAAATAATTTATATTTTGATATATTTTCAAAAGGAATAGTAACGTCACAGTCATTTGAAGTAATAATATATTTTTCTATTGTATATTCTATTAGTGCTTGATATTTTAATAATAGTCTATCCTGCTCCAAAAATATATTTGGTATGTAAAATTTAGTCTTACCATAAGATATGGTTAATATATTACTTTTCATATTTCCGGATACTATACCAGTTTTATTTATAACATATATTATAAATACACCATATTCTGATATTAATATAATATGATCATTTTTAAATATTATCTTTTTATAGCCATTTATTTCTTTTATAATAGGTAAACACAATTCTGTAAAAGATGTATTAACACTTTTAAAATTGTTTTTTTCTTTTTTGTATCTATATATTAAATATAATATAAAGATTAGAACAGATATAATTATTAACCATTTAAATTTTTCAAATGTTAAAATTATTATACCTATTCCTACAAATATAAATACTAATAAAAAAGTCATTTAATTATTTCAATTATTAAGTCTTTTTTAGTTGCTAATACATCTTCTATTTGAAAACAATCTGTAATTTGTTTTATATCAATATCTAATTTATTAACATATACTTTAGCCAATTCTTCATTTTCAAATACCAAATCACCTATTTTTTTATTTAATACTATACCAACAGAATAATCAATAATATCTTCTTTTTTACTTCTTCCGGCACCTATTTTTTTTGCTATGTTACCTAAATTATATGCATCTATTTTAGTAACAATGCCATCTTTTGGACTTTTTATCGATACAACCTTATCTGATATAGAAATATTATTTATATCACCATTTTGATATTCAATCCATTCTACAAATTTATTATATGCTTCTCCATTATTAATTTTTTCATCTATTAATTTAATAGCATCTTCTTTTTTTATATTTTCTTTTTCTAAATATATTTCAGTTAATGTATATATTAATTCCTTTAAGTCTTTTGGACCTCTTCCATGTAATAAATCAATGCATTCTTTTACTTCTAATCCATTTCCTATAGCATACCCTAAAGGTTCATCCATATTTGTTAAAACACATACTACATGCTTATTAAATCTTTTACCGATTTTAATCATAGTATTAGCAAGTATAGTAGCATCTTCTTTATTTTTCATTAAAGCTCCATTTCCTACTTTTACGTCTATTACAATTATGGAAGCTGAACTTGCTATTTTTTTACTCATTATACTACTTGCTATTAAAGGTATTGATTCTGCTAATCCAGTTACATCCCTTAAAGCATATATTTTTTTGTCAGCTACTGCTACTTCTGCAGTTTGACTTATAATACTTACACCTATTTTATTTACTTGTTCAATAAACTTTTCTTCACTTAAATTAACATTATATCCTCTGATTGATTCTAATTTATCAATAGTCCCACCAGTATGACCTAATCCTCTTCCACTCATTTTAGCTACTTTAAATCCTAAACTAGCAAGTATTGGAGCTAATGCAATAGTTGTTTTATCTCCTACTCCACCAGTTGAATGTTTATCTACTGTAATACCATCAATACCACTTAAATCAATAATATCTCCACTTTCAATCATTGCTTTTGTTAAATAATACACTTCATCGTCAGTCATTCCATTTAAAGTAATAGCCATAAGTAATGAACTCATTTGATAATCAGCTATATTACCATCAACATAATTTTTAATTACGAAATTAATTTCCTCTTCTGTTAAGTTTTCCTTGTTTTTTTTCTTTATTATTATATCTATAATATTCATATTATCTACCTCTATTTTATTGTAACATATTTTATTAAATTTAATAAGTATTTTTGATTATTTACTGAGTTTATGTTATACTCTTATTGGTGAATTTTATGCAAATAAAACAATTAACTAATGAAGAATTTAATATTTTTAAAAATAGCTTTAAGGATTCTTCAATTTATCAAACTGTTGAATATGGTTTTGTTATGAATCATCAAGGTTTTGACTCTGTCATATTAGGATTAGTTGATAATGAGGAACATATTATTGGAGCAAGTTTAATATTAATTAAAAAAAATAAAAATACAAAATATGCTTATGCACCAAGAGGATTTCTAATAGATTATACTAACTATAATTTATTAGAAATATTTACTAATTTATTAAAAAAATATTTATCTAAATTAGGTATTGTTGCATTAAGAATTAATCCATTAATAGTAAAATCAATATATGATAAAAAGCACAATATATTATCTAATAATGATTATTATAACACTATTTATAATAACCTTTTAAATTTAGGTTATAAACATTTAGGCTATAATTCTTATTTTGAAGGTTTAAAACCAAGATTTGAAGCTATTATAGATATTGATAAACCATACTATTTATTATTTAATGATTTAAATAAGGAATTTAGAACAAAAATAAGAAGTGCTTCTAAAAATGGAATTAAGATATATAATGGCGATAATTTAGAATATTTATATTTGCAAACAAAAAAGAAATATCCAAGAGATTTAGATTATTTTAAAGATTGTTACAAGTATTTTTCTAAAAATAATAACATTGATTTTTATTATACTAAATTAGATACTAAAGAATATCTTAAAATTAAAAATAAACAATTAATTGAACAAGAAAAAATTGTTAACTATTATAATGAAATTGTTACTAAAAATTTAAAAAATATTAATTTAAAAATAACTGCAGATAAACGATATAATGAGTTAAAACTTCAATTAATTGAAGCAACTAATTTACTTAAAAATAATCCTGATGGCATTATTACATCATCCGCACTCGTTGTTAAAAATAAAGATGAAGTATATTTACTTATGGATGGTTATGACAATAAGTTTAAATCACTAAATTCTAAACATTTATTATTATGGAAATTAATTGAAAATTATTCCATCCAAAATTATAAAAAATTTAATTTAGGCGGCATAACTAATCCTTTTGAAAAAAATAATAAATATGAAGGATTAAATACATTTAAATTAGGTTTTAATTCAAAAGTTTATGAATATATTGGTGATTTGGAGCTAATATGTAATAATACGAAATATTTTTTAATTAAAAATTCATTTTTAAAAAAAGCATTAAAAAAGTAAGTCATATGACTTACTTTTGACATTTTGGACAATAATATGTCCCCCTACCATTTACTTTTATCTTAACAATTTTTGAACCACATATAGAACATATTTCTCCATCCTTATTATGAACTAAAAGACTGTCTTGGAATCTACCATGAACTCCTTCACTAGATTCATACGTTCTTATAGTTGTACCACCATCTATAATTGCCTTATTCAATATTTCTTGCGTATTATTTATAATATTTTTTAATTCTATATCACTTAATTCACAGCATTTTTTTAAAGGATTTATATTACTTAAAAATAAAATTTCATCAGCATATATATTCCCTATTCCGGTTATTATACTTTGGTCTAATAAAATTGTCTTAATAGGCAATTTTTTATTACTATATTTTTGTTTTAAATAATTTGTATTTAAGTTTTCATCCCATGGTTCTAATCCTAATTCATTTAATGGTTTATTGTTAAATGCATCATCTTTTTTATATAAATACATTTTACCAAATTTTCTAGTATCTTTATATCTTAAACATGTATTATCGTAAAATATGAAATTTACATGTTCATGTTTTTCTATTTTATCATCAATATTTTTTAAATTATATTTACCTTCCATACGTAGATGGCTTAATAAATAATAATCATTCAATTCAAAGATTAACCATTTTCCTTTTCTTTTTATATCAATTATTGTTTGATTAATAAGTTGTTTTTTGAAATCTTCTAATGATGGCTCTACTATTATATTAGGATAAAATACTTCTACTTCTTTTATTTTTTTATTTATCACTTTTTTTATTAATGTTCTTCTTACTGTTTCTACTTCAGGTAACTCTGGCATATTAACCTCCTATAATTAAATGAATTATATAACTAGCACAATTTATTCCAGCTACTGCTGGTACAAAAGAATTTGAAGAAATATGTTTTTTGGTATTGGTAATAGGTTGTTCTGTGCTTGATACTACCATTATTTTTTCTTTTATTTTTTCTTCATTTACCATTTTTCTTATTTTTTTAGCAATTGGATCATATGAAGTATTTCTAATATCTTGTACTTTTACTTTTGAAATATCTAATTTTCTTCCCATTCCCATGCAGCTAATCATTGGTATATTCTTTTTAATACATTCTTTTATTATTAATTTTTTTGTAGGTATAGTATCACATGCATCAATTAAATAGTCAATTTTTTGTTCAAATAAAATATTTATATTATCTTCATTTATAAATTTATCTATTTTTCTTATTTTTGCTTTAGGATTTATATCCAAAATTCTTTTTTCAAATGCATCTACCTTTTTCATTCCTATTGTTGAATGTAGGGAAATCAATTGTCTATTTAAATTACTTGATTCTATTATATCAGCATCGACAATTATTAAATTTTCTATTCCACTTCTAACAATACTTTCTAAAGCATATCCACCTACTCCACCTAATCCTATTATTAAAACTGTACTAGTTCTCAATTTTTCTATATTTTCTTTTCCTATTTGTGATTCTAATCTTTCTAAATTCATAATAACTCCTTAAAGAAAAAAATAATACTATGTATTATTTTTGTAACATATTTAATAAATTAATTTTAAAAATATCTTTTTCTGAATGTTGTTTTGAAACCATTACTCCCTTATATGTTTCTAATTCTGATTGATGACCTTCTGTTAATATTTCAACTGGTTCTATAGAATCAAGCATTATCATTTTTTCGTTTTCATAAACTATATATCTAAGCCTTATATCACCATGTACTTTAGCAAACATAATATCAGTTGGTAATTTCAATTCATAGGTTACTGTATTAGCTTCACTATTACTAGAAATTTGTTCACCTAAAAATGTTCCTTCTTTCATCTTTGGATAAAATTCAAAGCAAAGTTTTTTATATGCTAGCATATTGTATTTTTTTAGTGATCTTTCTAATTTATGAAATTCATTTTCATTCACATACTCAAACAAATATATATCTTTCATGTAATGCTCCTTTCTATGGTCATTAAACTAAATTAATTATAACTCATTTATATAATAAAGTCAAACAGTCATAAAAATAATGTAGAAATTCTACATTATTTTGACATATGATTAGTTTCAATTTCATCATATATAGTTATAGCTTCTTGATAACTATTCATTGCTTCCTGTAATAAAGATTTTAATTCTTTATATGATTCTACTTTTTCATCTCTTGTTAATACTTTAACTTCAATTTCACGATTTGAATATTGTGGTTCAATAGAGTTAGTTACTGTTTCTTCACTAGTTGTTTCGCCATTTCCTACTGGTACAAATATTGTAGTTTCTTCTGATGGAGCATTTTTACCATCATCTTTGAAATCTTCTTTATCTTCTTTTTCATCTCTATCCACAACTGTTGGAGTTGTTGGTTGATATTTTGTACCATCATTGTTATTTTTGTTTGCTTCTTCGATAGCTTTTTTAGCTTCATTCCATCCTGTAGTATATGAAGATTTATATAATTCTGGAACACTATTTACATTGTTTACACCATTAGCAGCATCTATTGCACCTTGTTTAGCCCATTTTGCAGCTTCTTCTTTATCAACAACATTTCCAGTATTATCTTTGAATTCTGTTTTTTCAGTATTCTTTCTAACATTTTCTTCATATTTTTCTTTAGCATTTGGATCAGTTGGATTTACACCATTTTGAATCATATCTTCTTTAGATATTGTTCCACCTTCACCATTTGATATACCACTATCGTCTTTACTAACTTGTGGTTTTACACTTTTTATTGCCTTTTCTTGTTTTTCTGTATAACTTTCTAGTTCTACATAATTTTCTAAATTTACATTTTTTGAAACTTCAACTTTTAAAGTTTTATAGTTTGCTTCATCTAAATAATATAATTGACCCATAGATATTAAATTTTCAATATTTTCTTTTCTTTCATTTAAACTATCTAATACTCTTATATTATTAATACTTTCTAATGATTTTTTTGTTTCGTCTTCTATATTTAGTGTTGATGCTTCACCTTTGCTCATTCCACAATTACTTACAACTGTCATTAATTTTGCTTCTAATTCATCATCTGGGTAATAACCTAATTTATAATTAGAACTTTTTGTTAATTCGCACCAAGCACCAAATTCAGCATTTATAAAAGTCGCTAAAGCGGAATTACTATATTTTAATTCGTTTGTTGAATCATTTATTAAACTATAAACAAAATCATAGAATTCTTTAGAAATTTCTTTTCTTTCATCTTTTTTAGTTGCTGCATTTAATCTTGCTAAAATATCAGCACCATCATTTAATAATTTAACATCATTTTCATTCATATAAAGATTTGAAAAATCAACTTTATTATCTAGTGTTGCCACTAACATTTGATCTTTTAGTAAATTGTTCATTTCTTTAAAATTGTATATTAAATCATCATTATCTAATACAGCCCCAGGTTGTTCTTTCATAAAGTTAGCATATTCTAAAGTAGTTATATTATCAATATTTGCTACTAAATAGTATTGTAACCATTCACCTGATATTAAATCTTTTTGAGATTCTTCACTTAAGTTTTTATCTACTAATTTAACACCATTTTTTAATAAATTATTTATTGTTTCAGTAGTATTTTCTTTAGCATTAGTTGAGAATTGCATTAAAATTTGTTCTGCAGCTATTTTATTTTCATCTATTTCTTCTACTGTATTATTTTCTTCTACTGTTTCAATTGTTTGTTGTGGTTCAGTTTCGATAACTTCTTCTGTTATATCTTTTTTACCACAAGATATTGAAGTAGTTGCTAAAACAACAGCTAATGTAGAAATAATTCCTACTGCTTTACCTTTTTCATATTTTCTATTTAATTTAGCATTTTTTGGTATTTCATTATGTAAATTAACTTCTACATCTTCTCCAAATTTTTCTACTGCTAATTTAGATAATTTTTCTTCTTCTTTTAAATTTTTATTTTCTAAATTTTCATAAATTTTAGCAATTCTTTCATCTATTTCTGATTTATAAGAATCCTCATTACCTATTATCATTGCATATAATTTATTTCTTAAATCTTCTATATCTTTCTCATCAACCTTTAGAAAGCTCATATTTGAGCTTTCATATGGTCTAAGAGTTTTATCAATAGCTTTTTGTATATAAGTTTTAGCCATAGTATTCACCCTTTCTAAACTTTTAATTATTTAGTAATTTCTTTTAATTTACCTGTATAAGAATATCCTTCTGATAATAATTTTGTATCATTTTTAACACTCCATTTAGTATCAGTGGTTCCTTCTATCCAAGTTCTTGTCATATAACTATAATATTTTGTAGTTACAGTTTGATATACTGGTTCTTTTGTTTGTGTAGTTTTATATCCTGTAATAATTTGAATTGTTGTAGTAACTGGAACTGTTTCTTTAGCAGTTTGAGTACATTGATATTTTGTTACAGGAGTAGCTGTTCTTTCATATACTTTATATGCTTTTGTAGTACCTGATGAACAATTATTACCACAAACATCTGGATCAGAAGATACATATACATATTTTGTAGTATTTGTATCTTTTGGTGTATATGTTAAATATACTGTTTTAACATATTTATATTCACCATATGAATATTCACCTGTTTTAACATATTCATATTTTTTACAAACTGTTTTTTCTTCAGTACCAATTTGAATTTCTTTTGTACCATAAATTGGTTGTGATTTATCAGTTTTTGTTGTTACATTATAACCAATTAATTTCTTTTCTGTTATAGTTTTAGTTTTAACTGATGTATTGGCATCTGCCTTTACTTCTGTTGTTTGCCATTCTGACCAATCACTATATTTATAATATCCTTCAGTTTTCTTGATATATTCATATAAATATTCTTTAACTATTTCTTTATTACATGAATCTTTATATTCTTTTTCACTTACTACATTACCATCTTTATCATAATATTTGTTATCTACTACTTCACAGTAATGTTTTGTATCTGGTGTTGGTGCTGGTGTTGAAGTACAAGATTTATTAAAATCTGCTACACTTACCACATTACCATTTTTATCATAAAACATATTATTTACTACTTCACAGTAATGTTTTTGTACTGGTTTAACTGGATAAATTGTTGGTTTTTTAATATCTGTTTTATTTTTTTCACAGATAGTTGTTGAACAATAATCATAGCATCCCATGTAAACTAATAAATAATTTTCTTGTTCTCCACATTTTAAGTTGACTTTCATAACATATTCAGTTTCATATTTTGTAACTTCTACGTATGAATCATCTAAACTACAAGTATCACCATTTTTATCAACGAATGGTAATATAATTTTTAAATCTAACATTTTTCCTAATGTTAATTTAGTTTTGTCACCTACATTTTTAGGTAATCTTTCTGTTGTGAAATAATCTTTAGCAGAGTCTTTCATCATAAGTACATTTGTATTAAAGATACTATCATATAATACTTCTGTATTGCATGTGTCACCACTACATGTTGTTGTAACATTTTTTAAATCACTTTTTAATGGAAATAACCATATTAAAATGAATATAAATAATGCTATAAATAAGAATTGAATAATTACATTCTTAACTGAAAAATTTGTGTTATCGTTATACATAAATAACCCCCCTTTGAATTTACGCACGATATAATAACATAGTTTTTTTCGTTTGTCAAATTTTTTTCAATTTCCAATTTTTTCTAGATGCAATATTTCTTTGTTGTTACTAAATAATACCACAAAATAAGGATTTTGTCAAACTTTAAGACGAACAACTGTACATCCTCTATTGTTGTAATATACCTTATATTCTAAAACATTTTTATTTTGTTTTAATACTCTATGTGCAGACTTCATTACTATTCCTGCCCCTATACCATGAATTATTACTATGATTTCATTTTTCATTTTAATATTATCATTTATAAAATCATTTACTGCTAGTGCAGCTATATCACTAGTGTATCCATGTAAGTCCAATTTAGGAAACCTATCAATAAATAATATATTATCTATCTTTTCCATACATTACTCCTTTTTAAATTTAAATAAAAAGAATATTAACTATTCTTCTATTTTACAAATAAATTAATAACAGTCGATATATCTATTCTTAACAAAACAATTATTATAGCTGATAAAGCTAAAAATGGTCCAAAAGGAATACTATTTTCTGGTATTTCTTCATCTTCAATATACTTTTTATTTTTATATTTAAAACTAAAATATATTGCTACAGGTAAGGCTATAAATGAAGCAATAAATATTGAAATAATACTCATTTTCCAACCAAATACTAATCCAAAAGTAAATAGTAATTTTATATCTCCTCCACCCATAGATTCTTTCTTAAACATAAAATCGCCAAGTTTTTTCAAAAGAAACATTAATGAAAACGATATCACTCCATTTATTAATGAAACAGCAAGTAAAGATATACCCCCCTTAACAAATAATAATATAGAAATTATAATCGAACTTGATATTAATACCTCATCTGGTATAATCATCATTTGATAGTCACTAATAATTATTATTAATAACATTGAAATAAATGATATTGTTATAAAGAAATCTATACTCGAACCATATATGTAATATGATAAGGCAAATAGGATTCCTGTAGATAATTCGAATATTGGATAAAATAAAGATATTTTAGATCCGCAATGTTTACATTTACCTTTTTGAAATAAATAAGAAAAAAAAGGAACTAATTCACTAGCTCCTAATTTGTGATTACAAGTCGTGCAGTGAGATGAAGGATATATTAATGATTGTTTTTTTGGTACCCTATAACCAACTACATTGTAGAAAGATCCTAAAGTTATACCAAAAATAAATGATACAATTAAATAATAATATTCCATATTTCTCACCTTCTAACCATAATTTTGAATTGAACTATACATGTTAAACATTGGAACAATTACAGCTAAGATAATTGTACCAACTACTGCTGTTAAGAATACTGTTAGTATTGGTTCAATAAATGATTTAATTCTAGTTACTGATTCTTTATGTAAATCTTGATAATATTCAGATACTTTTCCCATCATTTCTGCTAACTCACCAGTTTTTTCTCCGGTTACTAACATTTCATAAGCTGGTACAGGAAATGCCCAATGACCTTCAAATGCTTTAGATATTTTTTCACCCTTAGCTAAATTTGTTATAGTATCTAGGATTAACATTTTATATATTTCATTGTTTGTGATTTTATTTAATACTTCCATACTATCAGTAATAAATACATTATGCGCTAATAATGAAGAGAAAGTTTTAGTAAACATTGTAACTTCATTATATATAATAGTTTGACCTATTACAGGAATATGCATTGCTACCCATTGACATATAGTTCTAAATATTTTGACGTTTTTATATAAGTATATAAATATTAAAATAAATATTACTATACCAATTAAAATCCAAATTATATAATTTTGTATAAATTCACTTACTGCTATTACAGCTAATGTAAATGATGGTATCTGTGATGCATCCATAGTTTCATATATTTCAACAAATTGTGGAATAACAAACATCATTATAAAAGTAATTACTGCTGTAGCAAATACAAATACAATTGATGGATATGTTAATGCTGTTATCATTTGTTTTCTAGTACGCTCTGTTTCTGTATAATAATTAGCCATGTCATCTAAAACTTCTGGAAGTTCTCCTGTCATTTCAGCAGTTTTAACCATATTAATCAATAATCTTGGAAATGCCACATTTTGTTTTAATAAAGCTTCACTAAAATTTTCACCTGTTGTTAAATCATATACGACACTTTCAAATATTTTTTTATAGCTTTTCTTTTTGAATTGTCTAGAAAGAATTTTTAATGCTTCAACAAGTGGTATACCTGCTTTTATATATGTTGATAATTGTGTTAAAAAGAAAATCAAATCTTTTGTTTTTATTTTTGTGTAATTAGTGCTTCTACTTCCATGTAAAAATTGAATCCATTTATTAGTTCTTATACTATATACTTCAAATCCTTCACTCAATAAATAAGAATGTACTTCAACTTTTGAAAAAGCTTCAAAGTATCCTTTAACTACTTGTCCTTCTTTATTTTTAGCAACATATTCATATAGTAATTTTACATCACTTTTTTGAGCATCTTCCCCATCAAAATTTATTAGAAGAGCTTCTTTTTCCATCATTTTTTTATTTCGACTATGTTTTACAAAGTCATTATTATTAAACTTGTTTTTAATAGCTGTTGGAATATTTAATATTCCTTCCCACATTTTCTTTAGTTTTTGTTTAAATCCTGATGTTGAAATATCAACATTCTTATCAATATAGCTATCATTTTCTTTTTTCTTTTTTTCTGCTTGCTTTTCAGCTTTTCGTATTCTTGCTTCTTCTTTTTTCTTATATTTTTCTTCATCTAAAGCAAGTTTTTGCATTTTTTCTTGATCTCTAACTATTTTTCTTTGAACTTTTAATTTTTGTTTTTCTAATTTTTTTAACAATTTTTCAGTTATTATTGGTTGTTCATTATATTGTTCAAATAGTTCTTCAGTTTGTTCTACAGAATCATCTTTACTTTCTATAACAGGTTCTGTTTTAATTTCTGGTATAGTTTCTTCCATCTTATCATCAGAAGTTATTTCTAATGTATTTTCTTCTTTTTTATTTTCTAGTTTTATTTTTGGCTTTTTATTTATTTGTATATACCATATTGGTGTGCAAATAAATACACTTATACCTTTTATAAAATATCTAAATAATTGATATACAAAATAGCATACCCAAATAAATCCTTTAATACTATATTCAAATAGTATTAAAATTTTATTTATAGTATACAATGTTCCTATAGTAAAATATCTTATTATATAATATGGTATTTTCAATATTGCGAATACTATTCTGTACACAAAAATAAATGGAAGTAAATATATCGGTTTTCGCATATCAAGCACCGCCATTCTCTTTATTCTTATACACTAAATAGATTATATCATAATTTTGTATTTTGTAAAACATTTTTTGTAAAGTTCATATAATATTTTAGAAAGGAGTATATTATGAATTATTATAATCCCTATTTCATGCCTTATACTAGTGCTCCAGCAAGTACCAGCTTATTTTCTAGACTACTTGGTGGTAATAAATTAACATTATCTTCTATTTTATCTGGAACAGGTAAAGTTGTTAATTTTGCTAATCAAGCTATACCACTTGTTAAACAAATAAACCCAGTAATTAAAAATGCTAAAACTATGTTTAAAGTTATGAATGAGTTTAAAAAGGTGGAAACACCTAATGTAAATCAAAATGATGTAGAAACAAAAAAAGAAGCAGTCATTTCTACTTCCAATACTGAGGGCCCAACTTTTTTCCTATAAGTTCTATTATCCAATCTATATGTTTCGAATAAGCTAGTCTTTTTTGAGGATATTTATTGGGTATTTTTTTTAGTATATCTCTATTTTCATAAAATAATGATTCATAATATCTAAATACCTCATAACTCTTATCTTTTATTAATAATGGTCCTAAATATAGTTCTCTTGCTGTATAATTTTTGCAGCCTTTTATAAATTTTATAACTACATAAAATTTATAGTTTTCTAATGCTACTTTTTCTTCTGCTATTCTAAATTTTTTTACCATCATTCTTCTTCTCAGTAGTTTTAATTCAGTTTGTGTTGATATAATAATGGATTTTGCTTCATATATTCTTTCATCTTCTAATATTTTTAGGATTGTTTCAGTTCCCATACCAGATAATACGATTATTTTATTTTTTATATCCGGAATGTCTTTTAGTCCATCACATACTTTTAATTTTACTTCATTTGTTAGTCCATATCGATATAAATTTTTTCTTGCTTGTTTTATAGCTCCTTCACTAATATCGGTTGCTATACATTTATTATCGTTATACAATGTTAAATATATATCTAATAATGCATGATCACACCCAACATCTATCACTTCACTTCCTTTATCTACTAGTGAAGCAATAGTTTTTAATCTTTCATCTAACATTATTCACCCATGTAATCTTTTAATTTCCTAGAACGACTTGGGTGTCTTAATTTTCTTAAAGCTTTAGCTTCAATTTGTCTAATTCTTTCACGAGTTACACCAAATAATTGGCCAACTTCTTCTAATGTTCTTGATTTTCCATCTTCTAGGCCAAAACGTAAACGTATTACTTTTTCTTCCCTTTCAGTTAGTGTTAATAATACTTTAGATATTTCATCTTTTAGCATTTCATTTGTTGCGTATTCTTCTGGTGATACGTTCCTTTCATCTTTTATAAAATCTCCTAAATGAGAATCCTCTTCTTCTCCAATAGGTGTTTCTAAGCTAACTGGTTCTTGACTTATTTTGTATATTTCTCTTATTCTATCTACTGATGTATGCATTTTTTCTGCTAATTCTTCTTCAGTTGGTTCACGATTTAATTCTAGTGTTAATTGCCTTTGGATACGGGCTAATTTGTTAATAGTTTCTACCATATGAACAGGAACACGTATTGTTCTTGCTTGATCGGCTATTGCTCTAGTTATAGCTTGTCTAATCCACCATGTAGCATATGTAGAAAATTTAAAACCTTTTCCAACATCAAATTTATCTACTGCTTTCATTAAACCAATATTACCCTCTTGAATTAAATCTAGGAATAACATTCCTCTTCCAACATATCTTTTAGCTATACTTACAACTAATCTTAAATTGGCTTCTGCTAATATCTTTTTAGCTTCTTCATCACCATTTAAAATTCTATCAGATAATTCTAATTCTTCTTCCATAGAAAGTAATTTTATTTGACCTATTTCTTTTAGGTACATTCTAACAGGATCATTAATGGTTAAATCTTTTGTTAAAACATCGTCATCTAGTAATAATGGTGAGCCACCATCTTCTTCACTAGTTCCTGCTTCATCTTCTGATACTACTGCTATACTATTTTCATTAAAAGTATTGTATAAATCATCTAATGAGTCTGCATCTAATTCTAATCCTTTTAAAGCATTTGCTAGTTCTTCATAAGTGATAAAACCTTTTTCTTTACCATTTTTTACTAATTCTTGTTTTCTTTCTTCAAAACTTTTAATTTCATTTACCATAATATCCCTCTTTCTTTATTTCTTGTTCTTCTCTTGTTAAGTCTAGTATTTTTATTGCAATTTCATTTCTTTCATTTTTATCAATAACAGTATGCATTAATTCCTGTAATCTTTTTTTCTCTATTTTTATATTATTTAATTTTATTGTATATATATACCCAAGTATTTCTTCTTTTGTATATTCTTCTTTTAAGTTTAATAATAACAATTCATTTATAGTATTTGTTTCTTCTTCATCATTTATAAATTCAGATAAAAGATCAGCAACTTTAATATGTTTTAGATATTGATATTACTTCTAAAGCTAATTTTCTATATCTGCTTGTTTGTAAAAATACTTTATTATTATTGAATATGGTTACTACTTCTTTACTATTAATCAAATAATACATTAGTGACTGTTCTGCTTTTAATGCTGCTGTAGTTTGTTTATTTTGAATTACTACTTCTTTTGGTGTCTCTTTTGTTTGTTCGTTCATATTTTCTAATTTTTCTCTTAAAATGTCAAGACCTAAATTACTTTCAGTTGAAAGTTTTTGTAAAGTTAATTCTTTTAAAATAACATCATCAGTTTTATTTATTTCATTTAACACATTATTTATATATTTTGAATATTCAACTTGATCTGTTAAATTTAAATCTTTTTTTAAATATTTTAACTTAAAATCCATAATACTTATTGGATTATTTATTTTATCTAAAAATGAATTTCCATATTTTTTTATATATTCATCAGGATCTAAATTTTCTTCCAATCTAACTACTTTGGGTATTACATTTAATTTTCCTAATTCTTCACTACATGAAAATGTTGCTTTTGCACCAGCACCATCACCATCAAAACATAATATTACTTCTTTTGCCATTCTTTTTATTAAATTAGCTTGATTTTCTGTTACAGCTGTACCCATAGTTGCTACCACATTTTTTATTCCTACTTTATATGCTGCAATAACATCCATGAATCCTTCCATTACTATAATTTTTCCGGTTTTTCTTGCTTCTTCTTTCGCCCTATGATAATTATATAAAAGTTCTCCTTTTTTGAATATTGGAGTTTCCTTTGTATTAACATATTTTGCAGTATCTAATGAATCATATATTCTCCCGCTATATCCAACTATATTTCCGTTTAAATCATATAATGGAAACATAATTCTATTATAGTAAATATCATGTAATCCTTTTTCATTATCTCCTACTAACCCACTATTTATTAAATCTTTTTCTTTGTATCCTTTTTTTAATAACATATTTGTTATTAATTTAGAATCTTTAATTGCTAATCCAATTCCAAATTCTTTTATTATTTCATTTGTTATTTCCCTATTTTTTAGATATTCTTTTGCTTTTATTCCCAATTCTGAATTTAGGTTGTTTTGATATATTTTTTGACTTGTTTCATATATATCATATAATTCTTTATTTTTGTTTGTTTTTTGTTTTACATTTCCTAATGATATATTTATTCCTGCTTTATCTGCTAATTTTTTTAAAGCTTCTACAAAATTAATATTTTCATAATTCATTAAAAATGTTATTACATTACCACTTGCTCCACAGGAAAAACATCTATATATTTGTTTTTCTCTTGAAACACTCATACTCGGTGAATGATCAGCATGAAAAGGACAAACACCAAAGAAGTTTTTTCCTTTGGCTGTTAATGGTATGTATTCGGAAATAACATCGACAATATCAACACTATTTCTAATTTCTTTGATTTCTGATTCTTTCAAATAATTATCCATGTCATTTCCTCCTTTAGTATATTTTTTTATTCATTAAGCATAATATTAGTGGTGAGATTTATGAATTTAAAGAAAGTTAAAATTATAAATGTTTTTGCAGTATTTTTGTTATCTTTTTTAGCACATAATATATATAAATGGTTTCCTAATACAATTACTTCAATATTTTTTCCAGTTAATGAAAGTATTTTTGAACATATGAAAATTATTTCTACTTGCTTTTTATTTTATGGAATTTTTGAATTTTTTATAATTAAACATTTTAATATTAAATTTAATAATTATTTATTTTCTTGTTTTTTATCTGTTTTATTAGGTATAATTATTTACCTAATCATATTTGTACCAATTCATTTATTTATAAGTCGTTCTATGTTTATACCAATTATTTTATTATTTATAGTCTACATTTTTATGAACATAATAAGTTACTATATTTTAACAATTAATGAAATACCCCATATAGAAAATATTTCAATAATTTTAATAATTGCTTTATATATTTTATTTGGATATCTTACTTATAAACCACCACATATTTTCTTATTTTTTGATACTATTTTAGAAAAATATGGCATTAATGAATATTTAGTTTAAAATTCCTTTTATTCTCCTTACACCTGAAGAAGATGCTTCTTCTTTTTTTATAGTGAAATGTCCTAATTCTTTAGTGTTTTTTACATGAGGTCCCCCACATAATTCTTTAGATACAGTACCATATTTTTCATTACCTATTGAATATACTGTTACAATGTCAGGATATTTTTCTATAAACATACATTCTGCTCCTGATTTAATTGCTTCTTCTTTACTCATTTCTTCAACAGTTACATCTAGTCCTGCTTCTATCCATTCATTAACTAATTTTTCAGTATTCATTTTTTCTTCATCTGTTAATTTATGATCACAATTGAAGTCAAATCTTAATCTTTCACTAGTAATATTTGAACCTTTTTGGTGAACATCTTTATTAACTGTTATTTTAAGTGCTGCATTTAAAAGATGTGTTGCTGTATGATATTTTGTTTCAATTTCACCATTACCACCTAATCCACCTTTGAATTGTCCAGCAGATGCTGTTCTACTTTTTTCTTGGTGTTCTTTAAATTTAGCAATAAATCCTTCTTCATCTACTTTGATATTAAGTTCATTTGCTAATTCTTTTGTTAATTCTATCGGAAATCCATATGTATCAAATAAATGAAATGCTGTAATTCCATCTATATCAGAATTATTTTTTGTTACTTTTTCAAATTCTCTTAATCCTTTTTCTAAAGTTCTATTAAATTTCAATTTTTCATTTTTTAAAACTTCCAATACAACTTCATGATTATCTTTTAATTCTTTATAATATACTTCATACATATTTAAAATTACTTCTGCAATTCTTTGTTCCCAATCAGAATTAATATCGATATTTAAGTTTTTAGCATGTCTTATAGCACGTCTAATTAATCTTCTTAAAATATAACCTTGTCCAACATTGCTAGGCTTAATTCCTGCTGGATCAGCACTTATAAATACAGAAGTTCTCAAATGATCTGCTATAATACGCATACTTTTTTCATTTCCCTCATATGTTTTTCCTGATACTTCTTCAATTATTTTTATAACAGGCATCCATATTGATGATGCATAATTATCAGTTTTGCCTTCTAATATAGCAGTTACCCTTTCAACTCCCATTCCTGTATCTACATTTTTTTTAGGAAGTTCAACAATTTTGCCATCTTCATTATGATTGTATTGCATAAATACATCATTCCATATTTCAACCCATCTACTATCTTCTGGATCAAACGTTTCTGGTATTGGATCGTTACTACGCCAATAAAACATTTCAGAGTCAGGTCCACATAATCCTGGCATTTCTAAGTTAGGCCACCAATTATCTTCTTTAGTAGCAAAAATTCTTTTTTCAGAAATTCCTAATTTTAACCAAATATTTTTTGTGTATGTATCCATTGGAGCAATTTCATTTCCAGCAAATATTGTTACAGCTAATCTTTCTACTGGTATATTTAATACTTTTGTTAAAAATTCAAAACTCCATGATATAGCTTCATCTTTAAAATAATCTCCTAGTGACCAATTGCCTAACATTTCAAAAAATGTATGGTGATATGTATCTCCTACTTCATCTAAATCATTTGTTCTAATACACTTTTGGTAGTCACATAATCTTGTACCATATGGATGTGGTTGTCCCATTAAGTAAGGTATTAATGGTTGCATTCCTGCTGTATTAAACAAAACTGTATTATCATTTTCTGGTACTACTGGTGCACTCGGTATTTGTTTATGTCCTTTACTTACAAAAAAGTTTATGTATAAATCTTTTAAATTCATTATTTCACCTCATCTAATATATTATTAATTTTAATTCTTAATTCTTCTAATGTTCCATTGTTGATTATTTTGTAATTATATTCATCATAATTATTTAATGCTGTTTCAGTTATATGCTGTTGTTGCTTTTCTGTCAAATCAGAATAATTTCTTTCTATCTTAATTCTAATTACTTTTTCATATTTATTATATGGTACTTCAATTTCTTCTTTTAATCTAGCATCTGCTATTATAATTACGTCATAAAAATATGAATAGACTTCTATATCTTGTAACATTCTATTTATGAAAAAATTATTATCTATTTTATTTCTTATTATTTCAGTACCTAATTGTTGTAAAAAATCTCTTGGTTTTGTTTCTTCTGATCCATCCCAGTTTAATATTTTTTTTGCATAATTTTTGATTGATTCAGCATAAATTAAATCGATAGCTTTCATATTTTTATTATTATAATATTCTTTAATATAGTCAGTAATAGTATTTTTACCACTTCTTGCTTTTCCATATATCACAAATATTATAGGTTTCTTTTTTTCCATTTTTTCACCTTCATAAACAAAGTACCACTATGTGATACTTATTTTTGATAATTTAGTAGTTCATATTTTTCTATAAAGTATATTATTATTATTTTTATTGCTGCTATTATTGGTGTTGATAATACCATTCCAACAATTCCAAAGAAATGTCCAAATATTAATAATCCTACCATTATTGTTACTGGATGTAATTTTGTAGTTTTACTCATTATTACTGGTTGTAATAAATTTCCTTCTAAAAATTGAACTACAAATACTACCAATAGAGTTAATAAACCTGTTAATGGTCCTTGAGAAAAACCAACTATCACAGCTGGAGCTCCACCTATATAAGGTCCTGCATATGGTATCACATTTGTTATACCACAGAATAAACCAAATAGTAATGCGCCTTTAAGTCCAACTAGCATAAACCCAAGTGAAGTTACCACGAATACTAAACTACAATCATAAAAAGCACCTTTTATAAATCTTCTAAATGATGTATTTACTTCATTTAACAAGTCTCTTGCATCATTTTGCATTCTTTTTGGTAACCATGTAATCATTAATTCATTTGCATTATCAAATCCAACTAAAAGGTAAAAACCTATAATCAAACCAATTAGAAATGTTCCAATACCTGAAAAGAATGATTTTACTGTATTTATTAATAGTTCTGGTAATGATGAAGTTAAACCTATTCCAATATTTTCAACTTTTTTATAAACTTCATCTTTCATTGACATTGCATCTAAGCCTTCAATATTATTTAATTTATCAAATATATCATTTATCCAATTTTTAATGCTATCAAATATTGATGGTAAAGATTTAGCAAAATCATTTATTTGTTCTATTAATATTGGAATTATTGAACCAATTATAATTGCTAAAAGTGCTATAAATATTATATAAGCTATAGTTGCTCCTAAACTTCTTTTTATTCCCTTTTTCTTTAGCTTTTTTACAAAGGGATCAAATAGCCATGCTACAGCAATACCTATAAATAGTGGTGTTAATATTTTCAAAATAACTAATAATGTTGATTTTATGTTTAATTCTTTAAATAATTTTAATGCTACATAAATAGCTAAAATAATAAACAAACCATACATTATTTTAAGGATTTTCTTTGATAATCCAATTACATCATTTAAATTTTTTGTGTCTACTTCTTTAGTTAATTTTTCTTTTTTGTTAAACATTAGAATCACCCTTGTTGTTATTATACCAAAAAAAAAGAAAAAATACCATTTATTTATATCTTTTTAGGTATTTATTTCCATATTTATTTACTATAATTTATATCTTCTGCTATTGTTGTTTTACTTCTATATTCATTTGGAATTATTATTTTTGTTCCTTCTTTTATATTATCAGGATTTTTTATATGATTAATACTTATTATTTCTTTTACTAATTCATTTAAATCTAAATATTCTTTTATATCGTCTGGATATTGTTCATAGTAATTACTTGCTATAGTTGATAAACTATCACCATATTTTACTTCATAATTTGTATATATTTTATCATAACCTTGAAAAGTAGCTTTTTCCATAGCATTATTATATAGTTTAAGAGTACCTGTTGCTACTAATGCAGCAAATGCTGCAGATATTACTATTCTTTGAGGTGTCAAAGTTTTTTTATTGTTTACTTTTGAACCTATTAATTTTTTTTGCTCTTGAACTGGTTTTTTATGAAGTTCATAATTTTGTATATATGTTTCATATTGTTTTCTTTGCATTAATGAAAGATTTGGATTTTTTAACAATTCTTTATATTGTTTAACTACTTCGTCAGGATGTATATTTATAGTTTCTAATTTTTCCATATTATCACCTATTTATAACCTAACATTTTTATTTTATTTAGTCAATATACCTATAGCATAAGGATATTCTACTTTACTAATTTTGACAGTTTTACTATTATGATTCAATTCCTCATTGCTTTCTAATTTTACCATTATATAATTTCCTGTATGTCCTATTAAATAGTTTTCTTTTTTTATTTCTGGAATAAATTCTAAATTTTTTCCTATAAATTTTTCCATATATTCCTTTTCTAATTCATTAGATAATTCAATTATCTTTTTTACTCTTTCCTTTTTTATTTCTTCTTTTATTTGATTTTCCATCATGTCTGCTTCAGTACCTTTTCTTCTCGAATATGGAAACACATGTACTTTTGAAAATTTTATTTCTTTTATATTTTTGATTGTTTCATTAAAATCTTCTTCTGTTTCATCAGGAAATCCTACTATTAAATCAGTTGTAATTGATATATCTGGTCTTATATTTCTAATAGTATTTATTTTATCTTTAAAATATTTAATATCATATTTTCTATTCATTAATTTTAATATTTTATCACAACCACTTTGTAATGGAATATGCATATGATCTACTAATATTTTATTATTTTTAAGTACCTTCAAGAATTTCTCATCTAATTCTGTTATTTCTATTGAAGATATTCTAAGTCTTTCTAATCCATCTATTTTTAATATATCAAGTAGTAAATCTGCAAATTTATAGTTCTCATTATCTTCTCCATAATGCCCAGTATGAATACCAGTTAGTACTATTTCTTTATGTCCTTTTTTTATTAATTCTATTATTTCTGTTAATACATCTTCTCTTTTTTTACTTCTTACATTTCCTCTTGTATATGGAATTATGCAATAACTGCAAAAGTTATTACATCCATCTTGTATTTTAACAAAAGCTCTTGTCTTATTAAAATTGTCTAATTTCATTTCTTCAAAACAAGTATCCATTACATCTTTTATATCTATTATTTTTTCTTTATTTTGAACATATTCTCTTATATAATCAGCTATTGAACTTTTTCCTACATTACCAATTAATATATCAGCATTATCATCTTCTTTTTTATTTTGTATCATACATCCTACAGCTACAACTATACTTCCTTCATTCTTTGCTCTATGAATTATTTTTTTGCTTTTATTGTCTGCTGTATTTGTTACTGTACATGTATTTACTATAATAATATCTGCATGTTCATTTTGATTTACTAATTTAAATCCTTCTTTTTGTAATTGTTCTTCTATAACATTACTTTCATATGTATTTACCTTACAACCTAATGTATATATTTTAAATGTCATAATAACCTCCTCTAAGAAAAAAAGCCTTATGGCTTATAAATTTTCTCTAAATTCCTTTAATGCTTGTAAGAAATCTTCATTCTTTTTTATTTCAGCACTTATTGGTTCCATATCTAAAGTTTGTTCTAAACTATCTATTTTTTTATTATCATTGAATTCTTCTAAATAGTCTTCTAATTTATAATTATTAATTTGTTTGTCAAAATTTTCTAAATATTCATTAATATCTTCTTCTTTTTTGAATGAACTAACTTTTGGATAATCTAAATGTTCTTCCATTTTACCATATACAGGTGAAATAAAATCAGTATTTTTAAATTTCTTATCATATGCTGTTTCTGTTGATTCATTAGCATTAGCTGCTTCTTTTATTTCATCAACTAAAATATCAATAGTTTTTTCTTCTTCAGGTTGATTTTTTTTTAAAGTTTTAACAAGTTCAGAATAACTAATTATTGCTTTTTCTTCTTGTTCTTTTTCAAAATTAGCAACTACATCTACTGGTTTAGCTTCCAAATCTTTTTGCATTTTTTCGAGTACATCTTCTAACTCTTTTGTTTTATCATCTACTACTTCTACTTCTTCTTTTGGTTCTTTTCTCTCTTGAACCATGTTACTTATAATTGAATCTATTTCTTTATCTTCTTTTCTTTTAGATTTAATAATAACAAAAATCACAGTTAAAAGTATAATTAATAAAATTATGCATGAAACTATTAAAACTACTTCACCATTTATATTTATATTTAACAATATATTTAACATATTATCACTCCATATATTCATAATTAATAATGCTCATTAGATATAATGGAACTGTTTCTACTCTCATTATTCTATTACCTAAAGATACTGGTATAAAACCATTATTTATTAATATTTCTTCTTCTTTAGGAGAAATACCACCTTCAGGACCTATCAACATATTAATTTTATCACAATTATAATTATTTTTAAATACCTTTTTTATAGTATTTTGCTTTTCTATAGTACTACATACCAAGTTTAAGCCATTTAATTTTAAAGTATTAATTCTTTCAATTTTGTTTATTTTTGGAATAGTATTTCTATGAGATTGTTCACTTGCTTCCTTGACAATTCTATTCCATCTTTCTAATTTTTTTAATTCTTTTTCATTTACTTTTACAATAGATCTTTCCATTATTACAGGTATTATTTCATTTACTCCAAGTTCAGTTGCTTTTTGTAAAATATAATCCATTTTTTGTTCTTTTAAAATAGGTATCAGAATTGTTACATAAGGCATTTTATCTTTAATTACATCTAATTCTTTAATTATTTTAATTTTTATATCATTTTCTATATTAGTAATTTCACAAAGATATGGTATTTCCTCATATACTACTTCTATATTATCATTATTTGTCATTCTCATAACTGTTTTAATATGATAATAATCGTCATTATTTAAAATAAAAGTATTATCTATTTTTTGTTTTGAAAAATATCTTTGCAATTTAATCACCAATTTAATTATATAATAATATTTGTTATTTTTAAAATAAAATCAATTAAAATTTAAAAAACTTGTCAATTATTTACAAGTTTTTTTAAAGCAATATAATATTGAGAACAATATTGATCCTAAAAATGCACATATCATATCTGTCATAGTATCAGTAACACCTGTAGTCAATACTCTTTGTGCATCTCCTCCTAATAATCTATCAGCAGTAAATTCAAAAAATTCCCATAAAGCTGCTACTGCAAGTGCTGAAAAGATGATAAATATTGTATCAGTTAATTTTGTTCTATTTTCTAGTTTAGTATTGTTTAATAAGGTTAAAGCAAATGTACTAGTTAATACTCCTGAACAATAATGAATAATATTATCATAATTACCTATTAAATCATAAACTTTAAATGTTGATCCAATTAATTGTGCAAATATAATAAATAAAATATAAATCAATTCTGTAGTGTCATCTATTTTTAATTTTAACAAATTGCGTGATATTCTAACTAAGAATAAAACTGGTATTATTGATAATAATACTAATATTTCTGATAAATTTAAATTATTAAAATTTAATATTAAATAAAGAAAAGAAAAGACACTTGTTAAAATAATTATTGATAAATTTACTTTTTTCATATTAATCACCTTCTATATATTTTTTTACAT
>ERZ808240.1785-NODE-1785-length-25464-cov-13.213074_pt1 | contig 25464 bp, 20 predicted proteins | sample MGYA00521084_ERZ808240 | MGnify/ENA primary metagenome ERZ808240 (study PRJEB31516, sample SAMN03275571) | gut metagenome | biome: mammalia-associated habitat; material: feces | host: Papio cynocephalus | place: Kenya | collected 2012-08-06 ... | reverse complement strand
TGCGGTTGAGGTAAAACAGGGCGGAAAAAAGCTGGATGCAGCCGGCTATTATGCACCGGCGCAGATCACAAAGAAGAAGACCCATTATGGAACCATGGTTCTTTATCTTCCGGCAGGAATTGAAAACACGGAGATTTCCGTGACCGCACAATCCCTGAATCAGGGAAAGCCAATGACAAAAGACCGCCAGAGCATTTCTGATACAGAAGCAAATACCATCCGGATGCGGGAGCCTGACATCACGCTGACAGCAGAGCTTCTGGAGGTCAACCAGGGGAAGGCCAAACTCAGGATCACATCCAATTACGCAGGCATTACCCTCTACTATGTGGAGAAGAATGAAGGGGGAACACCGACTCCTGAGGAGGTCCGGAAAGGGGAAAGTATCCAGGGCTTCCAGGATACCTCCAAAGAAATCACGGTGTCGTGTGAGAATACGTCAGAACATCACTTTTATCTGGCGGCTGAGCTGGATGGAGTTCTCTCTGGTGTGGCTGACATTTCCTTCGGTACAGAACCATCCGTGGAACTGGTCAGACAGGGGGAGACACAGGGCGTGCTCTATGATTCCCTGCAAAAGGCAATTCAGGATGCGGCTGATTACCCGGAATGCACGGTAAAGCTGCTGAGGAATCTTACACTCACAGAGGAGATGATACTTTATCAGGGAACCTCTTTGACAATTGACCTGAATGGAAACAGCATGGAGATAAAATATTCAGGGGCGAACCTTGGATCAGGACTTTTTCAGATATATTCTGGCGCATCCGTCATATGGAAGGACAGTGCCGGGAAGGGAAAAGTGACCGGTAATATCACAGGAAAGCCACTTTTTTTTGTGAATGGTACACTGGTCATTCAGGGAGGAAGCTTTGCGCGAGAAGCGGGAAATATAGGCGGGAATGGCAATTATGGAATCATCAGGATCGAAGACGGTACATTTTACAATGATGTAATCCTTGGAAGTCAATATGATTATGCGGAGTCCCTGTCCGGAGGTACTTTTCATGGGACGGTTCGGAGTACATGGGGCACCACGGCAGCGATTTTAAAGAGAGGGCATCGCTACCGCTCCCTGTCAGATCAAAGCACATCAACAGGAACCACAGTTACTAGTGGTACTGTCAGCAATGTGGAGGTCATTGCCCTGCCCCCGATAGCAGGAAGTCTTGCGCTGTCTGCTGCGGAATGCAAATGGGAGCAGAAGATAACTGCTGCCTACACACCGGCAGCCGGTGAGACAGGGGAGCAGTATATCTATAGATGGTATGTGGTGGAAGATGGACAGGAAAGAGTGAGTATAACGTCTGATCCAACTACTGATAGAAGCAGTACATACACTGTGTATAAGGATGATGCTGGCGGAGAGATCTACTGCGAGGTGGAGGCGGAAGGGACGAATTATTCCGGAACGATAAAATCTGCTTCTGCAAAGGTTCTAACAGACGATATTGGTGAGAAAGGGACGGACGGCAAGGATAAACTTAGTATTAAAATCAATCCAAAAGATTTTACAGGAGCCCCGGTGACTCTGACAGGATCGGATATAATATCTTGCAGGTATGCAGGTCGTTACTTTCAGCTTTCCCTAGGGACTGATTTTGAAATCATCGGAGACACCTACGCAAACAACGTCCAGCCGAGTACTGCTGACGGGAAGGCAAGTGTTAAAATCCGTGGAATCGGGGCGTACAGTGGTGAATATACGGTGACCTTTGAGATTGTGGAAAAGGACATCACGGCAGAAGCAAAGGTATCTCCAGACGACTGGACCAATCAGCCCGTGACGGTATCCGCCCCGGACGGCTATCTGATCTGCCGGAAGACCGAAGAAGGCTATGACTATGAGAAGGGCTTTGCAGAGAGCTTCACGGTGACCGAAGAGAGCACTTCACCGGATGGAGTCACGGTTACCTATCGTCTGAAAGAAGTTCCGGCTGCGGAGGGAACGGATGGAGCTGTTTCCGCAGAGAAGACCGTTCAGGTGAAGAGGGATCATGGCATCCCGCATTTCGGAGGAGAAGGAGATGGCATCACGGTTGAGGACAACACCTGGACGCAGTTCCTGAATAAAATCACCTTCGGCACCTATATAAGGACAAAGGATGTAACCATAAAGGCCTCCGATGCAGCATCCGGAGTGGCAGAGTATTATTATTACGTCGACAACGTGGCCGATAAAGAGAATTATCAGATTTTGTCAACAGAGCAGTTAGACAGCTATGTGCAGAATGGTAGCTTCCAAAAAACTGCGAATGGAAAATTTTCGTTATCCGATGAGGAAAATCAGGTCGTTTATGCCTATGCCGCAGACCGCGCAGGCAACCGGAGCGGCTATATCTGTACGGAAGGTCTGGTGCTGGATACCACTGCACCTGTCATGAAGATCACGGAACCTGCGAAGGAAAATGGTACCCTGAAGGATACCGAGGCAACGATTACCGTTGAGCTGGAGGAAGATGCGGCGATACTGTTCTTTTATGAGCGGAAGAGCTTTTTTGAAAATGAGTACAAATATGAGCAATATGTAACTGCGGTAAACGATTATATGATGAATAGTGCTCCCCGATATCCACAGTTCCTTAAAAACGAGAATGGAAAGCAGGTGCCGACTGTTTCGGAAAACGATAGTGTAGCTGGCAGCGAGCGTTTTAAATATCGTTTCGCACTGGTTCAGCTTGTGGAAAATGACAAATTAGAGCTGATACAAAACGCACAAAGGTATGTCTACCGAATAGAGGGAAAGGCAGGAACAAACAGCATTATTATAGAGGACTATCCTATAGGATTAGATCCGGATACGAACTATACCATCTGGATCGCAGCTGTGGATTCTGTTGGTAATATTACAGAACAGCATTTTAAATTCCAAACAGTCAGGTCCATGCCGAAGATCGAGACACTTCCGGTAGTAAGTGGTGTTTATGGTGATGCAGCAAAAGAATTAAAGGTAACGCAGCCCGGCGTTGCAAAGTATGGGGATGATGAAATTAAAGGTACCTGGAAAGTGACGGATACAGGAACGACAGTGTTACCGATGGACGGATCGGCTAAGTGTCAGGTGACCTTTACACCGGAGGAATACTATGGTGGAAAATATGAATCGGCGGTATTTGAGGTGACTCCGGCTCTGGCAAAGCGTCCGGTGGAAGTGGTAATCAGTAGTATGGGAAAAACTTATGGAATGCAGATGCCTTTGCTCTGGAAATATGCCGGGATCTATCGAACAACCTTGAATGGAACAATTAATGAGCTGGTTACTGCTGAGGATGCCCAGAGCCTTAAGGAATCTCTTCGGTGGGTAACAGGGGCAACAAAGGATTCCCCTGTAGGGAAGTATGAGTACACAGTAACCTCGGACAGCCCAAAATATGAGGTAACAGCAGTATATTATGATAATTCCACAGGGAAATACGACAAGTCGAAAGGAATACTTAACATTACACAAGCTCAGGGAGAACTGGAGAAGACCGCAGATTTCAAAGCTGGTCAGGCGGTGCAGTACCAGGGAGGTAATCAGGGAGCCTTCCGGCTTGGCGTGAAGGCAAACCACAACGAGATACCGCTTCATTATGAAGTAACGGATGCAAAGGACATAAATGGGGAAGTGATTGCAGAGGAGAATATCAGCAGCCATCTTCTGACCATTGCACCGGATGGCACGGTAACGCCGAAAGGTGCCGGAACTGCGAATATTACGGTTTCCCTTCCGGAAAGCAGCAATTATACGGCGGCAACAGAGACAATAACGGTGCAGGTTGAAATTGGAAAGGGCGATGTGCGTCCGGTACAGATGGCAGGGACTCTGACCTATGGGGAACCGCTTTCCAGCGTGGATTTTTCCGAAGCAGTGTTCGCAGACGCCCGTGACAGCAGCGTTACAGTTCCGGGAAAGATAACGTGGAAAACGCCGGATGTGAAGCCGGAGGCAGGAAGCTATGAGGCGGAATACACTTTTAAACCTTACGCAGCATCGGATCCATCATGGGAGAACAATTATAACACGTATGAAGGCAAGGTGACCGTTACGGTCAACAAAGCAAAGGCAGCGTTTGAAAATGCCCCTGTCCCGGGAGACCGGATTTACAATCCGAAATTAGCTCTTAGCAAATTACTTTTAAATGAAAATGCAAAGGTTAAAAGCGCTGTGAAGGGTATTGATGGAATGTTCATTGATGGAGACTGGGAGTTTACCGATCCTAAGGTGGAAATGACAGCATTACAGGATATCGGAGTGGGAACCAGGAGCTATGAAATCCACTATGTACCGAATACTAACCCGTCGTGGGGTGGGGATCCGGATTATGAAAAAAACTATGACTTCTCGGATACCAGGATAACGGTTCAGATCACGGTGAAGAAAGCGGTTCCGTATATCAGCGTACAGCCCACGGTAAATGCGTATACACATGGGGATTATCTGTATAACCAGAAGCTGTCGGTGCCGGAAGGAGCGGTAATCATTGGAAACGGAAAGGGAGAACCGGGTTTTGGTTCTCTTGATACCACAATACCAGTCCCCGGAACTCTTACCTGGAAGACACCGCAGGCACAGCTTTCCCATACGGAAAGCAGTGGAAAAGAGTACGAATATGTCTTTACACCGGACGATACAGCATCTTTTGAGACTGTAACCGGAAAGATCAGGATTACGGTAAACAAGGCGGCATATCCGCCGCTTATGCCGGGGAACACGCTGAAGGCGGCATATACCTGCACAAAAATCAGTGATGTGGAGCTTCCGCAGGGCTGGGAATGGAAGGAAGCAGACAGAGAAACAGAATTAGAGGTGGGAAAGACGGTTACGGCTGAGGTCATTTACCAGGCAGCGGATGCCCGGAACTATGAAAATACCTCGGTCAGCATCCGGATTACCAGATCAGAATGTGACCATGCCAAAACCGAGGTCAGAAATGCAAGGAAGGCAACCTGTATAGCAGAGGGACACACCGGTGAAACGTGGTGCCTGATCTGTAAAGAAAAGCTGAGTGATGGCAATATAATACCAAAGGATGCAGAGAACCACGTTGCATTGACCGAAACCGTCATCCGCCAGGCAACCACTTCTGCAGAAGGAGTGCTGTTACAGGAGTGTAAGCCCTGTGGATACCGTAAAGAAATAACCATACCTAAGCTTCCCGGTGAAAATACAGACGAACCTGCAGGCGGAAGTAATGGACAGCAGCCCGGAGATCAGTCCGGCAGCCATTCCGGCAGCCAGAATGAGGATCAGGATACGGGATCTGCAAGTGGTTCATCGGAACCACTTGCAGATGCTGCGGCGGCAACGGAGCCAAAAGTTCCCTTTATCAGGGGCGAGGACGGTAGGAAAGGCTGGCAGGTCATTGAATCCCGGATTGATGGAGCCACAGAGGGAGTAACGATTCCTGTGGATATGAATGGAACGGTGGCTGTTCCGGGAGAGATCTTTGACAGCATCCGGGGTAGGGATGTTACGGTGATTTTTGAGATGGAAAGCGGTATTCTCTGGACAGTCAATGGTCTTGATGTAACCGCACAGAATGCAAAGGACATTAATTTTGGCGTAACGATGGGAAAACAGGCAGGAAGAAGCATTCCTGTCGATGTGATCAACAACATTACCGGAGAGCGCTATTCCGTGAACCTGACACTGATGCATAATGGAGAGTTTGGCTTTACTGCGACGCTCACGATCAACATGGAAGCTGTGAATGCAGGACTTTATGCGAATCTGTTCTATTACAACCCGGAAAACGGTGAACTGGAATTTATGTGTGCCGGTAAAATTGATGAAAACGGGAATACGGAACTGACCTTCAGCCACGCATCGGATTACACGGTTGTGATTGATACCGAGCCGATGGATGGAAGTGTGCAGGACAACGAAACCGGGGAAGAACCGGGAACAGAACAGAGCGGATCGGATGATGCCGGAGCAGGGAAGGAAACCCCGGCGCAGGCAGCAGACCCTTTCGGGCAGGCTGTGAATGAGGCAGCGGACAGTAATTCCGGCCAGAGCTTTGGCAATGGCGGAATCCGGATTCTGGCGGGAGCAGTAATATTAATTGCTATTACGGCACTTGGTGCGGTTTATGTATTGCTCCGCAGAAAAGAGGATCAGTAAGTAAGACAGCTTCTCTGATTTTCGCTTCATTATAATTGATGGGGCGAAGACCAGAGCTTGAGAACGTTGCTGATAACTTTTGAGGATTTGTTGGTTGAAAAAACAAGCATGAAATGATATACTGAACCCAGTATATCTCAGGGAAAATGCGAATTGGTACAGTAGTAAAAAAAAGACTGGCATAAATGTCCGGGAATGGCTTAAAATTAAGGAGAAAACAATAAGATGGAAGCATATAAAAAAGAATTTATAGAATTCATGGTAGATTGTCAGGCACTGAAATTTGGCGAGTTTACCTTAAAGAGTGGCAGAAAGTCTCCTTTCTTTATGAATGCCGGGGCGTATGTCACCGGTTCTCAGCTGATGAAGCTGGGTGAGAGCTATGCAAAGGCAATTCATGATGTGTACGGCGATGATTTTGATGTATTGTTCGGACCGGCATATAAGGGCATTCCCATCAGTGTTGTCACCGCAGTGGCTTACAGTCAATTATACGGCAAAGAGGTCCGCTACTGTTCCGACCGTAAGGAAGAGAAGGATCATGGCGCAGATAAAGGAGGCTTCTTGGGAAGTCCCTTAAAAGACGGTGACAGAGTCATCATGATCGAGGATGTTACCACTTCCGGTAAGTCTATGGAAGAGACCGTTCCCAAGGTAAGAGGAGCCGCAAAGGTAGAAATCGTCGGTCTGATGGTATCCCTGAACCGTATGGAGAAGGGACTGGGCGGCAAGGTCAGCGCACTGGAAGAGATCAAAGAGAAATACGGATTTGATGCGCATGCCATCGTAACCATGCAGGACGTCATCGACCATCTGTACAACAAGCCTTATAAGGGAGAGGTATACATTGACGATACTCTGAAGAAGGCAATTGATGAATATTACGCCGTATACGGTGCTTAAAGTAAGTATTATTAAGTAAGAAGACAGGAGGATCCCATGGAAGAGAAAATTTATAAGATCATGCGTGGAGCAGGAGCATTAAATATCGTATTGGGAGTTATTTCCCTGGTAGTCGGAATTGCGGCAGGAGTACTGCTGATCATCAGCGGAGCGAAGCTGGTCTCCGGCAAATCGCATATTCTGTTCTGATCACAAATGAGAAGGAAAGCGCCGTCAGGGCGTGAAGATTGGGCATTTCCATACCGGAAGTGCCTTTTTCGGGTTCCATGGGGGATAACAGATCACGGAAAGGCATGAAATCTAATATGCGGAAAAAAAACTATATTTTTACCAATAAAAAACATTCGAACAAAGCGATTATGTCTACGATTCTGGGAGTCATCAGTCTGGTGTCGTTAGGAATCGTGACGTACCTGTCCTACCGTCAGGGCGGCGTGATGCACGGCGGATATGGTGCCACGGGGGTACTGGCGACGATCTATTCCCTCATCGGCCTGATCCTGGGGATTCTGACACTTCGGGACAAGGACATTTACCGTCTGTTCCCAGTGCTGGGTACGATACTGAATGTAGTGGCACTTGGGGGAGTCAGCTTTCTGCTGTATCTGGGGAGCCTCTTGTAAGACCTGATGCCAGAAAACAAGGTAACAGGGTGGAACGGCAGTAATTAGAATTAAGGAGTAAACGGATATATGGAAGAAAGAGAACTTTTACTGGAACGCCTGGAACTGGCACTGGATCGGATCCGGGAGATCCCCGGGGAGGACTGGCAGAGGGAAGGCCAGCAGCCCTGGAAAGAATATTTTACCGCAGTGGCAAAATTTTTACTGCGGATCGAGGACACCAGACAGCTCCTGGAGCAGGGCAAAGCGGCAGATGCTTCTCTGGAAGAATTACAGCAGCGCAACCATGCCCTGTATGAGGATATTTTACCGGAAAATTATGAGAACAGTTTTGCCAACCCCACTTATGCAGTGAAAAAGCTGGGCGAAGAATTCGGTGCACTGGCAGCTTTTCTGTATACCGAGATGAGGAGCTTGATCGGCTTTACCTACGAGGGGAGACTTTCGGAGCTGGTGATCCGCATGGAACTGTTTTCCGAAGTGTATGCGGCATTTGTCTACGAGGAGCAGGAGAATCACAGACTGCCTTCCTATGCGTCCGTTCGCGAGATTCTCTACTGGTTCGTCAGCGATTATGCGGATGTGGCAGCGGAAGATCGGGTGAAGGAACTGGTATGTCCTGAGGATAATTTTGCGGCAAATATTATCCGCACGGCGGATCTGAATGACCTGCGCTATCTCTACGCCTACGGAGAGTATGTAGGGGAAAATGAACTGGCGATGGCAAAATTCCTTAATTCTCTGCCGGAGGAGACCATCCACACCATGGCGGATACTTATACGGAAGGATACCGTATTGGATTTGAAGTGACCGGCAAGGATCTGTCGAAGAAAACTGTGGTGGATGTCCGCTATCAGGTGGGATTTGAACGCATGATGCGGAGAGCCCTGGAGAATTTTGAAAAAATGGGACTGCAGCCGGTGATCTACCGGGCAGCCGCCAGCATTTTATATAATCCGACCATTTACAAGAACGGCTTCTACAGTGTCAGCCCCAATAGGCAGTACGAATTCGACCACAAGGACGATAAGGCACTGTTCTTGGACAAAATGTACTGCAGCCGGAAGCTGGAAGTGATGCATACCGCTTTTGAAAAATATAAAAAAGAGGCACGCGGCTATGCCGGCCCTGCGGTGGTAGAGACCTTCGGGGAGCGGGATTTTGAGCCGGTGAACAAACCGGAAAGCCTGAAAATGACGGATGAGCAGAGTGCGTTACTGGTAGAGCACCGCACCCAGATGGGACAGCTGCAGAGACAGTATATTATCGAAGAAGAGCGCAGCTTTACGATCATTGCCTTCCCGATTCCGGAGGTGGGCGACTGCTTCGAGGAACTGTTTAAGGAGACCATCCGGATCAATACCCTGGATTATAAAAAGTACCAGCGGATCCAGCAGACCATCATCGACGCCCTGGACCAGGCGGATCATTGTGAGATCAAAGGCTGTAACGGCAACCGCACGGATCTTACGGTGAATTTATGGAAGTTAAAAGACCCTGCCAAAGAGACGATTTTTGAAAACTGTGTGGCAGATGTGAATATCCCCGTGGGAGAAGTATTTACCTCTCCGGTGCTGGATGGGACCAATGGTGTTCTGCATGTCACAAAAGTGTTCTTAAACGGACTGGAGTATAAGGATCTGGAGATTACTCTGGAAAACGGTAAGATCAAAGATTATAACTGTGCGAACTTTGCCACAGAGGAAGAGAACAAGGCATTTATCAAAGAAAACATCCTGTTCCGCCACAAGACGCTGCCACTGGGAGAATTTGCCATCGGCACCAACACGACAGCCTATGCGGCGGCAAAGCGTCTGGGCGTGGAAGCCAAGATGCCGATCCTGATCGCAGAGAAAATGGGACCGCATTTCGCCGTGGGCGATACCTGCTATTCCCATGCAGAGGAAGTGAAAGTATACAACCCCGACGGCAAGGAGATCGTGGCAAGAGACAACAAGGTGGCGGCACTTCGTAATGTGAACCCTGCGAAGGCTTATTTTAACTGCCATACGGATATTACCATTCCTTACGATGAACTGGCGGAACTGACCGCGGTGAAAAAGGATGGTGGGCGGATCGTCATTATTGAAAACGGAAAATTTGTCCTTCCGGGAACGGAAGAACTGAACGAGCCGCTGCAGGAGCTGGCATAAAAACTATTGCATCATCAACAAGATTTTAGTACACTTATAAATATATGGATAAACATAACATCGGTGTAACCGATACATGAGGAGGACATTATGGCAAATACAGAGAATTGCTCTAAGGTTGGCATTGTAATGGGCAGTGATTCCGATATGCCTGTGATGGCGAAGGCAGCAGACATTCTGGAAGAATTGGGCATCCCTTATGAGATGACCGTGATCAGTGCTCACAGAGAGCCGGATGTATTTTTTGAGTATGCAAAAAGTGCAGAGGAAAAAGGCTTCAAGGTGATCATCGCCGGCGCCGGTATGGCAGCACATCTGCCCGGTATGTGTGCCGCTATTTTCCAGATGCCCGTCATCGGTATTCCCATGCACACCACATCCCTGGGAGGCAGAGATTCTCTGTATTCCATCGTACAGATGCCCTCCGGCATCCCCGTTGCCACGGTAGCCATTAACGGCGGCACCAATGCAGGACTTCTGGCAGCCAAGATCCTGGCAACTTCCGACGCAGAACTTCTCGGAAAACTGAAAGCATACAGTGCAAAATTAAAAGAACAGGTAGAAGCCAAAGATGCAAAACTGCAGGAAATCGGCTATAAGGTATACCTGGAAGGCATGAAGAAGTAAGAGATACGATTCGCTAAGATAAATATAATACAGCCCCTGCGGCGGAAATGAGGAGAAAATGGATTACAAGAAAGCTGGAGTAGACATCGAAGCAGGCTACAAGTCTGTAGAACTGATGAAGAAGTACGTAAAGGAGACCATGCGTCCCGAAGTAATGGGCGGCATCGGCGGTTTCTCCGGAGCATTTTCCTTAAGTGCCATCAAAGATATGGAGGATCCAGTACTCCTGTCCGGAACCGATGGCGTAGGTACCAAGCTGAAGCTGGCATTTTTAATGGACAAGCATGATACCATCGGTATCGACTGTGTAGCTATGTGTGTAAATGACGTGGCATGTGCAGGCGGCGACCCTTTATTTTTCCTGGATTATATTGCATGCGGACGCAATATCCCCGAGAAGATCGCTACCATCGTAAGGGGTGTGGCAGAGGGCTGTAAGCAGTCTGACGCAGCACTGGTAGGCGGTGAGACCGCAGAGCATCCCGGACTGATGCCCGAGGATGAGTACGATCTGGCAGGATTTGCCGTAGGCGTGGTAGAGCGTAAGGATCTGATCACCGGCGAGAATATCAAGCCCGGTGATGTGCTGGTGGGAATCGCTTCTTCCGGTGTACATTCCAATGGTTTCTCTCTGGTGAGAAAAGTATTCGACATGACAAAAGAGAGCCTGGATACCTATTACGATGAGCTGGGCAGGACTTTGGGTGAGGCACTGCTGGCACCTACCAGAATCTACGTGAAGGCTATGAAGTCTGTGAAGAACGCAGGCGTTAAGGTAAAAGGCTGCAGCCATATCACCGGCGGTGGTTTCTATGAGAATATTCCGAGAATGCTTCCCGATGGCATCCGTGCCGTTGTGAAGAAGGACAGCTATGAAGTGCCCGCTATTTTCAAGCTGATGCAGAAAAAGGGTGACATTGCCGATGAAATGATGTACAACACCTATAACATGGGTCTGGGTATGGTACTGGCACTGGATCCCGCAGATGTGGATAAGACGCTGGAAGCTCTGAAGGCAGCAGGAGAGACCGCTTACGTGGTAGGTACCTGCGAAGCCGGTGAAAAGGGTGTGACCATATGCTAAGAGTAGTCGTACTGGTATCCGGCGGCGGTACAAACTTACAGGCGATCATTGATGCCATTGCAACAGGAAGAGTCACCAACGCACAGATTGTAGGCGTCATCAGCAATAACAAGGCGGTGAAGAGCTTAGAGAGAGCACGCAATGCCGGAATTCCAGCAGTATGTGTGTCTCCGAAAGATTACGAGAGCAGAGAGGTGTTCAACGATGCACTGCTTGCAAAGGTGAAGGAGTTCGCTCCGGACTTAATCGTACTGGCAGGGTTCCTTGTGAAGATCCCGGAGGCTATGGTGCATGAATACAGCAATCGTATCATCAACATTCACCCGTCCCTGATCCCCTCTTTCTGTGGGGTGGGATATTACGGACTCCACGTGCATGAAAAGGCACTGGAGCGTGGCGTGAAAGTCACCGGAGCTACCGTGCATTTCGTCAACGAAGGCATGGACGAAGGCCCTATCATTGCACAGAAGGCAGTGGCAGTGGAAGATGATGATACCCCGGAGATCTTACAGAGACGTGTCATGGAGCAGGCGGAGTGGCTGCTTCTGCCTCAGGCGATCGATGATATTGCCAACGGGCGGATCTGTGTGGAAGACGGTAAAGTAAAACATACGAAGTAGTTATCAAGAAACATAGGAATAAGGAAGGCTGAAGATATGGGTATGAAAGTATTGATCGTAGGCGGTGGCGGCAGAGAGCATGCCATTGCAACCTGTGTAGCAAAAAGTCCTAAAGTAGATAAGATCTATTGTGCTCCGGGCAATGCCGGAATCGGTCAGATTGCAGAATGTGTTCCCATTGGTGCGATGGAATTTGACAAGATCGTTGCCTTTGCGAAAGAACAGGCGATTGACCTGACTATCGTAGGCATGGATGATCCCCTGGTCGGCGGACTGGTGGATGCACTGGAGGCAGAGGGACTGCGTGCTTTCGGACCCCGTAGAAATGCAGCGATCCTGGAGGGCAGCAAAGCTTTTTCCAAGGATCTCATGAAGAAATACAACATTCCCACTGCGGCTTATGAGAACTTCGATAACGCAGAGGATGCTATGAAATATCTGAAAGAGCAGGCGGGTTTCCCTATCGTGCTCAAGGCAGACGGTCTGGCACTGGGCAAGGGTGTACTGATCTGCAACACCTTAGAGGAAGCACTGGCAGGCGTGGATGAGATCATGCTGGATAAAAAGTTCGGCGCAGCCGGTAACCGCATGGTCATCGAAGAATTTATGACCGGAAGAGAAGTCAGTGTACTTTCCTTTGTAGACGGCAAGACTATCCGCATCATGACTTCCGCACAGGATCATAAGAGAGCAAAGGACGGCGATCAGGGACTGAATACCGGCGGCATGGGAACCTTTTCTCCCAGTCCCTTCTATACCGGAGAGGTGGATGTATTCTGCAAGAAATACATCTATCAGGCTACCGTGGATGCCATGGCAGCGGAAGGCAGACCTTTCAAGGGAGTCATCTTCTTCGGACTGATGCTGACCCCGAACGGTCCCAAGGTACTGGAATACAATGCCAGATTCGGCGACCCGGAGGCACAGGTGGTATTGCCCCGTATGAAGAACGATATCATTGAAGTGATGGAAGCCTGCGTGGACGGCACCTTGGATCAGATCGATCTGCAGTTTGAGGACAATGCTGCAGTATGTGTGGTTCTGGCAAGTGACGGATATCCCGTATCCTATGAGAAGGGATTTGTGATAAACGGTCTGGAGAACTTCGACGGAAAAGACGGTTATTATTGCTTCCATGCCGGAACAAAGCTTACGGACAAGGGAATCGTCACAAACGGCGGTCGTGTTCTGGGCGTAACGGCAAAAGGAGCTACCCTGAAGGAGGCTCGTGCCAACGCTTATGCGGCAACGGAATGGATTTCTTTCGAGAATAAATACATGCGTCATGACATTGGCAAGGCAATCGATGAAGCGTAAGACAAGGTCAGGATACAAAAGGAGTTGCAGATGAAAAAGACAGTACAGAGAATAAGTAAATGCAAGGTGTTCTGGGGAATGCTTGCGCTGATACTTGTATTGGGAGCAGGACTTTTTGCCGGGGATCTGGCAATTGTCAGCCATGCAGAAAGTGCAGCCAAGGTAACAGCCTCTAGCGCCAAGATTCGTAAAACTGCAGATTCTTCCAGTGAAGTGATCGGCAGTGCAGCCAAGGATAAGACGATCTCCATTAAGAGTCAGACCAAGGGCACAGACGGTTATACCTGGTATGAAGTATATGTGGATGCGAATACGTTGGGATATATTCGTTCCGATCTGGTAAGCATTACCGACGGATCTACCCCGCCGTCTTCTTCAGGCACAACTACTACGACTACTACAACTACAACGACTACGACCACAGCAACACCGGCGCCTGCCGTGAATGAGACTCCTGTGGAGGTTACTGCGGTGGAGCCTCTGAGCGCTACCGTAACCGGCGGACAGTCCGTACGTGTACGCAGCAATGCATCTACCACCAGCCAGATCGTGACTACCGCGGAGAACGGAATGGCACTGACCGTAACCGGTCAGGCTACCGGTACCGATGGCAAGACCTGGTATCAGGTAAGCTTCATATCCAACAGTATTGAGGTGACCGGATTTATCCGTTCCGATTATGTGGCATTGTCCGGAGAATTACAGGTACCCGTGGAAGAACAGCCCACCGAGGAACAGCCTGTGGAAGAACAGCCCGAGGATACCCAGACGACATCAAAGGACTGGGATACTCAGTTACAGGGAGATTCCTGGTATCTGTTAGATATGGCAGGACAGAAGCAGTATAAGATCGAAGATCTGTTCAGTTCCATAGATCAGATCACGGAGATCAACGCACAGTTTGACGCAGATCAGAAGAAATTAAAGAGTCAGAAGGCAGTCATCATTGTACTGGTGATTCTGTTAGTGTTTTTGGCAGCGGCAGTGACTCTGCTGATCTTCAAGATCAAGGATATGATGGATGCGGCAGACTTCTCCGATGCGGAGGAACGCGTCCGCAGAAGAGTGGACAGACCGAAGACCGGAAGACCTCAGGGAGGCAGACCGGCAGGACAGAGCGGCAGACCGCAGAGCTCACAGAGGGTAATGCATGAAGTAGGAGCAGAGAGAAGACCGGCAGGACAGGGGCAGAGACCCGTGGCAGGTCAGCAGGCAAGACCCACAGGACAGGGGCAGAGACCCGTGGCAGGTCAGCAGGCAAGGCCGGCAGGACAGGGGCAGAGACCCGTGGCAGGTCAGCAGGCAAGACCGGCAGGACAGGGGCAGAGACCCGTGGCAGGTCAGCAGGCAAGACCGGCAGGACAGGGGCAGAGACCCGTGGCAGGTCAGCAGGCAAGCCCCGCAGGACAGAGCAGCAGACCTGTGGCACCTCAGAGCCGGCGCACCACGGCACCCCAGGTAGACAGACCGGCAAGACCTGTACAGAAGGATGGCAATCAGGATCCCGGCTGGAAGTCCAAGAATTTCATGTCCGATGATGACGAGTTCGAATTCGAATTCCTCAACTGGGACGGCGACGAAGAACAATAAAAGCTGAGTAATCATAAAAGAGAACGGTATCTTACGAAAGTAGGATGCCGCTTTCTTTTTAAAATTTTGATAAACTTTCCCCGTCTGCGGTTGACAGTAGGGACTTCACTGTTATAATAGGAGTATAACAATCGGTGACAGTGGGAAGGGAGTGATTTTGATGATAATAGAGATAGATTTCAACAGTGATGAAGCGCTCTATATGCAACTGCGCAATCAGATTATCATGGGGATTGCCACGTCACAATTTCATGAAGGAGATTCCCTGCCGAGTGTACGGCAGCTGGCGGATACCATCGGGATCAATATGCATACTGTAAATAAAGCATACACGGTCCTGAAGCAGGAAGGCTATGTCAAGGTAGACAGACGAAAAGGCGCAGTGATCGCTCTGGATGTGGACCGGATGCGTGCAGTGCATGAATTACGGAAGGAACTGCAGGTAATACTGGCTAAGAGCAGCTGTAAAAATATTTCCAGGCAGGAAGTATATGAACTGATTGATGAAATATATGAAGAATATGGAGGACTGAATTGATGCAGTCACAGTTTACGGATAAAGCGCAGAACGCGCTTGCCCAGGCAGGCAGATGTGCCAGAAGCCTGAAACAGGGCTATATCGGAACCGAACACATTCTGGTGGGACTTTTGAAGGAAGAGACCGGTGTAGCAGCCAAAGTATTAATGGATAACGGCGTGGAAATTGACCAGGTCATAGAAATGATCCGGGATCTGATCGCTTTTGAAAACGGTGTGGCAGTGAAGGACAGAGAAGGGTATTCTCCCAGAGCTGCTAGAATCCTGGAGGAGGCGCACAGACAGGCAGCCCGTTTCGGGCAGAAACAGACCGGCACGGAGCATCTGCTGCTGGCACTGATCAAAGAGGGCGAGAATGTGGCAGTGCGTCTGCTGAACACCCTTGGAGCCAATGTACAGAAAATTTATGTGGATACCCTGATCGCCATCGGACAGGATGGCAACCTGTATAAGGAAGATCTGGGCAAAAAGGGCGACCGCAAGGCAAAACAGTCTACCCTGGAACAATACAGCAGAGATCTGACGGCTCTGGCAAGAGAGGGTAAGCTGGATCCTGTTGTGGGCAGAGAAGAAGAGATCCGCAGAGTGATACAGATCTTAAGCCGCCGCACAAAGAACAATCCCTGTCTCGTGGGAGAGCCCGGTGTCGGTAAGACTGCCGTGGTAGAGGGACTTGCAGCCCGGATCGTGTCGGGGGAGGTGCCCTTTACCGTACAGAATAAGAGAGTACTGACACTGGATCTGTCCGGAATGGTGGCAGGCAGTAAGTACCGTGGCGAGTTCGAGGAACGGATCAAGAAGGTATTAAAAGAAGTAACGGAGGACGGGAATATTATTTTATTCCTGGATGAACTGCATACGATCATAGGGGCCGGAGGGGCAGAGGGTGCCATTGATGCTTCCAATATCATGAAGCCTTCCCTGGCCCGTGGAGAGATCCAGTTAATCGGTGCCACCACTATCGCGGAATATCGCAAATACATTGAGAAGGATGCGGCGCTGGAGCGCAGATTCCAGCCGGTGACTGTGGAAGAACCCACAGAGGAAGAGGCTGTCCGCATTCTGGAAGGCATCAAGGGAAAATACGAAGATCACCATCATGTGGAGATTACCCCGGAAGCCATCGAAGCTGCAGTCAGACTGTCCAGCCGTTATATTAACGATCGTAATCTGCCGGATAAGGCTATTGACTTAATTGATGAGGCGGCAGCCAGTGCCAGACTGCATGCGCTGGACGTGCCGGATAAGGCAAAAGAGATCGCTGATCAGATCAGGGAAATGGATCAGGAGATGGAGAGAGCCATCCGCATGGAAGCTTTCGATCAGATGGCAGAGATCAAAAAGAAACAGGATGCACTGGTGAAAAAGCAGGAGCGCCTGATGAAGAAGCGGGAAAGACAGGAAGCTGGTGGCACTTTAAGCATCGGCGAGAATGAGATCGCCGAAGTTGTTGCTCAGTGGACGAAGATTCCGGTACAGAAGCTGGCGGAAAAAGAAAGCGAGCGGTTGTTAAAGCTGGAGAAGACCCTGCATAAGCGCGTCATCGGTCAGGAAGAAGCAGTGACTGCAGTGGCTAAGGCGATGCGCAGAGGCCGTGTGGGGCTGAAGGATCCCAACCGACCCATCGGTTCTTTCCTGTTCTTAGGTCCTACCGGTGTGGGTAAGACAGAACTGTCCAAAGCACTGGCAGAGGCAATGTTCGGCTCCGAGGATGCCATGATCCGTGTCGATATGTCCGAATATATGGAGGGACATTCAGTTTCCAAGATGATTGGATCACCGCCCGGATATGTGGGATTTGAAGAAGGCGGTCAGCTGAGCGAGAAGGTCCGCAGAAATCCGTACTCCGTCGTGCTGTTTGATGAGATCGAGAAAGCCCATCCCGATGTATTTAACGTACTTTTACAGGTACTGGACGACGGACATATCACTGACTCCAAGGGACGTAAGGTAAGCTTCAAAAATACCGTGCTGATCATGACTTCCAACGTGGGCGCACAGCGTATCGTGGATCCCAAGAATCTGGGATTCGCCACAGAGAAGAGCGAGACCAAGGATTACGAGAAGATGAAAGCGGGTGTCATGGAAGAGGTGAAGCGTAGCTTTAAGCCGGAATTCATCAACCGTATCGATGACATTATCGTGTTCCATCAGCTGAACAATGAGAACATGAAGGAGATCGTCAACCTGCTTGCCTCCAATCTCTATAAGAGATGCGAGGATCAGCTGGGAATTCACCTGACCATCACCGCAGCCCTGAAGGAGCATCTGGTATCTAAATATGCGGATAACAAGATGGGAGCAAGACCCTTAAAGCGTGCAATCCAGTCGGTGGTAGAGGATGCTCTGGCAGAGGAGATCCTGCAGAAAAAGGTGGTACCGGGAGATAAAGTATCCGCCGGATTCAAGGATGGAAAAGTTGTATTTACGGTTAAGAATTAAGCATTTGTAACTATTCAGTCACTCAATTCGCAAAATCGCTCTTGCGGAGCTTTCTTTTTGCTCATTGAGGTTACTTCGTCCTATAAATATCATGAAATATTCTTACGAATGCATGCATTCGACGAATATTCAATGATATTTAAATGACTCTGAATAGTTACAAAATTAATAAATATTTTTGTAGAAAAACAGGGTGAGATATATTATACTGTAACTATTCAAACCCCATTCGCAAAGGACGAAAGAGAAAGATTGCGGATGCAGTTACTTTCAGGAGGACAGACAGATGGCAGTAGTGGAAGAAATACTTCGCAGTGAAGCAGACGGATCTATCAGCTTTGGTAATCATAAGCTGGCCAAGAAGGCAAAAGTGGAAGATTATGAGCATGCAGGAGATTTGCTGAAGGTTAAGACCTACAATGAGATGACAAAGTTAGAGAAGAACGGCATGTTTTTATACGAATCTGTTCCCGGAACCAGCGTGCTGGAGTTCAAGGAATCTGACAACAGCGTGGAGTTCATCGTAGAAGGTGACGAGGATGCCCAGATCACCGTAGGTCTGAAGGACGATACCGAGTACGAAGTATTGATCGACGGCAAGAACGTAGGAACCATGAAGACCGGACTTGGCGGCAAGCTGAGCCTGAGTGTAGAACTGGAAGCAGCAGGTGAAGTACCTGTTAAGATCGTAGAGGCGTAAGGACGCACTGCAAAGGAGTCCAGGCACGGAGGATATTGTAGTACTTCGTGACTGGGCTCTTTTTTGAATATTCAGAACCAGAGGCAGTTTTGCGGCTGGGCTGAATGGTTATTACAACGATTGAGGAGAGAGCATGGCAAAAGGAAAGACAGCCACCGTTTTTTTCTGTCAGAACTGTGGCTATGAATCCACGAAATGGCTTGGACAATGCCCCGGCTGCAGAGAGTGGAATACTTTCGTGGAAGAGACAATAGATAAAACGGAATTGAAGAATACCGGAAACGGCACGAAGAGAGACCGGAGAGATGCAGCGGAGCCCTGTGTACTGTCCAAGATCGCCATCCGGGAGGAAAATAAGACCCTCACCGGGATCAAAGAACTGGACCGGGTGCTGGGAGGCGGCATCGTGCAGGGATCCCTGACGCTGGTAGGCGGAGATCCCGGTATCGGTAAGTCTACATTACTGTTGCAGGTCTGCCATAACCTGTCCACGGCAGGACATAAGGTATTGTATATCTCCGGAGAGGAATCCAAGGTACAGATCAAGATGCGTGCGGATCGTCTGGGCGCTTTTTCAGAGCATATGTTGTTGCTGTGCGAGACGAATCTGGATAGTATCGGCGAAGTGATCCGTAAGAGCAGACCGGAGGTCGTAATCATCGACTCCATCCAGACCATGTATAATGAGAACGTGTCGGCGGCACCGGGAAGTGTGTCCCAGGTGCGGGAATCCACCGGAATTTTGCTGCAACTGGCGAAGGGACTGGGGATCTCGATTTTCATTGTAGGTCATGTGACCAAGGAAGGCACGGTGGCGGGTCCCAGAGTGCTGGAACATATGGTGGACACGGTACTTTATTTTGAAGGGGACAGACATGCCTCCTACCGTATTCTGCGTGGCGTGAAGAATCGTTTTGGTTCCACGAACGAGATCGGTGTATTCGAGATGCGGGAAACGGGACTGGCGGAGGTCAAGAATCCCTCGGAATATATGTTAAACGGACGACCGGAGAATGCCAGCGGCTCTGTGGTGGCATGTACCATGGAAGGCACCAGACCGCTGCTGATCGAACTGCAGGCACTGGTGTGCCACAGTAATTTCGGCATTCCCAGAAGACAGACCACCGGTACGGATTTCAACCGCGTGAACCTGCTGATGGCAGTGCTGGAGAAACGCTCGGGAGTACAGTTGTCTTCCTGTGACGCCTACGTGAATATCACCGGAGGTATCAAGATCCAGGAACCCGCCATCGATCTGGGGATCGTGCTGGCGATTCTGTCCAGTTTCCGGAATAAGGCCCTAAACCCGAAAATGGTAGCTTTCGGAGAAGTCGGATTAAGCGGCGAGGTCCGTGCGGTCAGCATGGCGAAACAGCGCGTGGCAGAGGCGGAGAAGCTGGGCTTCGAGGAATGCGTGGTGCCTTATGTGTCTCTGGAAGAATGTAAAAAAGGAAGTAAGATCCGCGTCATCGGCGTCAGCTCCGTGCAGGATGCTATGGACAAAGTGTTCGGCTGATGAAGCAGAAAAGTGGAAAATGCGTTTGGAAATGCGACCATTAGAAATGTGACTATGAATGGTCGGAAGATATGAGGAGGGCGAAAATATGCCTGTGAGAATAGGAATTGATATCGGCAGCAGTACAACGAAAATAGTAGCGTTTGAAGGAGAACATATGCTTCCGCCCATGGCGGTTCGGGCAGACAGCCAGGTAGCATCTCTCTACGGTGCGTTCGGAAGATATCTGTATGAGAATAATCTGCAGCTTTTGGATGTGGAAGGTGTCTATATCACCGGCGTGGGAAGCAAATATGTGGAGAAAGCGGTGTATGACCGTCCTACCTATAAGGTGGATGAATTTATCGCCACCGGAACCGGCGGTTATTACCTCACGGATAAAAAGGAAGTCATTGTCATCAGCATGGGCACCGGAAGTTTTTTTGTTAAAGTGACGGAGAATGAGATGAAGCATTTAGGCGGTGTCGGCTTAGGCGGTGGAACTATCTGCGGATTGTCCTCGATCATGCTGAACACCGGAGACATCCATGAGATCGTACCCCTGTCCCGCAAGGGTGACGTGGCGAAGATCGACCTGCGGATCGGCGATCTCGCCAAGGAAAAGCTCCCGGGGCTGAATCTGGATGTGACCGCGTCCAACTTCGGCAAAGCAGACGCCCAGTCCAAGCCCGAAGACATCGCAGCCGGTATCGTGCATATGGTCATCGAGAACATCTGCCAGGCCGGCATCCTCGCCTCCCTGAACACCGGCATCAAAGATTACATCCTCATCGGCGGACTGACCAAATTCTTTGAGTGCCGCCAGATCATCGAGGACTTCAAGAGCCTGTGGGATGTGAAGATCACTATTCCGGAGTACTCCGATTATGCTACCGCGATCGGGTCCGTGATTGCACCGGATGCGGAGAAAGAGGAGATTTAACAACATAGCTGTAAAGATAACACCCCGGCATGGCGCGAGGCTACGGATCGCGCCGTGCCGGGGTGTTATCATATCTAAAATTAAAATGAGATATATTTATCACATTCATATTGACAGAGGAATATACAAGTGATATATTTAACACATAAGAGATAAATATATCACATGCGAAGGGCAAAAAGATGAATAAAATCCAAAAGAAAAAGATCTCACTAAAAACTTACGCAACTGCAAATTATATACTTTATGGATCCTTTATGATACTATTTGGAGCAATGGAATTTGTTTTTGCATCCAAAGATAAAGGATGGGGAACCGCATTGACCATGGCTATGGCTGTATTTCTTATGGGCAAGGCTATTTGGGATTTAAAAACAAAAAGAGAAGATAATGACGAACTGTCACAGATAAATTGGGCAAAAGCGGATAGATTTATGATAATAACAGAACTGATTGCAGATATAGTGTTGATAGTCATACTTGATATTCTTGCAGCATTACCAGGAGATACATTCCAGTTGAGCAGCGTAGATCTAAGAGTGATCTTGCCGTTCTTACTTGTGATTAAATGCGGCTTCCAGACAATGCTGATCGGATTTTATTTTATTAGATTTGAGGAGAATTGAAATGGCTGTTTTAAAGACGCGTATGCATGAATTCAGGAAGGAACTTAATTTACAACAGGCGGACCTGGCGGAAATGGTTGGGGTTCGCCGGGAAACCATAGGAAAGCTTGAAAATGGCAAGTATAATCCTTCACTTAAGCTAGCCATGGACATTGCAAAGGTGTTTGGAAAAACGGTGGAAGAGGTATTTTGCTTTGAGGAGGATAATTAAGATTTTTTAAGATTTTTGGGACAAATTTCCGTAGATTTTATATGAAATAGAAGATATAATATTAAAAAAGGGAGTTTTTGAAAGGAGTGGATACTGGCATGAGTATAGCAGAATTAACAGCAAAGATTGAATGTCTGTCAGCGGACGATTATAATATGGTAATCATGCTTGTTGATAGATTGTCTGAAAAGTCAGATAAAGATGGACTTAGAAAATTAAGCGAGGATGAATTGGTAAAGGAACTTACCGAATCCATCCAAAAGAGTGACAGGGGAGCAACAAAGCCGGCAAGCACTGTTTCAAAAAGCATGAGGGAGAAATATGCAGTTTAATGTAGAACTGTCAAAACTGGCAGAAAAGCAGTATGACAATATCCTGTTCTACATTGCAAACGTGTTAAAAAATTCGCAGGCGTTAGAAAGTGTTATGGATGACTTTGACGATACGATTGTAAAATTAGTCAAGATGGCAGACGCATTTGGATATTGTAGAAGTAAGCGATTAAAGGAAATGGGATTACATAAGATTGGATTTGAAAACCATAGATATTTGCTGGTGTATCGTGTAAAAGATAGGCAGGTAATTGTCGAAGGCATATATCATGAACTACAGGATTATGAAAATACAATTTAGAGCGTGAAGCAAGAGAACTCTTTGGAGTTCTCTTTTTACGTCATAGCGCCTTGTTAGTGAACGTTCGTGATTTTTGCAACAAAAAAAGCCGATAAAATCGACTTTTTAAAGCAGGGGAAGAGGGGATCGAACCCCCGTTAACGGTTTTGGAGACCGCCGCACTACCGCTGTACTATTCCCCTATGAAATTGTATCAGCTGAATCACTGACGAAAGCTATTATAGCATAGGTGTTTACCATTTAGCAAGTGAAAATTTTAAATTTTTGCAAAAACTTTTGCAATTCCAAAGGAAACTGCAAAAAATACCTTATAACACAATTAAAGCAGCCGCAGGCGGGAAACCTGCAGCCACTTTAATTGTGTAAAAGGGGAATTCTTCCGGAAATCTACTTATATAAGCGGTTCGGCTCTCACCGAACATCCTAAGTATATTACACAATTCGGCTTTTGTCTACCGTTTTTTTGCAAAAACCGGCAAAAAAATTGCACAAAAATTGCACTTTAGAAAATAAAGTACAGAAGAAAATGAGAAAAAATGTATATAATCAGATACATAGAGGGAAAGACTTGCTTCCCGGCGCGGATTTCGTGTAATATAGGTAATAAATGAGTATGAGAAAGTACGGCAGATAAGGGCTGTACGGAAATGAGGGAAACTATGGAACAGCATTTTAATACCCCGGCGGAGGTCATTGATACCAACATGAAAGCCGGAGAAGGTAAGGCACATCTTCCTTTGGGCAAGATGATTCTGTTAGGCATTATGGCGGGCGCTTTTATCGCACTGGGCGGAGCCACCAGCAGTACCGCGGCACATGCCATTGACAACGTGGGACTGTCCCGATTCGTGGCAGGTATCATTTTCCCTGTAGGACTGATGATCATTGTATTTGTAGGCGGCGAGCTTTTCACCGGCAACTGTCTGATCGTCATGGACGTGGTTGGCAAAAAGGTGACCTGGTTTGAATGTATCCGCAACCTGATTGTGGTATACTTCAGCAATCTGATCGGTGCGCTGATCATTGATACCCTGATCTATTTTTCCGGTAATCTGGACTACACCGGCGGACTGCTGGGTGCCTATGCCATCAAAGTGGCAGTCGGCAAGGTAGGCATCTCTCCCCTGAAGGGAATCACCTCCGGTATCCTGTGCAACATTCTGGTATGTATCGCTATCCTGATGGCAGCGGCAGCTACGGATATCGTAGGTAAGGTCTGGGCAATCTTCTTCCCGATCATGGCATTCGTAGTCGGAGGTTTCGAGCACTGTGTTGCAAATATGTTCTACATTCCCGTAGGCATGATGGCTGCACAGAATTCCGCTTATGTGGCAAAGGCGCAGGAAGCTTATGGTCTGACCGCAGAGCAGATTCAGGGACTGACAGTACTGCACAGCCTGAACAACTTTATTCCCGTTACCATCGGCAATATTTTAGGCGGAATGATATTCGTAGGAATCCCCTGCTACTTTATCTATAAAAAGAAGTGGCAGAAATGGCATGAGGAATCCAAGACCGCATAGGAAGAGCGGCTCATAAAGTAAATATAGAGCAGAACAGGAGCAGTCGGGGACGATGACAGGATCCCCGGCTGCTTTTTGCTTATATGATGCACCCGGTATAGATTTATGCCTATACAGGAGTTGGCAGAGGATGAACCGGATATGGATTTTTAGAATTATAAACGAAATATTAAATCGTATTTTCACACATGTAATATAAAAACAGAAGAAAAGAAGAGATAAAATGAGAAAACAAAAGAAATAGTGATTTAAATAACGTTGAATGCATTTGAAAAACTCGGCATATAAAACTAATATAAACTATAGAAATTAGCACTCGATAAAAATGAGTGCTAACAAATGAAAAAGAGTAATATGATATTTAAATAGTTATAAGGAGGCAGTTGTCATGAATTTGAAACCCTTAGGTGACAGAGTAGTATTAAAACAGTTAGTTGCAGAGGAGACTACCAAGTCCGGTATCGTACTCCCCGGTCAGAATAAGGAAAAGCCCCAGCAGGCAGAAGTTGTTGCTGTCGGCCCCGGCGGTGTTGTAGACGGTAAGGAAGTAAAGATGGAAGTTAAGGTTGGCGATCAGGTCATCTATTCCAAATACTCCGGAACCGAAGTAAAGCTGGATGATGAAGAGTATATCATTGTAAAACAGAGCGACATCCTTGCAATCATTCAGTAATTGTAAAACCTTAAAAGAAATTAAGACAGAGAACAAATAAAATTGGAGGCTGATTATTATGGCAAAAGAGATTAAATACGGCGCAGAAGCCCGTGCAGCATTAGAGGCTGGTGTAAACCAGCTGGCAGATACCGTAAGAGTAACCTTAGGACCCAAAGGAAGAAACGTAGTACTGGATAAGTCCTTCGGTGCACCCTTGATCACAAACGATGGTGTTACCATTGCAAAAGAGATCGAGTTGGAAGATGCATTCGAGAACATGGGCGCACAGCTGGTAAAGGAAGTAGCTACCAAGACCAACGATGTAGCCGGTGATGGTACCACCACCGCAACCGTTTTGGCACAGGCCATGGTAAATGCAGGTATGAAGAATCTGGCAGCAGGTGCTAACCCCATCATCCTGAGAAAAGGTATGAAGAAAGCAACCGCATGTGCAGTAGAAGCCATCGGTAAGATGAGTCAGAAGGTAAACGGCAAGGAACACATCGCAAGAGTAGCAGCAATCTCCGCAGGAGATGAGGCAGTAGGACAGTTGGTTGCAGATGCTATGGAGAAGGTAAGCAACAACGGCGTTATCACCATTGAAGAGTCCAAGACCATGCAGACCGAGCTGGATCTGGTAGAAGGTATGCAGTTTGACAGAGGTTATATCTCTGC
>ERZ808240.1782-NODE-1782-length-25487-cov-6.557015_pt1 | contig 25487 bp, 17 predicted proteins | sample MGYA00521084_ERZ808240 | MGnify/ENA primary metagenome ERZ808240 (study PRJEB31516, sample SAMN03275571) | gut metagenome | biome: mammalia-associated habitat; material: feces | host: Papio cynocephalus | place: Kenya | collected 2012-08-06 ... | reverse complement strand
ATAAAAAAATAAAATTTTTTGTAAGAAACTATTGATTTTTTCTTTTGCGTGTGATAATATATACAAGCTGATTGAATGTTATCAGTGAGTATCCGGGTGTGGCGCAGTTGGGAGCGCGCTTGACTGGGGGTCAAGAGGCCGTGAGTTCAAGTCTCGCCACTCGGACCAGTTGAAAAAGCCTTGAAACGTAAGAGTTTCAGGGCTTTTTATTTGTACTTATAAATCCAAGTATAGCCCCGTTAAGCCGGTTTTGATCAACAGGGCGTTTTGCGGACAAAGCAGTTTAGATTCATCTTTCCGTATAATATTTTTATTCCAATTTATTTTCGCGTGCTTTTTTCCGTAAACCGCGGCGGCTATGCACCAGATTACAATTGCGCTGTGGTACTGCTCTGACTCATAACGGACATCCACGTATCAGCCTGAACATTCATTGCCTGTGCGATATCGGGAATCACAACGAGCAGAATATTCCAAGTGACCGGGTGAAAAACGAGCATCCGTTTGGGATAAGGCGTTTTCCCGGCGGCGAGCGTCACGAAATGAATTCCGAAAACCAACGCCGGGGGAATATACATAGGAAGAATCGCCGTCAGCATATCCTCCTGATAGGCGGTAACCGCCGTGAGCGCACCCTGAGCACCGATATTCGAACCCAAATATGACGTAAACCAGGCAAGAGCTGCCGACCATGTATGAATCGCCAAAGCCGTCGCGACGGTGAATATTCCGCACAGGTACTGCACGCGCTTTGTTTTTACGAATTTTGAATCAATATCCGAATTCAGAGCGTTCACCATAAAGTAATAGAGAAAGCATCCGACAGCTCCCGGTCCTGCAATAAGCACGGGTCTCCATAATTCGTATTCGCCCGACAAATAGTATGCTCTGTTAAACATTCCCTCGTCCGTCGGATTAATCGGAATACACCCGAGCAGACAGTCGCCGGCAGCCACGAATATGCCTCCGAGTGCGCCGAGAATATACCACAGGACAGGTTTCTCTTTTGTATTCATTTTATTCGCCTCCGAATGATGTTTATACGGAATTCATCATCGGTACAACATATTTTCCGCCATGATTTTTACGCAGTTATTTTGTCTTTTTATTATTTTCCTGTTTTTTCTTTTTTATAATCCCCTTAACCGTTTCGACAAAATGAAGCGAGCCGATGAGCGGGTGGTAAAGCAGTATTCTCGGTCCCGAGTAACGCATTACCGCGCGGATTTTTTCGCGCATATCGGGTTTATAGCAATGGCACGGGCACTGCGAGCAGAAATTTTTATCGTTGCCCCAACGGCAGTGATCGAGCCTGTTTAAAGCGTACGCACACAGCTCGGAACACTCGGGGCACAGACTCCCCTTTTTCGTTTTATGAACGCCGTGACAGTAAATCTTTATCATCTCGGGGAGCATCTCTTTTTCACGCGTTATTCTGTCTTTTTTCATTGCAGTTTACCTCTCACTACGGAATAAGACCTGTCGGCAATGCGCGAGGTCGACTTGCGGTGCGAAACGATTATAACGCTCTTGCCCTTTGAAAATTCTCCGACAGAACGCAGAATTCTGCCCTCGTTCAGACTGTCGAGGTTGCTTGTCGGCTCGTCGAGGAGAATCATCGGCGAGTTTTTCAAAAACGCGCGGGCAAGTCCTATACGCTGTTTTTCGCCGTCGGATAAAAGTCCGCCGAGTTCGCCGACGTTCGTGTCATAGCCTTTCGGCAAAGTCATAATAAAGTCGTGAATCGACGCTTTTTTCGCGGCCTCGATAACCTCTTCGTCGGAAGCGTTAAAATCGGCTATGCGAATATTAGCGGCGACGGATTCGTTGAACAGCTGTGTCTCCTGGCTTACGAGACTTTGATTACTGCGAAGCGAAGCGGTTTTTATGTCCTTAATATTAACATTTGACATGTCGACCTCGCCCTCGTCGGCGTCCCGGAATCTCATCATAAGTTTAAGCGCGGTCGATTTGCCCGAACCGCTCGGTCCGGTTATCGCGGCAATTTCACCGGGTTTTACCGAGAAATCGAAAGAATCAAGCACCTTTACGCCGTCCTTATATGAAAATCCGACATCCCTGCACTCTTCGGATTCAAATTCGACATCTGCGCCGTCGGTATTTTCCTCGACCTCGGGCGTTTCGTCGAGAAGCGAAAGAACTCTCTCGCCCGCCGCAAGCGTGTACGTAAGATTCGCCGAAAGTCCGCTCAAAGCTACAACGGGACCGAACGAGCTCATCATTGCGACGGTCGAAATCACGACGCCGTCCGCGCCGATAAGCCCCGCATTTTTAAGCGCAATCGAAACGAAAAGCATTATAAGAGAAAACGCGATTATAGAAATATCGGTTGCAGCCGAGGTGTGACCCTCGGTTTTCTTTAATTTTTTCTGCAGTGCGTTAAGTTCGTCGGTCTTTTTGAGCATTTTGTCAAGCCGTTTTGAACACTGAGAATATCTGATAGTTTCAAGCAGTCCGCGCATGCTTTCGAGCACGAAGCCCGAGAGCTTTCCCGCCTCGTCCCTGTACGTCATACCCGCGTCGCGGTTGAATTTAGACGACGTAAGGGGGATCACCGCGCCGACCGTAACGTATCCGATCAGAGCGACGAGCGCAAGCCATAAGCTGTATCTGCCTATAAAAACAAGCATTATAACGCTCGTGATAACGGCAATGCATATCGGCGAAATCGTGTGCGCGTAGAAAACTTCGAGCAGTTCTATATCGCTCGTAATCATGGAAACAAGATCGCCCCTGTCCCTGCCCTCGAGCTTAGCGGGCGCGAGAACGCGCAGAGCTTTAAACACTTTATCCCTGATAAGCGCGAGAAGTCTGAACGCTATATAGTGGTTGCACGCCTGCTCTCCGTAATGGAGAAATCCGCGCAGAACCGCAAACACGGCTATGAATATACATCCCGTTTTGACTGCAACTCCGCCGTCGATTCCCGCGGCGGTCAGAGCCGTCATGCTTCCCGCGACGGTTATCTGAATGGCGCATAAAAATCCCGTCACGCCGAGAAATACCGCCAAAACCATAAATCCGCTCAGCGGTTTTACAAGTTTAATAAGGCGTTTCATTATCGAAAATCCGCTTCTTGACCTTTTCATAAAACGACCGCCTCCTTACGCGTATAATTTTCAAGCGACGACTGCGAGGAATACATTTCGTAATATCCGCCTCGGTTATTCATAAGCTCTTCATGCGTACCGGACTCTGCGATCCTGCCGTTTTTCAGCAGAATAATATTGTCCGCGCTCTTTACGTTTTCAAGTCTGTGGGAGATCATTAAAACCGTTTTCTCCTTTGCAAGGTTTCTTATAACGTCCATGATCTTCTCCTCGCTTTCGGAGTCGATATTTGACGTGACCTCGTCGAAAACATAGATTGACGCGTCGTGAAGCAAGGCTCTTGCGACGGCGAGCCTCTGTCTCTGACCGCCGGAGAGATTGCCTCCCGCCTCTTTTATTTCATAATCGAGTACGTTATTTTCACCATCGATAGTATCGAGATTAACTTTCTTTAATACTTCGAGCATTTCCCCGTCATCCGCGTCCGGTTTAGCCATCAGGAGATTTTCGCGTACGGTCGAGGAGAAAATATAGCTGTCGAAATTTACGGCGGTCATATTTTTATTAAGCGCGTTTTCGGCAATATCCCTTAACTGAACCGAGCCTATGAATATATCGCCCGTATAGCCGGTATTAGTACCGCACAGCACGGAAGCGAGCGTACTTTTTCCGCAGCCCGACTCTCCGACAACGGCGGTTAGACCTTTTTTATTAAGTTTAAAGCTTACGCCGTCGACGGCTTTTTTTGATTCGTTATAAGAAAAAGAAACATTGTCAAACGTAATTCCCGAATTAAAATCGACATCCTCTCTGTCACCCTTTTCATCGTCGGGTATGTCAAGGAGATTAAACAGCTTGTCGCTTGCCGCCATGCCGTTCATCGCGACGTGGAAAAACGAGCCTAAAAGACGTAACGGCAGAAAGAAATCCGCCGCGAGGCTTATAATCAGAAACGCCTCGGAGAAATCAATATTTCCATTTAACACCTGATAAACCGCAATGATAATGCCCGCCGCGCTTCCGCCGTAGGCTACTATATCCATAACGCTGACGGAGTTTAACTGCATGGTCAGAACTTTCATCGTAATGCGTCTGAACTCCTCAGCCTTTTCGTTCATTTCGACGTTTTTACGCTCATCCGCGCCGTAGATTTTAAGAGTCGTAAGTCCCTGTATATTTTCAAGAAACGTGTCTCCGAGCGTTACGTAAACGCCCCAGTATTTGTTGAGAAGTCTTTTTGCGATCTTCTGCACAGCGACGATCGACAGCGGAATCAACGGCACACATATCATCAGTACGAGCGCGGATTTAAAATTGACGAACGACAGTACGACAAACAGCGTAACCGGCGCGAGCATGGAGAAGAAAAACTGCGGGAGGTATTTGCCGAAATAGAGTTCGAGCTGGTCGATACCCTCGACGAATACCTGTACGACCTCGGCGGTCGAGACCTTTTGGGAGTACGAGCGTCCCATGCCGGAAAGTTTATTGTACATTTTTTCTCTCAATACTTTTTTGACCTGCGCGCTCGCGTAGAATGATGTTTTCGACGAGAAATACACGCAGACATATCTGATTATAAGCGTCATAACCGCGGCTGCTATGTAAATATAAAGTTTAGAAAACGCCGTGTCCGAATCCGTGACGACAAGCCTTATAACGTTTGAAAATACAAACATCAGAGCTATGTTGGAACATAATTTCAGCCACTGCAAAACGACCGTTCCCGCTATGTATTTTTTCGAATCGGGAGCAAGTTCGAGAAGTCTTTTCCGTATCATTTTCATTTTCTCCTGTTTTATTTACCGAACGTTTTCGTCTCAATCGAGCCGTTGACGATCGTGATTTTTCTGTCCTCGGTTTCGTTCATGCACCGTTTGTCGTGCGTGACGGTTACGACAGAACAGCCGAATTCCCTGTTCATCATATTTATAAGCGAGATCACCCTGCCGAGGTTTTCGCCGTCGAGTCCGACTGTCGGCTCGTCGAGAAACAGCACTTCGGGCTTGCCCGCGCACACGGCGGCGATTCCCGCCCTGCGCTTCTGCCCCTCGGAAAGAGACTGCGGGTGACGCTTTTCAAGTCCCGACAGACCTAAAGAATCTATAAGATACCGAGTCCATTCGCCGTCGGAGGATTTAAACGAAATCTCCTCTTCGAGCGTCTGCATGAAAAGCTGGTACGCGGGGTTCTGATAGACGTACCCGACCTTATTAAACCATTCGCTTTTTCCGCCGAATCGCTTAAACTTAGGTACGATATTCTGCGTTATGACTCCCGAATCGGGCTTATCAAGACGCGCGAGAATCCGCATCAGCGTTGTTTTTCCGCACCCGTTTTCACCCGTCAGGACGAGCCGTTCGCCCTTGAATATATCGATATCTAAGTTATCAAGAATTTTTCTGCCGTTAAACGATCTGCATATTCCCCTTGCCGAGAGAATCGGCTCGGAGGATACCGCGTGTTTTTCGTTACAGGCGGTTTCAACATAAGTTTCCGTATTGTAATTTGACAGTCTGCCGTCGGAAATAAACACCCTGCGGTCGATATACTCCTTAACGATATCGTAACGGTGTTCGGCTATCAGAACGGCGTGTCCCGAGTCCGCGAGTTTTCTCAGCGCGTCAAGCAGTATTTTCGCGCCCGCGGGGTCGAGATTCGCAAGCGGTTCGTCAAGAATTATAATCCGCTGACCCATAGACAGAACGCACGCGGCGGAAAGTCTCTGCTTCTGCCCGCCCGAGAGAGTCCTCGTCAGTGAATTCAAATCAAGTCCCATAAGAGCCGAAGCGCGCGTTATACGCTCGGTTATCTCATTTTCGGCAATGCCGAGATTTTCGCACCCGAACGCAAGTTCGTCGGCTGTTTTGCCGTAGACTATCTGTTCGTCGGCGTTCTGCATGACGGAGCCTGTTTTTTCGGCTCTGACGCTTATTTTATCGTTCGTAACGTCCCCGCCGTCAACGAAAACGCTTCCCGTCAGCTCGCCCGGGGTTATGAACGGAATCACACCGTTTATGACGGAGAGAAGCGTGCTTTTTCCTCCGCCCGACTCGCCCGACAGCAGGACGATCTCGCCGTAATTAAGCTCAAATGAGATATTGTCGAGAATTTTTTTCCCGTCTTTAGAATACGCAAACGTAACGTTTTTTAAGCTTAAAGCAGTTTCCATGCCGTCACCCCCGAAACGCATACGGCGAGGATAAGAATGAAAAATACAATATCCCGCGCCTTGATTCCGACCTTACCGTACACCGTCGCGCCGTTGTTTTCGAGCGAAAATCCGCGCGTTTCAAGCGACAGAGAAAGAATGTCGGAAATACTCGTGATCCTCATTACAAGAGGCAGAAAAAACGTCCTGTACAGATAACCGCCCTTGACGTTTACGCCCATTCCCCTGACTCTGACCGCCTCGCGTATTCGCTTTATTTCCGATACGGTAAACGGTATAAATCTTAAAGTTATAAGCATGCCGAGCGTTATGACTCTCGGGCATTTTAACTGATTCATACACCGCGTGAGTCTCGCGGGGTCGATTCCCGCCATAGGCACGGCGCAGATACAGAGAATCAGAGTTCTGACAACGGTCTGATAAAACGAGTCGATTCTGCCCGACGTAAGACACGAAAGTCCGCCGATTATACATCCGAAAACTATCGCGCCGGCGGTAATTTTCCACAACGCCTTAAACATTCCGAAGCATGAAAAAAGGACAAACAGAACCGCTGTGTACGCAAACGATATTAAATCCTTTGAAATTATCATCCCGACAATAAGCGTTATCAGCGAGGACAAAAACGCGGCGGGAGGGTATAACTGCTTTTCTGCCGTCAGCGACTCAAACATTTTCATTCTCTCCGTAGGGTTTTAATTTGCCCGCTTTCTGAAGCTCGGAGGCTATCTTCATTCCTATCGCCGAGCCGACGAAGCCGAGTACGATTGTGCCCAGCGACGTAAATATCGATGCAACAGGGCGGTCAATAAGCTGTGAATAGCTCTGACCGTTAAGCCACATGCTGAACAAAACGGACACAGGCAGACTTAACGGCATATAAATTCCCGCGGTAAAGAACACCGCGCTCTTTTTCTTATATCCTCTGAATATTAAAAGCATCAACGCCTCCGCGATAACTGCGGAAACAAAATTATTAAAGAACATGACCGTCGAAAAGAATATAAGAGGCGCGCCCGAAAAAATGCCCAGAATCGTAAGCGCGCCGGGCTTTCTTACTTTCATGAGAGCGACGGCGGTAAACAGCGCGTATATCGGAGCCGCCGCCATGTTTCTGAGTCCGAACAGAGTCGTGTGCATGACGAGGGGCATGGTGATACCCCCGCACAGCGTCACGGCAGCCGCGAGAACGGCGAGAAATACAAAATCCTTTACCTGAAATTTAGAAAATATTTTTTTCATCTTTTCGTCCTCATATCTTTCCCTTGACTTTCAAAACGATAAGAACGACCGCCGCCGCGAGAACGAGAACCGATATGCATATTATGATTATAATTTTCGCAGGGCTTTTCGCACTCTGCGTTTCGTCCGAACTTGTTACATTCTCCGACACTGCGGAATATACGGTTGTCGAAGCCGTTGTCATAACCGCAGTCGTCTGCGCGGCCGTCGTAACGGCAGTCGTCGGAGCCGTAGTCGGCGCGGTCGTCGGAGCTGTTGTCGCAACGGGAACTGCTGTGGTCGGCGCAGTGGTCTGCGCGGGCTGTACGTTTTCCTTATGCTCCTTTATACTCGAATAATCTATTCTGATTCTCGCAGACGGAGACACGGGCATTACGGGCGCGGAGAATTTGACTCCGACATTCTCGCCGTCTCCTATGACGGGAAATTCAAATGCCGTGGGGTAGGTTTTAGAATCAATCGTAACCTCGCCGACCGAAGGCATTTCCGTGGTATCGCCGTCGACTCCGCCGTTGTTGTAGTACCAGAAGTGCATGTTCGACACTTTCTCCGCCGTCGCTATCGTAAGCGTTTTTTCTCCCCCGTTTACTTTAAGAAGCGCGGTATGTACGAGATATCTGTCGCCCATGGAAACGCGCTCTTTCTGCGCGTGGTACATCTTAACGCCGACCTCGTACACACCGTCTGCTAGATTATTTTCCGCTCCTGCCGTAAACGACGGCGCAATTGCGCATACGCTCAAAACGAGCGCAAAAATCAAATAAATAAACTTCCTTTTCATTTTATTTCCCCTTTCTCTTTCGGCGGTTAGCCTTTACTAATTATAATACATAAAAATAAACAGTCCGAAACCGCTGTCTATTGTATTTCGGGCAGCATCCGCCCCCGTTTTATTCAGTTAGCATATGTTTACCGCCGTCTTGATTGTATCAATAAATGTGAGCTTTGTCAAGGCGGGACGGACATCTTCGGCATTTTCTGTGTTCTGTTAAATATTCGTTAATAAATACACGCGGAATTTATATAAAACCGCAATTCACATTCTGCGTACAAAGTGAACTGCGGTTTGTTTTTATGTATTTACAATAAACGATTCGTCGTTCCAGATTATCTTTACGGAGAGTTTTTTATTGCTCTTTATATTTACAACGGGCTTTTCGTTCTGAGAATTTCGCTTTTCACATACGAGCGAAACGTATGAATCCCTGCCGACGGGGAGGTTATTGAATCCGTGTCTGTCGAGTTCGTTTACACGCCATTCAACTTCGTTTTTATCGGCGGAAATCTGAATTCCGAATATGTATTCTATAAGCATGGTAATCGGCAGAATTCCCGTCCAGCCTACGAAGTCGCCTTTCGCGGGATTGCCGGGCGCAGTCTTGTCCGGAGCGTAGTTTTCCCACAAAGTGCCCGTGGAGCGGAAAACATCTATCATATTTTCATAATTGCATACGGCGATATCGTGCGCCAATTCGTGTTTTGAATTCGCGGTAAGACCCGTCAGAACCATGTAAACAACGGGAGGCCATACTCCGCCGTTCCAGTAGTGACCGTCGGGACTGAAATCTGGGTGATCCGCGCTCAATGCGGGAACGCGGTTTTTGCGGTTGAACTCGTCCTTGTTTTCAAGATGGGAGCAGATACGCTCTACCCTGTCCTCGGGCGCGGTTCTCGAAATAAGCGACCAGAGCGCGGCGGCGGATTTGACCTTTAACAATTCGCCGTTCGAACGCCTGTCGTAGTAAAAACCGTCCTTTTCGTCCCACATTTTATCATTGATATAGGAAATGAGCTTTTCGCGCTCGTCCTCCAGTTCCTCGACGCCGTCGGTTATACCCAGTTCGTCAGACATGAGTATCAGATGCTCGCACGCCATTGCCGCCTGCATTGTCGCGTCGACCCACGACATGAAACTGTGATGAAACGTCTCGAGGTGCCAGTCCTCGGCTCCGGGAACAGCCTCCATGTCCGCGCGCGGGAGGTTGTCCATTCCGCATCCCCATCCGGACGACCAGTAACTGCCGTCTTGCCAGCGGTGATATGCTTTAAGCCAGCGGTGATAGCTCAAAAGCGGGTAATATACTTTTTTAAGCCTGTCCTTGTCGCCGTAGTTTTTATAATACTGCCACTCGCACCAGGTCATAATTTCGGGACCGGTGCTGACGGGGTCGTGTCTGAAAAATTTGCCCCTGCCGTTTTCCTCGCTTATTTCACGGCTTATGTAACCGTCTTTTTCCTGTTTGCAGTAGAAGTTGTCAAGCGTTTTCTGAAACGAATGAACGTTGTCGGCGTACCTGCCGAACATCAGCATGAAGCACGAGTCCCACATAAAAATACAGTTGTTAAAAGCCGCGTCAATGTACGGCGAAACAAAACCGTTTTCCTTTGTAGGCTTGCCGAGATTGGAAAACGCGATTTTCCACGCCTTATAATAAGCCTTTATCTCGTCCGAATGCCCGTCCCACACGGGTTCGGGAAGCAAATTTTTTATATCCTCGTATTTCGGGAGAGCGGAAAAGTCCGCCTTCATGTTTATAAATTCGTTCTTTGAATAAAATTTATCGTCTACGTATATATCGGCATATTCGCCCATAGAAAAATCCTCCGCCGTATTATATTTATATTTCGAATTTTAATATACCATACAAAGATTCGGCTGTCAATAAAGGCAAATACCCAGCATAAAAATTCCGCAGAGCAGACGGTGACATCAAATCCCGTATGATACTCTGCGGTTCGTTATTTTATATTATTTAGTTTTGCTTTTTAGTGCATGTAATTTAATTTATATCAGACTTTCCGGACTGTTTGAGACGAGCGCCCAAAGCGTTTTCTTCATCCCCGAAGCTGTACATAAAGTACCGCGAGCGGGTGAAAAAACGGTTTGTGCGCCGTATCGGACAGTTCCTCATTGTAACATGTTCATGATCGAGGAAGCCTTGGTGAGTCCGTTGAGCGTGAGCATGTCGGACGGGATAGAATAGGAGAACTCGTTTATCATGGTCTGAGAAACGGGCGCGCCGTCGGAATCGGTCTGGTCAAGCTCTACTAAATCCTTGCCGACAAAATAGAATTTGGTCATGGTAGACTTGTCGGAGCTTACGTACTCGTAGCAGGTCGCGTCCTTGCCGTTGACGGTCGTCGAATACTGAGCGTCGGGCTCGGAACTGCGCGAGGAGAACATCTTGCTCAAATCGTCAAACTTAAGGTCGTCGGTATTAATGCCGAACATATCGCCGAGCTCTTTTGTAAACTCAATATATTCTTTTTTATCGGTATTTACAATATACGTTTTGCCGTCTAACTGCATAACGCCCATGTTTACGCCCATACCCGAGTCGTACATTATAGCCTCGAGGTCATTTCCGCTGACGGCGATTTTCATTCTCGTCGTCTCGCCGGACTGGTCGTACATAACGCCGTCGTAATAGAATTTACCGCTGAAAAACGCAGTCAGAGAATTCTGAACCTTACTCTCAACCTTAACCTTATCCTCCTTGACCTCGTTGCCGATTTTATTGGGATTCTCGGCGGGAACGGTCGTAGTCGTTTTTTTGGTTACGGGGGTGTTTACATTGTCGTTATTGCCGATATTCTGATTGTTTTCATTGTCGTTTTTATCTTCCTCGGCGGGAACCTTCTCGGTAACGATAACCTGTTTCTCGCTTCCGCTCTCATCGGTGTAAAAACTTACGTATTCTCTTATGCTGCTCGGCTCATTGCCGGAATCGTTTTTATTTGAAAATACAATTATGAGAGTGACGACGGCGATTACGACAACGGCGCATACCGCGATTATAATGCCTGTCGTCTTTTTACTCAGTCCTTTTTTTCCGCCGGAACCGGTACTCTGAGCACCCGCCGCCATATCCGCAAGAGCAATTTCTCTTTCGCAGTCGGCGCAGTACTCTCTGCCCTCGGGAATTTCTTTACCGCATTTTTTACAGTTCATTTGATGTTCCTCCTTAGTTCATCAGATTTGTTACAAAATCCATCATACCTGCCGACCGTTTTCCGGAGAGCGTCAGCTGATCCTCGGGGATACTGCCCGTAAGAGTCGAAACTTTAATACTGCTTACGGCGTTTCCGGAAGAATCGCAGGAATCTATGCCGACAATTTGTGAATCTACTATATAAATTTTCGTCAGAACGCCGTCGGAATCCGTATATGTACAGCAGACCGCGTCATTCGAATCATATTGAGAATCCTCGAATGTAAATTTCGTATTTTTATCCGGCCACATCATATCAAAACTCAAATCCTCGTCGCTTATTCCCATCATGGAAAGCATTGTTTTCGAGGCGTTGATATATGTATTATTCTTAGGATTTACAAGGTACGTTTCGCCGTTTAAATTCATAAGCGCGATTTTCATAGAATCCATATCGTACGAAATCTCGCTGTCCGAACCGGATACGGCAATCGAGAAATTCGTGTCGGTGCCCGAAGAATCCGGAACGGTGCATACCATGTAAAACGAATTGGAAAGAAGAGCTGTAAATCCCTCGCACGAATACGCCTTATATTCGGGCGTGTTCACGTTATTTTGCTGTAAATGCTCGTCGGCTATCGCCTGCTGATTATTCCGGACGTTCGACGCTGCTGTTACCCCGGTCTGTGCCGGAACCGTAGTCTGAGCGTCGTTTGAAGCCGAGGGCTTTTTCTGTAAAATTACAAGAACGACGGCGCACACTGCGATAACACAGACAAGACATATTATAATCGGTTTAATTATTTTTAACGGGTCTGTCTGACTGTTCGTTTTCGAAACGGACTGTACGGCGGAGTTGTTGATTTTATCGGTTATGAAAAAATCATCCTCATCCTTATGAACGCCGTCCGAATCAGAATACGAGTCAGGCGCAAAAGCCCCGCAGTTCATACAGCGGTAAACGCCGTCGATCATCTCGTGACCGCAGTTTTTGCATTTCATTAATTATATCATTCCTCATACGGAACATGACGTTCCGATTAATTATTATTGTAAAGTCCGGCATTTTATGAGGCGAGCGCGCTGAAGAACGAGAAAATTGACGTGCTCCTGGCAAATCCCGATGCTGTAATACGGTCTGATGGTACGGCAGGGGATATGCTGTTAACGATAACCTCGTAAAGCGGGGTGTAGTCCTCGGCAAATATTACGAACTGTTTTAAAACTCCGTTCACCGTGTAGATATCTGCGTGACCGCCGTTATAGTCGGCTCCGTAGCAAACCGCGTTATCGTCATTCAACAGAACGTCTGCACGCTTGAATTCGCACGACGAAATATCGCCCGGAAGGTCTACGTCATACGGAATTTTATCAACGCCTAGTTTTTCATACGCTTCCTCGGTAAAGTCTATATACGTTTTACTCTCGTTGTCAAGCAGATATTTCTGCCCGTCCTTTTTCATAACGCCGAGCCACATGCCCGAGCACAGACCCGAAATTTCCGTATATGTCTGAGAACTTGCGATACTGACGGCATAACCGCCCGAACCGCCCGAAACATAAACCGTGCCGTCGAGCGTATATGTGCCCGAGGCAAAAGTTTTTGCATCCCCCTCCAAAACAATCTGCGGTTTTGTAACCTCGGGAACGGTTGTCAGAGGAGCAGTCGCCTGAGCGGGAGTGCCGAGCAGATTACCGCTCTGCACGGTATTAACGGTCGTTTCGCCGGCTGTTTCGCTCGGCATTTCGGGTTTGTTTTTAATAAAATATGTAAGGGCTCCGACAGTCGCGGCGATGAGAATAACAAGTACAATTCCCATAATGACGGGCTTTGCCGAGGGACCCTTTTTATTTACGACGACCACGCCGTCTATTTCTTTTTCTTTTTTATTTTTATGCTTTTTTGAATCAATACCCTTAGAATCCGACGATACGGAATTCTTTTTTTCTTCGGAAGCCATCATGCACCTCTCATACCATATCGGAGAAAAACGCCATCATTCCTACTTTTTTAAGCGAATCGAAATTTATATAATCACCGCCGGCATGCGGGATGAATTCGTCTGTTTTAAGCGCGCTGACAAGTTCGCCCGAAACGTCGTAATTCATCATGAGCTTAAATTCACCCCCGGTCGAAACATAGAGTCTTAATATTCTTTCGTCCGTTTTGAATTCATAGCAGTCACACGCTACGCCGTCGACGGACGCAGTGAATTTTAAGCATGCGGAATTTCTCATATTTTCCGAAACTCCTACAGAAGCGAAATCAAAATCCTCCTCGCCCCTGCCGAGCATTTTCATCAGCTTTTTGGACATCTCCATGTATTTTTTATTTACGGGATTTACGAGATAAACGTTTGAATCCTTTATGATAACCTCAATTTCTCTTGAATCGATATTTGTACTGAGTCTTACATCGTTTCCCTCTATGGCAATAAACGTATTTTTTATCTGCTTTTCGGAAAATGATCTGCCCTTTAAGTAATAGCTGTTTTCAAGGTACGCCTTTACGCATTCGGGCACAGCCTTGCACTCTGTTTTTTCGTCCTCGTTGTCCTCAACCGACACAAGCGACGTAATTTCGTCGTGCCCCTGAGGCGGTTCCTGAGTCTTTGACGAATCTGTATCCGACGACGTAAGCTCCATAAGGAACTCCGGGTCGATGTCGTTTAACAGCTCGGGGTCGATATCGTTTAAAAGTATGTCGTCCATCGGCGGTACAGCCTCGTCGGAAATCGCCTTCAGCATCTCCTCCTTTTCTCTTTTCACCTCGTCGTAAACGTCGTTAACGAGATTTAACGTATCCTTTGACACCTCGGGCATGGGAGCGAGTGTTTTATTCTCACTCTGAGCCTTCTGCTTCTTTGATTTAACAGCCGATACGGCAATAATTACGACGGCGAGAATCACGATTAGCACGATTAATATAATTATTACAAATTTATAATCCATAAATATATTGCTCCTCATAATACTTATACAGTACATATCTTAACATAACCTTGAAATCTTTGCAATAAAAAGTTCGGAACAGGCGGACATGTTTTGTCTATTTTGTTTCAATCCGCAAAATTCTATGAATAATTTGTGAATAAATGTCGCATAATTTAAGAATATTATTAAATGATTGTTGATTTTTTGTTTCAATGCATATAAAATAGAAAATCATATTGTATTTATCTCAAAACAGACGCAAAAGAGGTATGAAAGTAACGTTTTATAAGGAGAGGAAACATGGCAGTTAAAAGAATCGACGACAGGATTATATCCGAAAACGTCAAGTATTCTGTCGATAAAATCACCGAAATCATAAAAAAAGTAGGCCCCAGGGAATCGGGAAGCAAAGAGGCTAAAGAGGCTCAGAAAATTCTCGAAAAGGAACTTGAAAAATTCGCGGACGAAATTCATTACGAAACATACCAAATGGCGCCCAAGGCTTTTCTCCACTTTACAAAGGGAGTCAGCGCGGCGGTCGGAGCTTCCGTTCTCGGCGCGGGCGCGATAAAATACGGACTCAAACCCAAAACAAAGGCGGGCAAGACTCTTCCCCACGCTCTTATTGCGGGCGTAGACCTCGTTTCGCTCGGAATCACGGCCGGAGAGTTCCTGTTTTACAGAGAGCTGCTCGATAAATTCTATCCCAAAGCAGACGGAAGCAACATGATTGCAGTCCGCAAGGCAAAGGGCGAGACCAAAAAGCGCATTATAATAAGCGGACATATCGACACCGCGTACGAGTGGAGACATATTTACTACGGCAAGGGTAAACTCATGGCTCCGTTCATGGGCACGTCGATTGTCACCGCAATAATCTCCGCTGTTCTCTCGTCAACTTCTGCGGTTCTCTCGGCTTCGGGCAAAAAGGGCAAACTTGCAGAATTCATCACCGATACTGCGTTCCCCGTTCACGCTCTTACACTCATAGGCATGTTTCTGCTCAACAGATTCATTAACTTCAGAATCCTCTCCCCCGGTGCGAACGACAACCTTACGGGTACTCTAGCGGCTGTCTGCGCGCTTAAAATGCTCGACGAAATGGATCTTAAATTCGAAAACACAGAGGTTGTCTGCATGATAACCGACGGCGAGGAAGCGGGACTCAGAGGCGCAAAGGCTTATGCAAAGGCGCATCATGACGAGCTTACCGACCCGAACGTTGAGACAGTTGTTCTCTGCGTAGACACGCTCACCGACCTTAAGGATCTTAACGTTTACAATAAGGACATGTCCGGAACGGTTAAGCTTGACCAGGAGCTTTGCTCGATAGTCAGAGAGGCTGCGGCTGAAATGGGTCACGAAAATCTCAAGTATGCAAACGTATTCTTCGGCTCGTCCGACGCGGCGGCTTATGCTCAGGCCGGCATCAGGGCGGCGACTCTCGCAGCTATGGATCCCGCGCCCGCAGACTACTACCACAACAGACGCGACAGCTATGACAGGCTCGTTCCCGAAACAATCAAAACAGGCTACGAAATTATCCTCAACACAATAATCAAGTTCGCCGGCGAAGACAACGATTGATTACATAATGCATAGTACAAAAAACCGTTCCGTATTTTTATTCGGGACGGTTTTATTGTTGACGAATACCGCGATTTATTATAAAATAAATTCATAAAACACAAGGAGAGCTCGATATGCGCTATCATCAGCAGTGGGAAGCCCGCGCGGTAAAGCCCGATAACTCAAAAACGGAGTGGTTTCATGCAGCCGTACCCGGAAACGTGCAGAAAGATTATCTTAAATACATAAACGCCGGGGATATAATGTACTCGGATAATTCGGAGATTTTAAGACAGACTGAGAATTTCACATGGGAATACCGCTGTTTTGCCGAATTTAATAAAAGAGAAAACGAACGCGCGTTTTTCATCGCCGAGGGCATAGATTATTCGTACGCCGTGTATATGAACGGGGAAAAAATTTACGAAAACGAGGGCATGTACACACCAGTCTCATTAGAACTAATGAGTCATATTAACGACGGTGAAAAAATTGAAATTAAAGTCGTAATTTATCCCCATCCTAAGAACGGTCCGGGCGAAAAAGACACACGCGACGAGGCTTCGTACAGCTGTAAACCGCCGTTCTGCTATGGCTGGGACTGGAACCCGAGACTGCTCATATCGGGCATGTGGCTCGATTCTTACATTGAGACGAGGGACGAATATTTTATAGAGTCGTGCGAGCCGTTTTACACGCTTGACGTTAATACCCGTACGGCAAAAGTGCGCTTTGAAACGGAGTGCAGAGATGAAGTTTTATATACATTAAAAGACGCGGACGGAAAAACCGTTTACGAGTCAAAAAACAACGAATTTACATTAAACGACGTAAATCTGTGGTGGTGCGCGGGTCAGGGCGAAGCGTATCTCTACACGTGGACAGCAAAAAGCCGTACGGACGAAAGAACGGGAAAAATAGGATTCAAAACGCTGAGGCTTGTAAAAAACGAGGGCGCACAGGTACTCACCGAGTTTCCCAAAAGCCGTTACCCTGCGCCGATTACAATTGAATTAAACGGCAGGAGAATATTCGCAAAGGGCTCAAACTACGTAAATTCGGAGCTGTTCGTCGGAAACACGACGGACGAAACACTCATTGAAACGGTTAAATCAGCGTACGAAGCAAACATGAATATCATAAGAGTATGGGGCGGTTCGGGCATTACGAAAGACTCGTTTTATTCCGCATGCGACGAGTACGGAATTCTCGTATGGCAGGAGTTCATGCTCGCGTGCAACAACTACCCCGACGACAGACATTACCTCGAGGTTTTAAACAGGGAGGCGCGCTCGGTTATAAAGAAACTCCGAACGCATGCAAGCCTTGCGTTCTGGTGCGGGGGCAACGAGCTTTTCAACGACTGGAGCGGAATGGACGACCAGTCGAAACCGCTGAGATTATTAAACTCGATATGCTATGAACTCGACGAGTCAAGACCGTTTATGATGACCTCTCCTATTGCGGGAATGGGGCACGGCGGATATCTTTTCAGATACGACGACGGAAAAGACGTGTTCGAGGTGTTCAATAATTCAAAATGCACCGCGTACAGCGAGTTCGGCGTGCCGTCGATTTCGAGTATTGAGAATCTTAAAAAAATAATTCCGCCCGAAGAGATTGAATCGCTCTCCCCGACAAAATCCTGGGTTCATCATCACGCGTTCGGAGCCTGGGGAGAATCGCGCTGGAGCAGTCCCGAAACGCTCGAATATTATTTCGGCGAAGTCGGAAATGTCGAAACGGCGGTAAAACGCACACAGAAAATGCAGGCAGTCGGATATAAGGGGGCGTTCGAGGAAGCCCGCAGACAGTGGCCATACTGCTCGATGGCAATAAACTGGTGCTTTAACGAACCGTGGATTACGGCGGCGAATAATTCGCTTATGGAATATCCGTTTAAAAAGAAACCCGCGTACTATGCGGTGAGGGATTCGCTCAGAAGCGTGCTTGCCAGCGCGAGAATTCCGAAATTCGACTTTAAAGAGGGCGAAATATTCTCGTCGGAAATATGGCTTTTAAACGATTCGAACGAATGCGTTCAGAGAAAAATCACGGCGTATCTCACGGTAGGAAACGAAACGTATGAACTGCTTACATGGAATTCGGGCGAAGTTAAGGAGCGCACGAATAAAATCGGGCCGACTCTCAGAATGATACTGCCGGAATCGGACTCGGACGAAATCACGCTCACACTGAAAACCGACAAGGGCGAGGAAAATTCGTATACGCTTTTGTTAAAACACGAAAAACACGAACAGACGAAAAAAATATTAAATATGTAAACAATAGTTTATTTTTTAAGCGTAAACATTCTTTATGTAGGGGAAGACATTGTCTTCCCGAGGTAAAGGCAGGAAATTTTAAATATGCTTTTGCTTTCGGAAACCCGGAAATTTCATATTGCTGACGCAAATTTATTATTCATATTACCGTAAATCTCATGCGGGAAGACAATGTCTTCCCCTACATATTTTGTTTATGCCTTATAATAAATTCGGTGATAATGTTATGCTTAAAATTATCTACGGCAAAGCCGGAAGCGGAAAGACATACAAAATTAAAAATATAATCGCCCAGATGATTCTCTCGGGTTCGGGCGATATTTTATTCATAACCCCCGAGCAGGATTCCTTCAGAAGCGAGAGCGATATTCTCTCGCTCGTCGGCGCGGACAAAACGGACAGAGCCGACGTCCTCAGCTTCAAGAGGCTTGCAAAAAAAATCACGGACACATTTTACCCCGACCGCAAGCCCGCCGCCGACGAAAACAGCCGGAGGGTTATTATGAGCACGGCAGTCGAGAGCGTGGGCGATTCGCTCGATATTTTCTCGCGGTGCGCAACGGGAAACGCCGTGGGCGGACTGCTCGGCGCCGCCGACGAATTCGCCCAGTGCGGAGTAAAACCGGACGAACTTAAAAACGCGTGCATTAAGACGGGAAACGAAATTCTCGAAAAGAAGGCGGAGGAATTAAACCTGATTTTTTCCGCCTATAACGCTATACTCTCAGAACGTTTTTCAGACGCTTCGGACGAACTTACGCTGTGCGCCGAGGCGGTTCTCAATACGGATATTTTAAATAATAAGACGGTTTTCATCGACGGATTCAGCGGTTACACCGCGCAGGAGTACACGCTCATTTCCGCGCTCATGCAGAAGTGCCGTGACGTTTACATTGCAGTGTGCTGTGACGCCGTTTCGGGCAAAAAGAACGTAACGGACGTTTTTTACTATACGTTCGGCACCGTCAACAGATTAAAATCGACGGCAAAAAGGCTTAACGTTAAAATCTCCGCCGAAAAATGCGAATATGAAGTAAAAAAGGCGGACGAATTAAAAATTCTGTCGAATAATATATACTCACCCGTTCCCGAAACATTCAACGGCAGAACAAACCGCGTTACGCTGTGCAGGGCAAAGGACCCCGCTGACGAGGCTTCGTTTATTTCGTGTACAATCCGCAGACTCGTCAGGGAAAACGGGTACCGTTATTCCGACTTTGCCGTAATCGGCAGGGGCGAAAAATTCTCAAAATACTTCCCCGCTCAGTTTAAAAAATACGGAGTCAGATTCTTCGAGGACGAAACCTCACTTATGAAAAACGAACCTCTCGTGCGCCTTGCCGACGGCGCACTGTACTGCGCCGTCAGAAATTTCGACACGGAGCATATATTAAAATGTTTAAAAACGTCGCTTCATACCGATTTGACCGAGAGCGAAACAGCAGACATCGAGAACTACACCGTCGTTTGGGACATTTCGCCCGCGCAGTGGCTTTCCGACTGGACGAGGCACCCGGACGGATACGGATTCGAAATGAACGACAGGGTAAAAAAACGCCTTGATAAATTAAACGCCTCGCGCAGAAAAATCGTCTCTCCGATTATTAAATTAAAAAACGATATGGAATCGTCGGAATCCGCAAACGATTACATTAAGGCGCTTTACGATTTTCTTATTTACTCGTCGGCGGATAAAAATATGCTCAAAACCGCAAAGAAACTCTGTCTGAATCGGCGCGAAGATTTGGCGCTGAGAAGCGAGCGCGTTTGGGACGATTTTATGGCTCTGCTCGATTCGTTCAGCAATGCCCTTTCTGACAGAAAAGTAAGTCCCAAAAGGTTTTACGAGCTTTTTAAAGTATTCACCGACAAAGCCGAAACCGGCGACATCCCGCGCGAAAAGGACAGGGTTACCGTCGGCGACGCGCTGAGAATAAGAATCGAAAATATAAAAGTCGCATTCATAGCGGGCGCGAACGAGGGCGTTTTTCCTCAGAACAACTCGGCGAGCTTCGTTCTCACAGGCTCAGAGAGGCGTGCGCTTAAAAAGAACAGCATAGAACTTTACGAGGACGGCGAGGTCTTCACTTCAAAAGAAAGATACCTCGTTTACCGCTGTGTTTCGACGCCGTCGGACATGCTTTTCGTCTCGTGTCCGAGCTCCGATATGACGGGAGCCGACGCGGGCGAATCGGAAATATTCAGAGAAATCAAACGAATCGTCCCCGAATGCGCCCAAACCCAAACCGTTGAACTGTCCCCGCTCGAGAGAACGGAAACATACATATCGGCGTTTGAGACGGCGGCGGCTAACTTTACCGTCGAAACGAGCGAGGCGGCGGCGGTAAGAGAATTCATAAAGAAAAACGATAATTTCAAAGGAAACGTTCTCGCGCTCGAGCGCGCTTCGCACAGGCAGACGGCGAAAATAGAGAAAAGAGAAAACGCGGAAAACCTGTTCGGAAAAGACATGTACCTCTCGCCCAGCGCAATCGAGGACTATCACAAGTGCCCGTTCAGATACTTCTGCAAATTCGGACTGCGCGTTAAAGCGCTGAAAAAAGCGGAGCTAAACTCCGCGGTTCACGGTCTCGTCGTGCATTACGTGCTCGAAAACATGTTCAGATTCCATACGAACAAAGAGCTTATAAAAATGGACGAAAACGAACGCCGTGCGGAAATTAAAAAATACGCCGGCGAATACGTTTTGACTCAGATGAGCGGTGAGTCAGACACACGGCTTGACTACAGATTAAGACGAATCGAGGAGACAATCGACGTTATTTTAAGACGGCTTATCGCGGAGTTTTCCATGTGCGAATTCGAAACGGCTGACGTCGAATTGAATATAGGAAAAGACGGCGAGGTAAGGGAGTACACGCTCGCCCTGCCCGGAGGCGGAACAATTTCGCTTCACGGAATCGTCGACAGAGTTGACGTAATGAAGACGGACGATGAATCGTTCGTTCGCGTAATCGACTACAAAACCGGCGGAAAGGATTTCAAACTCTCCGACGTGCCGTACGGACTCAATTTACAGATGCTCATATACTTAATGTGCCTGTGGCAGAACGGAGGCGACAGGTACGGAAACGTCGTCCCCGCGGGCGTGCTGTACCTGCCGGCAAAACTGGGCGATATCTCGCTGGGTCGAAACGCCGGACAGGATAAAATCGACGAAACGAGAATCAACAACGGCAGAATGAACGGCGTAATCCTCTGCGACGAACGCGTTATATCGGGCATGGATTCGTCGGGCACGGGCGTTTTTCTTTCAAATAAAATAATTAAAAACGGCAAGCCCGGAAATTACGCGCTGACTTACGATAAATTTATAAAATTAAAAGAAGCCGTGGATGAAGCCGTTATAAAAACAGCCGAGGAACTTCATGCGGGGGATATCGAGATAAAACCCACACTCTCGCATCCGTACGAACGTACATGCGAATTCTGCGACTACCGCGCGGTTTGCTGCCGTGAGGACGGAGGGGACGAAAACATCATAGGAACGGACGAAAGCTGGCTTTTCGGGGAGGATGAGAAAAATGGCGGCAGATAAAAAATGGACAAAGGAACAGTCCGACGCGATAAATGCCCGCAGCGGAACGCTTCTGCTCTCGGCGGCGGCGGGTTCGGGCAAAACCGCCGTCCTCGTCGAGAGAATCATAGGACTATTAACCGACGAAAACGACCCCGTTCATCCGAGCGAACTGCTCGCGGTAACGTTTACGAACGCGGCGGCGGCGGAAATGCGCGAACGTATTTCGTCAGCCGTAAACGACCTTATCTGCGCCCACCCCGACAACGCGTTTTATTCCGAAATCAGAATGAAGCTCCCCGAGGCGACAATATGCACCATGGACTCATTCTGCATTAAACTCGTAAGGGAAAACTACCACGAACTGGGGGTTGAACCCGACTTCACCGTTTTAGACGATTCGGATAAGAAAAACATGAGCGCCGAGGCTATGAACCGCGTCATGGACGAGGAAAGCGAAAAGGAAATTTATCATTCGCTCATATACACAACCGGCTCTGCAAACAGCGATTCCGAGCTGTGCGCGAGAATTCTCGAACTGTACGAAAACTCGCTCTCCTACCCGTTCCCCGAAAAATACATAGAATCGGTCAAAAATATGTATTCGGGTACGGACGGAACGAAAAAATGGCAGAGCATAATAAAAGAATACGCACGCGACGGATTCACCGCGTGCAAAAACGTATTAAAATCCGCATACGATTCGATAGCAAACGACGAAATGTTTTCAAAAGCGTACGGCGCCGGGCTTATAAATATTCTGGACGTATTCGACTCTCTTATCGAGATAACCGACTCGGACTGCTGGGACGAAACCGCCGGAGAGATAAACAAAGCATCCCTGCCGAGAGTCGGCACGGCGCCGAGAGGTCACGCCGACGATAAACAGGCGCAGAGGGTAAAGGGCGCGGTAAAGTACGCAAAGGAGTCGCTTAAAAAAATCGCGTCGATGTTCTGCGCAACGAACAAAGAAAACGAAAACGACATAAAAACGCTCGCCCCGATAGTCGGCGAAATCTGCCTGTGCGCAAATAAATACGCCGAATATCTGTCGGAATTGAAAGAAATGAAAAATGCGTACGATTTTTCCGACTTTATGCACATGGCGCTTAAAATATTAATAAAAAAAGACGGTCAGCCGACCGAACTTGCAAAAACAATTTCGAAAACATACAGAGAGATTTTAATAGACGAGTACCAGGACACGAACGACGCTCAGGACATGCTGTTCTCCGCCGTATCAAGGGACGGAAAAAATCTGTTCACCGTCGGCGACGTAAAGCAGAGCATATATTCGTTCAGAATGGCAAGACCCGATATCTTCACGGCAAAATCCGACTCATATCCGCCGTACGACAAAACGGCGAACCCGTCGAAAATCATTCTGTCTAAAAACTTCCGCTCGAGAAAAGGCGTGCTCGAGACGGTCAATTATTTATTCGAATACACGATGACGAAAACATTCGCCGGTATCGACTATAATTCGGACGAGAAACTTTACTACGGCGGACTTTATAACGATGATAAGGAAATACCGCTGGAAATGCATTTTATTCCCGACTCGTCGGCAGACCACGAACGCGACGCAAAATATATAGGAAAAATCATAAAATCAATGCTCGCCGAAGGCGTTACGGTAAAGGACGGCGGAACGTACAGAAAATGCTCTCCCCGCGACTTCTGCATTCTGTTAAGAAGCACAAAAACAAAAGCCGAAATATATGCAAAAGCACTGAACGACATGGGCATAGGCGCGTACGCGGAAAAACGCAGAAGCCTTTTCGACACGCCGGAAATCAACATGTTTATGTCGCTTATAAAGGCGGTGGACAACCCGTCCGACGACGTATCGGTGCTGTCGCTCATGTACTCGCCGGTGTACGGTTTCACACCCGACGAACTGGCGGAAATAAGGAGCTCGCACACACGCGAGACGCTTTATAACGCCGTCAGAATCGGCGCGGACAACGGACTTGAAAAATGCGCGCGTTTCATAAACGACATGCAGAAATTCCGCGAACTGTCAAGCGTTATGGGAGTCGGAGAATACATCTCTGCCCTGCTCGAGGAGACGTCATTTGCCTCTATAGTTTCGGCAATGGAACACGGAGACGGAAGGCGCACGAATTTATACATGCTTTCGTCTCTTGCCTCGCAGTACGAGGAAAATACGGCAGGCGGAGTCGGCGGATTCATTTCATATATTAATAAAAGCATAAAAAACGGCGCGCAGATTCCCGCGGGAGGCGATGTTTCCGCGTCTGCGGACGTTGTCAGGATTATGAGTATTCACAAGTCAAAGGGACTCGAATTTCCGTTTGTAATTCTCGCCGACTGCTCGTCGAGATTCAACGATACCGACCTTAACAAAAGCATGATTCTCGACTCGAAAACGGGTATCGGAATGAAGATATACGACCCCGATAATTTCATAAAATACGACACCTTAAGCCTCTCGGCGGCGCGGATAGGCGCTAAGAAAAGCATGCGCGCCGAGGAACTGAGGATTCTGTACGTCGCGTTGACCAGAGCGCGTGAAAAAATCATAACCGTCGCCCGCGTAAGCGATATTACGGACAAAATCAACTCCGCACTGCTGACGGCGGGCGCGGACAGACTCGGATATTTCGAGGCGATGAATGCGTCAAGCTTTCTCGACTGGATGCTGAGCGCGTACGTCAGGCATCCCGATTCTATATTAATAAGAAAAGACTGCGCGTTCGACGACATCGCGGGCAGAGACGGTGATTTTTCAATTAAATTCGTAACTGCCGACAGTTCGGATGATTCAGATTCCAACGGGGAATTGTCCGATGCAAAACCCGACGAGAATGTTATTAAAGAACTCGAAAAACGCTGTTCTTTCGTCTATCCGCAGCCCGCGTTCGGCTCGATTCCGCTCAAGCGCACGGCTTCCGAATTCGAAAAAAACAAATTCACGCCCGAATTTTTCGCAAAAAGCCGTCCCGCATTTCTATCGGGCAAAAACATGACCCCCGGCGAACGGGGCACGGCAAATCACCTGTTTTTGCAGTCGTGCGATTTTGACAAAGCGTTAAACGACTTCGAAAAGGAAAAACACCGTCTTATCTCTTCGGGAATTCTTAATGAAAAACAGGGCGGTGCGCTGCTCGAAAATAAGATAAAGGACTTTTTAAAAAGCGAGCTTTGCACGAGAATGAAAAACGCCGAAAAGCTATATAGGGAAAAGCAGTTCGCCGTGTTTCTGCCCGCATATATGTTTGACGAAACTTTGCCCGATTACGCGAAAAACGAGCCTGTTTTCGTGCAGGGAATGGCGGACGCGGTGTTCGTCGAAAACGGCAGAGCGTACGTCGTCGACTACAAAACGGACAGGGTGAACAACCCTGCGGAGCTTGTCGAAAGATATAAAAAACAGATGGAAATTTATATACTTGCGATGAGACAGACGCTCAGACTCGACGCCGACACGGCGTATATATACTCGCTGGAAAAAGAAGAAACGATAATTTACCGCGTTGAAGCGTAAACATTCTTTATGTAGGGGAAGACATAGCGGGCTGTAAACAGCCCGAGTGAAAAGGTAAAAGTGAAAAGTGAAGATGTGTATGCAAATCTCATGTTAACTTCTTACTTCTTCACTATTACTTCTTACTTCAATAACGTCTTCCCCTACATATTTTGTTTATGCATTATATAACATCCCCGTTTAGTTTCATTTTAGGTTCGCATTATATTATATATACGGTGATAATATGAAAA
>ERZ808240.1781-NODE-1781-length-25500-cov-28.950481_pt1 | contig 25500 bp, 20 predicted proteins | sample MGYA00521084_ERZ808240 | MGnify/ENA primary metagenome ERZ808240 (study PRJEB31516, sample SAMN03275571) | gut metagenome | biome: mammalia-associated habitat; material: feces | host: Papio cynocephalus | place: Kenya | collected 2012-08-06 ... | reverse complement strand
GGCAGCGGTTACTTTGGCTTCAGCCTTTCTGCTGTCTATGACCGCCGCGCCTGAAACGGCGGCACAGAACCGCAGCGAGTTCAGGGAATGCTGCGACAGTCTGACCGCCCGCCTCCAGAGGCGCACCGGAGTCCGCTCCGACGACCTTAAGCTGAGGAAAGTGCTGCGCAGGGGCAGACAGATTGACTTCTACTTCGAGCAGACGCTCGGAGACTATCCCTGGCACGAGGGCGATGTCGAATGGTTCAGAAAGGAGCTGAAATCATGCTTTCCAAAGAAATATTCCGGGCGCACGGTCGGAGAGGTGTTCTCGAAGCGCAGCCCGCTCAAGGAATTCGTGACCCCGGAACTGACATACGACGGCGTTCCGGCCAAGAGCCTCAACAGGGTTTCCGATCCGGCGGCGAGGGAAACTGACATTGTCCGCAAGGTTGGTGCGATGGAGTTCAGCAAAGGTCTGGAACACAGAAATATAGCCCTTTGGCAAAGTCACGGCTACTACTATGAGCAGTCGCTCGACCGCTGGGAATGGCAGAGAGCCTGCCTTTTTCAGACCGTCGAGGACATGTTCACCCAGAGCTTCGTCCTCCCCTTTCTCGTCCCTATGCTCGAAAATGCCGGGGCGTATGTGATGCTGCCGAGGGAGAGGGATCTCAACAGGGAGGAATATATCATTGACAACGACCTCACCGAAACCTCACGGACAAGAGGGGATTTCCGGGCAGAAGGCGACTGGAAAATCACCGGGCCGGGATTCGCCGACAAGGAGGAGGTGATTCATGACGGAGACAACCCGTTCTTTGCCGGAACCTTCCTTTCCGCAGAATGCGGAAAAAAGTCGAAGAAAGGCACAGCGCCGAAAGCTCTCTGGCGGCCGGATATTGTCCGGGAGGGAGACTATGCCGTCTATGTCGCCTACCGCAGCCTGCCGGAGAGCACTGAATCCGCGCACTATACGGTAATGCACCTCGGAGGCTCGTCGGAATTTCTTGTGAACCAGAGAATTGGAGGCGGAACATGGATTTATCTCGGCACATTCCCTTTCGGAAAGGGCAAGGACGGATGCGTGATTCTCGACGGCGGAGCGTCAGGGGGCAAGGGCGTTGTCTGCGCCGATGCGGTCAGGTTCGGCGGAGGAATGGGCAATGTCGCGAGAGGAGTTTCCGCTGACGGCGGGACAGCTGCGGAAAGTGCACAGGTGACCGCCGGGGAGAATGCACAGCCGGACGGGGAGGTTTCCGGGATGCCGCGCTTTGCCGAGGCCGCGAGATACAGTCTCCAGTGGTACGGTGCGCCGGAGAGGGTCTGGAGTCAGAACGAGGGCAAGAGCGACTACAGGGACGACTATATGTGCCGGGGGACATGGGCCGACTGGCTCAGCGGAGGCGCACTGATGAACCGGAAGGCTGACGGGCTCGGGATTCCGATTGACCTGTGCTTCGCGTTCCACACCGATGCCGGAACCGCCGCTCGCGACACCACCATTGGCACGCTCGCGATTTATACCTCAGTTTCGGAGGGCAAGACCGAACTTCCGTCCGGAGAAAGGCGCATCACGAGCCGAGAGTATGCTGACATCGTTCAGTCTCAGATAGTTGCCGACATACGCGCGACCTACGACCAGGACTGGACAAGGCGCGGGACAAAGGACCGCTCCTATCTCGAATCCCGAACTCCGGCAGCGCCTTCGATGATTCTCGAACTGCTCTCGCACCAGAACTTCAACGACATGAAGTTCGGTCTCGACCCGGCTTTCAGGTTCCTGGTCTCCCGTTCGGCCTACAAGGGTATGCTGAAATATCTCAGCAACCGCTACGGCTGTCCCTACGCCGTCCAGCCTCTCCCCGTGCGCTCCTTCGCGACTGAGCTCGGGGATGTCGGAGACAACGGATATTCCGTCACCATCAGCTGGTGTCCACGGGAGGACAGACTCGAACCTACAGCGAAACCGAAGGGATATATCCTCAGCACAAGAATCGACGACGGCGTGTTTGACGACGGCATGGTCATGAAAAACACAAAGGCTGCGGCTGACGGACGAATTTCATATTCATTGAAACTTGAGAAGGGTCATGTTTACAGCTTCCGCGTCACTGCCTTCAACGACGGAGGCAAGTCGTTCCCATCGGAAACGTTGAGCGTCGGGCTGCCGAAGGGCAATAATGCGGGAAATGTGCTGATTGTAAACAACTTCACTCGTGTGGCGGCTCCCTCCTGGATTGACACTCCGGAATATGCCGGGTTTGACAGCAGGAACGGAGGCGGAGTGGATTACGGACGGCGAATCAACTATGTGGGCGAGATGTACCAGTTCAGGCGCGACCTTCAGTGGAGGGACGACGACGCGCCGGGATTCGGAGCGTCATGGACGGACATGGCGGCTTCGCTGCCCGCCGGCAACAGCTTCGACTACCCTGCCGTCCACGGACGCGAGTTCATGAAGCTCGGACACGGCTTTGTGTCAATGAGTTCGGAGGCGTTCGAGGCCTTGGGGGCGAACGACCCCGGCACGGACGGCATTGGAACGGGCAACGGCGACGGAACAACGGCAATAACCGCCGGGAGTCGCATTCAGGTTCTCGACCTCATCTGCGGCAAGCAGGGAACGACGCCCCGGGGGACAGGCAAGGCGGAGCCGATGTTCGGGGTGTTCCCGGAAGGCCTGCAGCAACGGCTGCGCGAATTCACGGAAGGAGGAGGCTGCCTGATTGTCTCCGGAGCGAACATAGGCACCGACCTCGGAGAAGGCATCTATCAGGACTGCGTCGGCACGGGAGCGGAATTTGCGGCACAGGTTCTCGGATTCAGACCGATGAACGGTCACGGGAGCCGCTGCGGAGAATACAGATGGACATCCGACGGACGGAGGGGCGCAACGGGAAAGTTCTACAACACTCCTAATACCAGGAGCTACAGCGTTGAGACTCCGGACGGGATTGTCCCGGCAAACACGGCCGGAAAGACATTCCTCCGCTATAGTGACACCGGAATTTCCGCAGGAGTTGCCTACGACGGCGGCTGTTACAGGACTGTCTGCGTCGGATTCCCGATTGAGACTGTGGCTGACGAGAATGAAATGAAGAATATACTCGAATACTGTCTGGAATTTTTCAGCAGATAGCATTCACGAAAAACACGATTTTTCAGCCAGCCCATCAGACTAAATTGCCATGACCGAAAGAGAAAGAGAGATTATAGAACTGATTCACAAGGAGGTGAAGCCGGCGCTCGGATGTACGGAGCCGATTGCCGTGGCTCTCGCGACCGCAAAGGCAGCAGAGATTCTCATATCGCGCCTCAGCCTTTCAGAACGCCCGACCGGGGAGATGGAAATCGCCGTCGAGGTCAGCGGAAACATTCTGAAGAACGGGATGGGAGTCGGTATCCCCGGAACTGGTATGGTCGGGCTGCACATCGCGGCCGCCCTCGGAGCCGTCTGCGGGAAGTCGGAATATGGGCTCGAAGTGCTGAACGAGCTGTGCCCTGCGGCCGTCGGGGAGGCGAAGAAGATGGCCTCGGAAGGGCGCGTCGCCGTGAAGATGGCTCCGGAGAACGGGCACAAGCTCTATGTTAAGGCGACCGTCAGCGTCGAGATCGGCGGAGAACGGCATTGCGGGACAACGGTCATAGAAGACTCGCACGACAGGATTGTGGAAACGGGGTATGACTCGCAGGTTTTCGACGGAGTTTCCGGTTCTTCGGAAAAGTCCGGCGGCAACGAGGAGAAGACGACTCCGGAATATCATCTTTCGGTCGCGGAAATATATGATTTCGCGCAAAACGTCGCGTTCGACGACATCCGGTTCATTCTCGAATCCAGAGACATGAACCTGTGTCTCTCCGAAGAAGGGCTCAAAGGCAACTATGGGCTAAGGGTCGGAAAGACCATTGCCGACCCGCGCTTCACCCCGGTCTTCGGAAAGGATTTCCTGAGCTACGCGATGTCGCTCACCGCCGCCGCATCCGACGCGAGGATGGCTGGCTGCACGCTCCCTGCCATGAGCAACTCGGGCAGCGGCAACCAGGGCATCACTGTCACGATGCCGGTCATCGCCTTCGCCCTCCACTACGGCGTGTCCGATGAGCAGCTCGCCCGGGCTCTCGTCCTGAGCCACCTCGTCGCCATCCACATCAAGGGCTACCTCGGCAGGCTCTCCGCCCTCTGCGGCTGCGTGATTGCCTCCACAGGCTCCTCCTGCGGTCTTGTCTATCTGCACGGCGGCAGCTGCGCCCAGGTCTGCAACGCCATCAAGAACATGATCGGGAACATCACCGGCATGGTCTGCGACGGGGCGAAGGTAGGCTGCGCCATGAAGGTCGCCTCCGGAGTCTCAAGCTCCATCCAGTCCGCAGTCCTCGCCCTCGACGACATCTGCATATCCTCCAACGACGGCATCATCGAGGACGACATCGAGAAGACCATCCGCAACCTCGGCCGCATCGGCTCCGCAGGAATGCAGAGCACCGACACCATGATTCTCGACATCATGTCCTGCAAATAAATTAGTAGCGTTCAAGGGTTCTGAGCACCCGTGCGGGATTGCCGACGGCGACAGTATAGGGCGGGATGTCCTTTGTCACGACGGCCCCGGCTCCAATTACGCTTCCCTTGCCGATTGTCACTCCCGGAAGAAGTATCGCCCCGCCGCCAATCCACACCTCATCCCCGATTCGGACTGGCTTTGAGTATGTGTTGCACCAGAAGGCCGGGGTCGGGTTGCTGCTGTAGTTGCGGACAGACGGATCCGTGGAGTGCGTGGCGGTATAAATCTTCACGTCCGACGCAATCAGGACGCGGTTGCCGACATCGATGCGGTTGTTATCGACATGCACTTTTCAAGTTCCGTCTTCATATACAGTCAAATTTATCAATTTTGTGTAAATTTACGCAATTTTGTAATTTTACGGGCTGAAGCAAGAAAAAAGGAATATGAAATACCCTATCGGCATACAGAGTTTCGACCAAATCATAAACGAGGGCTATCTCTATATAGATAAGACTCAACTGATTTACGATTTGGTTCACAACGGCAAGATTTACTTTCTGAGCCGTCCGAGGCGGTTCGGAAAGTCCCTTCTCATATCAACCCTCGAATGCTATTTCCAAGGAAGGAAAGAATTGTTCAAGGGACTTGCCATCGATAGGCTGGAGACTGAGTGGAAAGAATATCCCGTGTTCCGAATCGACTTTAACGGGAAAAATTTCACAGAAGGCGGAGAACTGCAGAAGACTTTGATCGGATTTGTCGAGGCACAGGAGGCAATTTATGGCAAAGACCCGTTTCACGACACTCTCGGCGACAGATTCTGTCATGTGCTGAAAGCAGCCCATGAGAAAACCGGGCAACGTGCCGTAGTTCTTATAGACGAATATGACAAGCCTCTGCTGGATGTCTTAGATACAGGCTTGGAAACTGTCATAGACGGCCAGACAAGAAAACTTGAAGATTGGAATCGCGAGGTTCTTAAGGGATTCTATTCGGTCTTTAAGGCATCTGACGAGCATCTCCAGTTCGTGCTGCTCACGGGCGTGACAAAATTCTCGCAGGTCAGCGTGTTCAGCGGTTTCAATCAGCCGGATGACATCAGCCTTTCGGCCAGATATGACACCTTGCTCGGCATCACTGAAGAAGAACTGCACTCTGTTTTCAGAGAACAGATCAAGAAAATGGCGGCGGAATACGAACTGACCGAAGACGAGATGAAAGCAAAACTGAAACGTCAGTTTGACGGCTACCACTTCAGCCGAAGGCTTATAGGAGTCTATAATCCTTTCAGCGTGCTTCGTGCCTTCAATGAGATGTGGATAGATGATTATTGGTTCAAGACCGGCTCGCCGACCTATCTTATCCGTCTGCTGGTCCATTGCAATGAAAACATAAATGAACTGGTAGGCAAATACTACACGCCTCAGGACTTTGATGACTACAAGGCCGATGTCGAGCGTCCACTGCCGATGATTTATCAGAGCGGCTATCTCACAATAAAAAGCTACAAGCGGCTTACCAACTCCTATCTTCTGGATTTTCCGAACGACGAGGTGCGCCGAGGATTCATAACCATGCTGACATCAAGTTACCTCAAGCCAAAGGAAAATCCCGGGTCATGGATTCTGCAGGTGATAGACGCGATGGATATCGGAAACACAGAGCAGCTTGGACAGCTCTTCAAGTCTTTCTTTGCAAGCATTCCTTACTCTCAGCGCAGGAAGGACGATGAACGGGAAAAGGAGCGCTATTTCCAATATACTTTCTATCTCATTCTCCGTATGATCAGTTCTTACACCGTCTTCGTCGAGAAAGAGCAGAGCGAAGGACGGGTAGATTGCGTTGTGGAGACATCGAATGACATATATATCTTTGAATTCAAGCTCGACGGCACTGCTGAATCCGCAGTTAAGCAAATTCTTGACAAGGGCTATGCCCGTGAATATGAAACAAGCCACAAGCAAGTTCATCTGATAGGATGCGATTTCTCGTCAAAGACAGGCACTATCGACGGGTGGGAAGTCAAGTGACATCCGGATCCGGGCGAGGTGGAAAAGGCTTATACTAAATCAGCAACGCAATAGAATGAAGAAAAATATGTGGCTGATATTTGCGATACTTTCGGCGGTGTTTGCCGCCGCTACTGCCATATTGGCTAAAATCGGCCTTGAGGAAGTGGATTCAAGCCTTGCCACGGCAATACGCACCGTCGTGGTAGTCGTCATGGCGTGGATTGTAGTCTTCGTTTCTCATGGAATCGGGCATCCGCCGGAGAGCCTTTCCGCCATGCTCAGCGGCATATCACCGCGCAGCTGGCTGTTTCTGATACTCTCGGGCATCGCCACCGGAGCGTCGTGGCTCTGCTATTTCTACGCCATAAAGACAGGCGACGTCAGCAAGGTCGTGCCCATAGACAAATGCAGCCTCGTGCTGACGATTGTCTTCGCGGTCGTCTTCCTCGGCGAGTCGCTTACATGGAAAACCGTGGCAGGATGCGTTCTGCTGCTGGCCGGAAGTCTCGTAATGATTATTTAGAAGCGAGGTGCTGATGGCCGACTGACTCCAGCTCCAGCAGCATTCTCTTGGCCGCAAGTCCGCCGCCATATCCCGTCAGCGACCCGTCGCTGCCAATCACCCGGTGGCAAGGGGCAAGAATTGAAATGGCGTTGGAGCCGTTGGCATTGGCCACAGCCCGGACGGATTTCGGCATACCGATACGCCGAGCCATCTCTCCGTATGAAATCGTCTGCCCATAAGGAATGTTCAGCAGTTCGTTCCACACCTTTCTCTGAAAATCCGTCCCGACGAACAGCAAAGGAATATCAAACTCCCTGCGCTTTCCGGCAAAGAACTCGTCAAGCTGCCGCTCCGTCTCTTCGATTACTTCAGATGAGACTTCCTCAAATTCCGCCCGCAGCACACGCTTCAGCCGCCTGTCCACATGACCGCGATGCTTCTCCACCTGCCAGTCGCACAGGCAGAGCTTGTCCTCAAATGAACCAAGCAGCAAAGTGCCGCATGGTGCTTCATATAGTTTTGCCTTGATTATATTCTTGTTGTGCATATTATTGCCACACTAAGTTTCTGATAAGAAATTGATTACCGGGCACTGCCTTTCCAATCAGCCAGAATGTCGTCAAAGTTCTCAATCGCCCAGCCGATGAGCGAGCCAAGGTGCGGATGTAGCGGGCGTCAGCCATCACGTCATTCGAATGAGTGCAGGGGCTCACTCCCCTACCGAGATATTCTCAATCCTGATTTGAAAAGTCCCGGACGGCGCGTTGACTTCCGCGACCTCTCCCGCTTTCTTCCCCATCAGAGCCATGCCTATCGGTGACTTGCAGGAAATCTTCCCTTCCTGAAGATTCATCTCATGAGGACTCACGACGGTGTATGTCATCACGGCGTTGGTCTTCAGATTCGTGAACTCAACCTTGCTGAGCAGCGAGACGCTGTCCTTGGGCAGGGCCTTAGTGTCGATTACCCTCGAATACTGAAGGATTCTCTGAAGGAAGCGTATTCTGCTTATAGCCTTTCCCTGCGCCCTTCGCGCCGCCCGATACCCGGCATTCTCGCTCAGGTCTCCCTGAGCCCGGGCCTCGGACAAATCTTCCCTAATGCGGGGATATTCCTCATTTATCAGAAAATCAAGTTCCGCCGCAATCTGGTCATATCGTTCCTTGGACAAGTATTCCATAATGGTATCCTTTATCAAAAATCCCCGCAAACTTTCGTCTGCAGGGACTCCCAAATCGTGACCCGCACAGGATTCAAACCTGTAACCTTTTGATCCGTAGTCAAATGCTCTATTCAGTTGAGCTAGCGGGCCTCGTTATGCTATTCTTCGTTCTTTACAAGAGCGAGCTTCTTTTCCTTGATGCGTGCCTTCTTACCGGAAAGTGCGCGGAGGTAGAAGATGCGTGCGCGGCGAACCTTGCCGACCTTGTTAACCTCGATTGAATCAATGAACGGCGAGTTGAACGGGAAGATTCTCTCGACACCGATTCCGTTGGAAATCTTGCGGATGGTGAAGGTCTTTGTCGCAGGCGAGGCGCCCTTAATCTGGATGATTACGCCTCTGAACTTCTGAAGCCGCTCCTTGTCGCCCTCCTTGATGCGGTAGGTGACGGTCACCGTGTCACCTGCCTTGAACTTCGGGTATGATGCAACCCGCTCGTTGGCGAAGGCATCATTAACAATCTTAATAAAATCCATTTCAATAACATTTAGTGGCAACATTAAGGAATTACCCAAGACCCTAAGAGGTTGCTTTTGTTTTTGGGACTGCAAAGGTACGAATAAAATCTAAAACAGCAAATCTTTTTCAACTTTTTCAAACAAAAAAAGAGACCGGCATAAAACCGGTCTCTGAATCACTATTTATCAAGCATCATCAAACTGCTTGGAGTGAAGGGATGAAGAAAAGGAATGGATGCAAGGCGGGTGGTGAAGTCAAATACCGCAGCAACCTGATGGTTGTGAGGATTTTGACAAGACATCCAACGCCGCAGACAACCTTTTATTCGCCCTGAACAACTTCGAACTTGACAACGCCCTTGATGTCCTTGTAGCACTTCACGGTCGCCTCGTAGAATCCGAGTTCCTTCACAGCGTCGTTGATGGTGATGTCCTTCTTATCGACATTGATGCCGAGAGCCGCGAGAGCGTCGGCAATCTGAGCCGTTGTCACGGAGCCGTAAATCTTGCCGGACTCGCTCACCTTTGCAGAAACCTTAACCACAACCTCGGCAAGCTTGGCTGCGAGAGCCTCCGCGTCGGCGCGGAACTTGGCCTCCTTGTGAGCCCTCTGACGGAGGTTCTCAGCGTGAACCTTCTTCGCGGACGCGGTAGCGAGAGTCGCGTATCCCTGAGGGATAAGGTAGTTGACAGCATATCCTGTCTTTACATTGACGATGTCGTCAGCATGACCGAGATTGGCCACATCCTTCTTCAAGATAATTTCCATATTGCTGTCCTCCTGCTATTTCATAAGGTCCGTAACGTATGGGAGAAGCGCAAGGTGACGAGCGCGCTTCACTGCCTGAGCCACCTTCCTCTGGAACTTGAGAGAAGTTCCGGTGATGCGGCGAGGGAGAATCTTGCCCTGCTCGTTGAGGAACTTCTTGAGGAACTCAGCGTCCTTGTAGTCAACATACTTGATGCCTGCCTTCTTGAAACGGCAGTACTTCTTCTTTCTCACCTCTACTGTAGGAGGGTTGAGATAACGTATTTCATTGTTCTGTGCCATGGTCTATTCCTCCTTTTTAGCTGCCTTGTTTGCCCTTCTCTTCTCCGCGTAGGCAACGGCGTGCTTGTCCATTGCAAACGTGAGGAAACGAATCACGCACTCATCACGGCGATACTGTGTCTCAAGGTTCGCGATCAGTGAAGGCTCTGCCTTGAACTCGATTAGATAATAGAAGCCTGAAGTCCTCTTCTGGATAGGATAAGCCAGCTGACGGAGACCCCAGTCCTCTTCGTACACGATTTCACCACCATTCTCTTTGATGAATCCGGTGTACTTGGCAACCGCTTCCTTCATCTGAACATCAGACAAAACGGGAGTTGCAATGAAAACGGTTTCGTACTGTTTAATCATTTTTGTTTGTAACTAAATGTTAATAAATAAATTGCAGTCCATCGTGAGCCGCCAGTAGGCACGGCTTTCCACAAATGGGCTGCAAATTTACAATTTTATATTTATTTCAGCAAATTTTTCTTCAGCTCAATCTCCTCAAAGCCGAAGTCTCCGAACGAATTTCCCTAAAATAGTAAATGATCGGGGGGGGAGGGGATGCATAAAAGGATGGGATGCAAGGCGGATGGCGAAGATGAAACCACAGCAATCTGGTGGTTGTGAGGATTTCATCAAGACATCCAACGAAGCAGACCGCCTTTTAGGCGCCCCGCTATCTCGTGGCGGCTTCCAGCTTCCTCATAATGGAGAAGATAAAGAGTGCCGACAGCAGACAGAGGACGATGAGCAGGGTCCATACGCCCCAGAGCGGAATGCGGCTCCAGAGAAGCCCAGGGATGGAAACGAGGTAGTTTCCCAGAGCGGTCGCGGCGAACCAGCATCCCATCATCGCGCCCTTGTATTTCGGAGGAGCAACCTTTGAAACGAACGAGATTCCCATCGGAGAGAGGAGAAGTTCGGCAAAGGTGAGGACGAGATAGGTCGATATGAGCCAGTTCGGGGACACGAGGTCGGGGCTGACCGTTCCGCCGAGCTCCTTAGGGGATGCAAGCCCCGCCGAGGCGAAGGTGAGGATTGCGAAGCCGAACGCGGCGACAATCATTCCCATTCCGATTTTCCGAGGAGCGGAAGGTTCCTTGCCCTTGCTTGCAAGAGCGCCGAAGATTGCAAGCGAAACCGGCGTGAGGGCCACCACAAAGAACGGGTTGAACTGCTGGAAGTCGGACGGAAGGATGTTCACCACCGCAGGCATTCCGGAATAAATCGCGTACGCCCCGCCCCAGAGAAGGAGCGTGACGGCGCCGCAGATTCCCTTGCCCTTCTTTGTCTCGGACTGGAAAGCCCCGAAAAGCGTATAGACGGAAACCGCGATGAGGACAAGGCTCCAGATGTTGAAGCCGATTCTTGAGAATCCCTCGACCGTGCTTGCCGTGTAGTCCCTAGCGAAGAGCGTCATGGTCGCGCCGTTCTGGTGGAATGCCATCCAGAAGAAAATCACGACGGCGAAGACAAGGAGAAGCGCTGTAATGCGGCTCTTGGTCTGCTCCGGCGTAAGTTCCGGCTCCGAAACATTCGCGGCCTTCGCCTGCTTAGCGTTGACGTCGGCATGCCTGAACCAGGAACGGCAGCTGAAGTAGATTAGCACAGAAATCACAAGCGATATGCAGGCGACCCCGAAGCCGTAGCTGTAGGCTGAGGAAAGCTTGTCGATGTAGAACCGGCTGAATGTGGCTGCGTCCATTCCGGCCGCTCCGGCCATGCCGGAGGCAATGTCCTGAAGCTTTCCCACATTCTCAAGATTTCCGTCAAGCACCTGATGCGCGAGAGCCGGAACATTCGCGTTATAGACGAGCCCCGACTTGCCGAGGAAGAAGTTGGTAACGGCCTTCGCCATAGACGGGGCGAACATTGCGCCGATGTTGATTGCCATATAGAAAAGGCTGAACGCTGAGTCACGCTTCGCGGAATATTTCGGGTCATCGTAGAGATTGCCGACCATCACCTGAAGGTTTCCCTTGAAGAGTCCGGTTCCCATGGCGATGAGAGCGAGGGCGCCGAACATCAGAATCTTGCCGGCGAGGGTAGGCCCCGTCGGAATGGCGAGGCAGAGATAGCCGACGAACATCACCGCTATACCTGTCGTGACGCACTTTCCATAGCCGATGCGGTCGGCGAGAATGCCTCCGAAAAGCGGCATGAAATAGACCGCCGCAAGGAATATCGAATAAATCTGGGTGGAAACAGCTGCGCTGAATCCGAACTTCGCCTGAATGAACAGGAGGAAAATGGCCAGCATCGTGTAGTAGCCGAAACGCTCTCCCGTGTTGGCGAGAGAAAGGGCGAAGAGCCCTTTAGGTTGTCCTTTAAACATATTATTATCTTTCTTGGTTTTATTTCTCGGGAATCGCCGCAAGCACAGCCTTGAGGAATTCCCAGGCCTTGGCCACCGACGGGATGTTGGCACGCTCGTCAGGAGAATGCGGGCTGAGGAGGGTCGGGCCGAATGAGACCATGTCCCAGTGCGGGTAGGCGCCGCTGAGAATGCCGCATTCAAGTCCCGCATGAATCGCCATCACGGCCGGCTCCTTGCCGTAAAGCTTGTGATAGACCTTCTTCATCGTGGCAAGGATTGCGGACGAAGGGTTCGGAGCCCAGCCTGAATAGCCGCCGGTGAACTCAGTTGAGATGCCGGCAAGCTTGAACACGGCGTCAAACTTCTCCGCGAGGGCCTCCTTCGCGGAATCGACTGAACTCCTCATGAGGGTCTTGAGCGCGAAATCACCCTTCTCTATCTTCATGACCGCAAGGTTGTTGGAAGTCTCGACAAGGCCCGGGATGTCGCTGCTCATCCTCTCCACGCCGTCAGGACAGGCAAGAATCGCGCGCACGAAGCGGAGCGCGTCCTCCTCCGGGACATAAAGGCACTCGCTGTGGTCGCAGCACGCCCCTGCCTCACATTTGTACGGCTCAAAGACCATCTGCGCGTCAGGGTCGGTCGTAGCATACTCGGCCCTGATTGCCGCGAAAACCTCCTCCGCGACCCGCTTTGCCTCAGCCACCTTTGCCGCAGGGACATAGACGGTCGCAAACGCCTCGCGAGGAATCGCGTTACGGAGCGTGCCTCCCTCAAGGTCGAGGAGCTTCACGTCCGCCTTGGTGATGAGAGCATAGAGAACGCGCGCCATAACCTTGTTCGCGTTGGCGCGGTAAAGGACGATGTCCATCCCGGAATGCCCGCCCTTGAAGCCCTTGACGGCCAACGACCAGCACTCCCAGTCCTTCGCCGGCTCTTCCGGAACATATTTCGTAAATGCCGAAGCATCAAGCCCTCCGGCACAGCCGACATAGAGTTCTCCCTCCGTCTCCGAGTCGAGGTTTATGAGAATCTCGCCCTTGAGCACGCCCGGCTTGAGAGCCTGTGCGCCGGTCATACCGGTCTCCTCGTCAAAGGTCACCAGTACTTCGAGAGGCCCGTGCCTGATGTCGTCGGACTCGAGCACGGAAAGCGCCATTGCCACGCCGAGCCCGTTGTCCGCCCCGAGAGTCGTGCCCTTTGCGCGGACCCAGTCCCCGTCGATGTAAGTTTCAATAGGGTCTTTCTCAAAGTCATGTACAGTGTCGGCGTTCTTCTGCGGCACCATGTCCATATGCCCCTGAAGAATCACGCCCTTCATGTTCTCACAGCCGGGAGTCGCAGGCTTGCGGATAATCACATTGCCGACAGGGTCTCCGTCGATGATGGTCTCAAATCCATGGCTCACTCCCCAGTCATAGAGGTATTTCGCGATTTTTTCCTCATGCTTCGATGGCCTCGGAATGCGCGTAATCTCATAAAAGTTCTTCCACACAATCTGTGGGTTCAAATCCTTGATTGTCATATTATCATATTTTTAACATCCATACGCATATCTCCGGAAACATACACATCCGGAGTTTTTCCCCGTTCGGGTTCACTTCTTCTCGACGGCCACAAGTTCATCGAATACACGCTCATAGCCGAGCTGAGGGACGACGACGGTGCCCTGAAGAAGAACATTCACCCCGTCACGCAGCTTGAGGGTGCACACTGCGGGCACGAACTCAGCCTTTGTCTCCCACTGAAAGCCCTTCGGAGCCTTCTTTTTCTTAGCCGGAGCGGCCGCTTCGTCCGAAACGGGTTCCGGAAGATTCTGAGGAATCAGCTCGAGCGTGACCATGCGTCCCTCAAGATGTTCCGCCGGAAGCAGCCCGTTCTCCGAAATCCTGAACGCGACATGAAGGTGGCTCTCCTCTCCGGCCTTAGGAAGCACCTGAAACTCGCCCGAAAGCTCGTTTGAAACGGTGTAGCCGAGGAACAGCTTCAACAGTTCCCCCTCCTCCCTCGCGAACTCGTCAAGGGTCAGGCGGAGGCTCTCGCCGGAAAGGGACATATCGGTGTCGCCCGTGAGAATCTGGTAGCGCTTCTGACGAATGTCCAGAATCTGGTCCGCAGCACGTGCGGCCGCCATCTCCACGCTGCGCTGTCCCACGCTGCCCTTAAGCAGCGGGACAGAGGAATAGTCCGGCTTCTTCCCCGCCGGCGTCCCGTAGTTGAAGCTCAGTTCAGCCTCCGAATCTGCAGGTTCTGTGACCACGCTCACCGAAGTCACGGTCGTGGACGCCCAGGACGACGACTCGGCCTCGATTCCGAGGTACTTGAGCGAATACTTTGCATAAGGCCCGGCATTGAACCGCTCCTGAACGGCATTCACCTTAACCTTGAGCGTCACCGGCTCCTGCGCGGAGGCTGCAAGAACCGACGCGCCTGCAAACAGAAAAAGAAAAAGTCGTTTCATATTTTCAAATTTACATAGTCCTTCAAATCTACATAGCCCACAACCTTTGCAGCGGCTTCTCACATTCATGGCCGCACGGCGTCAACGGTCATTTGCAGAGGTTCAGCCGCCTGTCCGAGTAGGAAAAGTCCTTCCACCTCTTGTGAGACCACAGCCAGTTGTCCGGATGGCGGTAAATCTCCGCCTCAAGGCAGTCGTAGTATTTTCTGATTATATCCTTGGGCTCCATTCGGGAGGCATCCATGCAGATGGGAGTGAAAGAAAGCTCGTAATGTCCCCGTTCCACGCGCTCAAAACTCATGTAGAGCACGGCGAATCCGAGCTTATGCGCAATCTCCGCAGGCCCGAGGAACGCCCGCGTCGGCTGATTCATGAAATCTCCGACAGGAACGGAAGACTTGTAGGGGTTCTGGTCGATGTTCAGGAAATAGGTCAGACGCCTGTTCCTGTTGGTCAGCATATAGCGCAGCAGCTGCTTCGATTCCAGCATCGCGCCGGAATCCCTCGTCATGGAAGTTCGGCTTCTCTTGAAAAATTCGTCCCATGTCCTGTTGGAAAGCGCCTTATAGACGCATCGCATATCGGATTCAGGCACGGGAAACTCCGTGGCGTCGGCGCATCTTGAATGAGGGATTCCACCCATAAGTTCCCAGTTACCGCAGTGGGAATAGAGGATGACGACGGACGGGGCGGTGTTCCATGCCAGTTCAAGAACCTTTGAGTTCATGATGGTGAGAAGTCCCGAACGCATCATTTTCCCCGGATTCGCGCCGAAGAACCACACTGCCTCGACCATGATTTCCGCCATGTGACGGTAATATTTCCGCGAGAACCGCTCGATGTCATCGTAATAGCAGGCAGAAGCCGGGAAAGACCGTCCCATGTTTATCGCTATGACCTCCCTCCTGTAGCCTACGACGTCCCGAAGAACCCACGCGATGACGTCGGCCCAGAAATAGTGCACTTTCAGCGGAAATATCGCGAAAAAGCGCACCGCACCTGTCAGGAATGTCAGCTTCAAATTCTTCATATCCTGCAAATATATCAATTTTCTCGTATATATCGCAGTGTCCCGGCTGTAAGCTGTCCATATTTTTAATAATTTTGTGCAATTTTTCAGAAGATATGGACGAAAGAACAAGGAATCGGCTCATCGAGTGGGCGGAAACCTACAATGACAGAAAATACTTCGCCGAGGATCCGATTGCGTTTCCGAGGCGTTTCGCGGAGGACTATGCGTCGGGAAGATGCACACTGGCGGACGTGGAGATTGCCGCGGTGATTGCGGCTCATCTCGCGTGGGGGCGGAGGGCGATGATTGTGCGCGACTGCGGACGGGCGTTCGACGAAATGGGCTGGAGACCATACGATTACGTGATGAACGGGGAATACCGCAACGATGACGCGAGCCTCCACCGTACGGTGAAGTGGAGCGAGTTTGCGGGAATATGCTCACGGCTGCGGAAAGCCTACGAAGAGAAATGCGCCCGGTCGGAAACCTGCGCCGGAGCGGAGATGCCGGAAATATGTGCAAAGGCGGCTTCGCCGAGTCTGGAAGGGCTGAGCGACACCGATTTCCGGGTGATGATATACGGCCAGAAGCCGGACGCGAAGGCTCCGAACAAGAAAATCAGCATGATGCGCCGATGGCTGGTGCGCGACGACGGCAAGGTGGACCTGGGGGTATGGAGGCACACGGACAAGAAGAGCCTGGTCATTCCGCTCGACGTCCATGTCTATGACGAGGCGACGGCGCTCGGACTTACGGCGCGGAAATCCAAGGACATCGTGACGGCACGGGAGATTACCGACAGCTTCAGGGAAATTTTCCCGGACGACCCGTGCCTGGGAGACTTCGCGCTCTTCGGCTACGGAGTGACACACCTCTGAGCGCGAAAGGGGCTTATGCATAATCATTTGAGACATAACGGTCATAGAACGCATCTATAAGGGGAGAAAATTCCATGTCCATGCCAAAACTCTACATCGTGTCGGGCTGCAACGGCTCCGGAAAGACGACGGCCTCCTACAGCCTGCTGCCGGAGATGCTCGAATGTACCCAGTTCGTCAATTCCGACGAGTTCGCGAAGGGGCTGTCCCCTTACGAGCCGGAGAAGGTGCCGCTGCAGGCGAGCCGCTACATGCTCATGAAAATCAAGTACCTGTTCCGCAAGAGGAAGGATTTCGGCATAGAAACCACGCTCGCGACGAGGACGCTGCTGAAGATGGTGCGCAAGGCGCAGGAGGAAGGCTATTTCGTCACCGTCATCTATTTCTGGCTCGAGTCTCCGGAAAAGGCGATGGAAAGAGTGAAGGCGAGGGTCGCGAAGGGCGGGCACAACATCCCGGTGGAAACTATCATACGGAGATACTACACGGGACTTAAATATCTATTCAACGACTACATGAAAATCTGCGACCGGTGGATTCTCGCGGACAATTCGCATCCGCCGTTCAAGGTCGTGGCCGAGGGTTTCAAGGAAACGGGAGAGGTGCTGGTGAGAGACGAGGCCACATTTGAAAGAATCAGGGAGACATACGAGACCGGAAAGATAACGGGGATATATGAAGATGAATGAGAATCAGTATCTTGAACTTTTCAGGACAGACAGGCCGGAACTCGAAAGGCTGATGGCGGAGGCCATGGCTTCCGGAGCCGGCTACGCCGACATCTATTTTGAATGCACGAACTATACGAACCTGCTGCTGAAGGACTCGCAGGTGACATCCGGAGGCTACCACGAAGACTTCGGGGCGGGAATCCGTGTGCTCTGCGGAGAGCGGACGGGCTATTCCTACTGCGAGACGACCGAGCCCAAGGACATGAGGGCAGCGATGAAGGCGGCCATGGCAATCTGCGCCGCCGGCCGTGGGAGCGCCGCCGGAAGTCCCGGGCTCCGTGCAGGCAACCGTTGCTCAGACCCGGTAAATGGCAGCCGGAGGGGTGTTCACGGGCCTGGTGTTCCCGGATTGGAGAATGCCGCAGGGCATGCAGCCGGACAGGAGAACCGTCTCTACGGGATGAGGGAAAGCTGGGAGACGTGCAGCCGGGAGAGGATGGTCGGGACGCTCAAAAGAATCGAGGAAGAGCTGCGCAGGCGCGAGCCGAGGGTGGTCAAGGTCATAGCACAGATTTCCGACAGCGTGAGCCGTGTGATGATGTTCAACTCGCTCGGGGAGCTGACCTGCGAGACGCGCCCCATGGGAAGCATATCCGTCTCGGCGGTATTTTCCGGACATGGGCTTGACGGAAAGCCGATGAACGTCACAAAGTCGGACTCCCGGAGTTTCAGAATGGGGGCGGAGATGCTCTCCGAAACTCTGGTGCGGGAACTTGCCGACGGGGTGCTGCGCAATCTCGACGCGCGTTTCGAGGCTGTGCGCCCCAAAGGCGGGAAAATGCCTGTGGTGATGGGCGCCGGAGCGTCCGGAATCCTTCTCCACGAGGCTATGGGGCACGCCTTCGAGGCCGACTTCAACCGCAAGGGACAGTCCATATTTTCCGACCGCATGGGGCAGAGGGTCTGCGCGAAAGGCATAGGCATCGTGGATGACGGCACGATTCCCGGCAACCGGGGAGCCTGCTTCTACGACGACGAGGGCGTGCGCGGCCAAAAGACCTTCATGGTCGAGGACGGAGTGCTCACGAGCTACCTGCACGACCGCATAAGCGCCTCATGCTACGGAGTCTCCCCCACAGGAAACGGCCGCAGGGAGAATTTCCGCTTCAACCCGATTCCGAGGATGAGGGCTACATATATGGAAAACGGAGACCGCGACGCTCCGGACATCGTGGCCTCCGTAAAAAGGGGAATATATGTCGATGAATTCTCTAACGGTCAGGTCCAGATCGGAGAGGGAGACTTCACCTTCTTTGTGAACAGCGGCTTCCTCATCGAGAACGGCCGTCTGACAGCGCCGGTCAAGGACATCAACGTCATCGGCAACGGTCCGAAGGCGCTCGCCGACATAACCATGGTCGGCAATGACCTTAAAATCAGCAACGGCACATGGACCTGCGGGAAGGACCAGTCGGTGCCGGTTTCGGTCGGCATTCCGACTGTGCTCATCAAGTCTCTGACCGTCGGAGGAGAGTGAGGGGAGCCTAAAAGGCGGCCTGCGGCGTTGGGTGTCTTGATGAAATCCTCACAACCATCAAGGTTGCTGCGGTATTCATCCGCGCCATCCGCCTTGCATCCCATCCTTTTATGCATCCCCTCATTCAAGCAGTTTATTTCAGCAGTTTATTTCAGCGGCAGGGCCATGCGGAAGCCGGTGAAATCGTAGGAGGCGGACTGCCCCATCACGTCACGGGAATAAGTTATTCCTTCGCTCGGGAACGAGAACCACATTCCGCCGCGGACAACCCTCGCATAACCGGCCTCTCCGGTGTCCTCGGCGTTCGAGTAGCTTGAATTGCGCGGGTTGAGCGAACTTCCATACGGATAGTACTCCGAATTATAATAGTCCGAACATATCTCGCCGACATTTCCGCTCATGTCATAGATTCCGAGGTAGTTCGGCAAAAGCTTCGCAACTGGATGGGAGCCGCCGTTAAGGCTTCCGGAACCGGAAATCGCATTCGGATCCGTCCCGTTGCCGACATACGCGCCGAGGCAGCAGCTGCCCTCACTGTCACAGTTCCTGCAGGACCACATATATTTGTTGTAGTCAGCCTCGTAGTGGCAGCCGGCTATGAGCTCATTCGCCCAGTCGGCGTTCCACTCGCTCCCGACGGCGGCATATTCCCACTGTGCTTCGGTCGGGAGATACCAGGCTGCATCCTCTATTACCGGAAATCCGGACTTCTGCTCAGCTACATACGCCGCATAAGCATTGGCTCCGAGTCCCGTCACGCCAATCATCGGATAGTCCGCATAGCTGCCCACGTGAGTCGTCTTTCCGTCGGCATTCAGAATCGGGCCGCTCTTGGGAACCCAGCTCTGCGTAAAGCCGTCACCCTTATCCTCAATCTGGCAGACTCCTTCAGAAATCCACGCGCCAATCTGGTATTCAGCAGGCTGACGGCCGTTGAGGAAATCACAGTACTGCTGATTCGTCACCTCGGTGCGTCCTATCCAGAAAGAATCCACGCGGTAGTCCTTCTCAACAATGGCCTTGTTGGCGGCGTCATCGTCAGAAGTAAAGATTCCGCAGATGTTCAGAGAACCGCCGGGAACGAAGACCATGCCGTCATACACCTTCTGGCGGGTCATAGAGGGCACCTCCGCAGTGTATGCCTTGGCGGCCTCGAACTTGAGCCCGTTGCTCTTCTTGACGCAGTAGGTCACAGGAGTGCCGTCAGCCTTCTCGGCGGCGACATAGAATGTGACCTCGGAACTTGCGAGGTTCACGGGGAGCATCATCGCATAAGCCGTCACCTTCTGACCGGCCTCGACCTTCGAGTTCTTGAATCCGAGCGAAAAGGAGCGCTTCGCCGTGCCCCAGCCCTTTGCGACCGGAGTCGCTGACGTGAGATCGACTACTCCTGTGTCGTAGAACTTGCCCAGAGTGGTGACCATTGTCAGGAACTTGACCGTGGCGGTCTCCGGAAGGGAGAACTCGAATGCCATCTTCACGGCGAGGTGGTGGAAGGAAAGTTCGGCCTTGCCGTCGGAAAGCTTCACAGGTGAGGAAGCCATGTAGGCGAACTTGCCGAGATGAGCCTCCGCTTTCGCTCCGAAACCGTCCTGAGTCTGGCCGTTGAAATAGAGCTTGGCTGCGGTCGGAACGACATCGAACCCGGAGTCATAAGGGTCGGTAGCGTAAGGATAGAGGACATAGATTTCGTCCGCAGCCTCCGCTCCTAGTTTCCCGGTGAATGAGCCGCTTGTCGTGCCGGCACCGGAAGAGAGACTGAATTTAGCGGGGGTCTTCGATGATGCCGTGAACACCCCTATTTCATCTCCGGTGCTCCACTTGGCGGAGTTTCCGGAAATGGATGTCTTTGTGTCTCCCTCCGTTGATGGATTGACTCCGGCTCCGTCCCTCGACGGACAAGACCCGAAGAGCGTGACCATGTTCCCGTCGGATGCCGGAGTCGCCGGTTCTGTCAGTTCCTTGCTGCACGCCGAGAACACCAGCGCGACAGCGGCCATAATCATAATATAGAATATATCTCTTTTCATACTGAAATTTCCTTTATGTCGAATTTCTTTTACCCGATTATCTGTCATTAAGCGTTACAGTTGGCAAGGCTCACCACCTTCCCCCGCCGGTGAACTGTCCGAGGTTTCCGCCGGCGACGATGTCAATCAGAGGCTTTGCCGGCTCATCCGGGTCGGGCTTGTCCGGGTCGGGCTTGTCAGGGTCGGGCTTGTCAGGGTCGGGGTTGTCAGGGTCGGGGTTGTCAGGGTCGGGCTTATCCGGATCGGGGTTATCGGGATCGGGGTTATCGGGGTCGGTCGGGTCTGTGGAGCCGCCGCCGACATTGGTCAGATTTACTTTTCCGGTGTATTTGCCGGAAATTGTGTGCGGAGTCGCCGGATTGTCGTCAACGAAGCTGTAGCCTACGGTGCAGTCGCCGTTGCCGGCGCTGCCGGAGATTGTGACTGTGCCGGAAGTGAACGGGGCCATGCCGGCGAGCTGGGACTGGTCGTCAATCTTTGCCAGAGCGTAATACCATCCTCCGCCGAGGCTTATGTTGCCGGAGTTGTCCTTTGAGAGGTAGCCGGGAATGGCCGTACCCGGAACAAGTTCATCAAGATAGATTTCATCTATGACCTTCTCTATGACCTTGTAGGTCCCGTCGATGTTGCCGCTGTTCCACGCCGTCTTGGCGACATTCAGCGTCAGGGTCATGTAGTCACACGGATTCTGCTCCGTGTCACCGGTAAAGTTCAGAATCAGAGCATCGGACTCCATCCCGTCCATCCCCCAGGAATAGAATGTCCCCTCAACCGACGTGAACGAAGGGGATATGCTCTCCGTCAGGGTGGAATTTCCGCCGATGGTGTCGTCGTAGAATGCCACAGCCCCGTTATAAACGGCCTTCAGGGAGGTCTTGTCGAGGAATGTGAGTTCTATGTCAAACATATAGTTCTCGCCCGACTTCACGATTACAATCTTTCCGCCGACGGCGTCCTTTCGCGTCTGAGCGCCGTTCGCGTCCAGTTCATAGATATATGTCGGGCTGACGTCACCGGCGGCATCGACATTGAAAGTGCCTTTCTGAGTCGGTGTGAGAGCGGCGCTCGGAGTGTAGGTTCCCTCAATTGAAAATGTGTCGAAGGTCGCGGCCGCAACATTCATGTCAATGCGGATGGCTGTCCCGGGTCCCTTTGCCGAGCCGCCCTCGTCCAGAGTCATGTCGGTCATCTCGAAATAGACGTCGTCGAGCTTTCCGTCGGTGCCCCAGTAGTCGCCGGCGTAGTAGCAGTTCACGGTCTTGAGCTTGACGGCATCCTCCGACGGAGCTGCGGCTGAAGCCTGCGTCGCCGAGACAACGGCCGGCTTGACCCCTTCCGCCGTCACGGTAATCCTGGCCGTCCGAGGTTCATGTTCCGTATTGGCCTCGACACTCACGATTACAGTTCCGATGCCGCTTCCGATTGCAGGCGATGTCTTCACCCAGTCGGCGTCCGCGGACACTCTCCATGCGAGTCCGGACGACGCGCTGATTTCCAGTTCCTCCGAGCCGCCCGTCATTTCAAAGGCGATGCTTTCCTTCGCGACCGAGAGAGTCTTATCGTCCCCGGCCGGCTTTATCGTCTTGTCGCAGCCCGTCACGACCAAAGCCGCCGCCGCAACAAAAAACGAGATGAGTCTTGTTGCTGTTTTCATGTATCTGAGTTGTTAATGTCAGTTGTTGAATGGCACAATATCTCCCTCGATGTTCTTGACATCCGTGTAGTTCGTGTTACTGTATGTTCTCGGATATGTTTCGCCGCTCCAGTAATCCTCGTTCTCTCCAAGTCTTTGTCCAACACCAACGACATCATTGGCATCGAACGGAAGTACCGAGAAAGTAAATTTCTGCGAGACGACACAATTATAATTAACTGTACCATCAGCATTTAATGAAAACTTGTCATCATCTTCCTGTCCTACAATATATTTATCCGCTGAAAGCATTGAAGATGCCGTTGTTTTTTGTGAGGCCCCGACATAGGCATAGAAGCCGTTGGCATTATCACTCAGTTTTACAGTCAAAGTCACCTTGCAGCCGTCTGGAACTTGAGTTCTTCCCACATTTGTCACAGTTATGGATGTAGGCACAGACCTTACCGCTTTTTCATTGGACAGATTCAATGAAAAATCCTTCACTTCAGCCCTCGCGAATGTCTTGGGATTTTCAAACGGGAACACATAGGTTGCTTTGTCCGTTTTTACGGTCACGTCTCCGGCAAACTGTCCCGGAATAATCGACATATAAATTGGAGAACTTAATTCTTTAGAAATGATGCCCGCCAAGGAGTACTGATAGAAAGAATATGAGAACTGAACACCCGCCGTCCGGCTGGTTCCCTCCAACAATGGGAGGCTGCCATCTAAGTTTAGAGAAATAGGCTCAGGCTCAGAAATCTTTGACGATGACGAATGCAGTTCTATTGATTTGACCTTCTCATCGGAATAAATCCCCTTCGAATCATAGACGTAAAAAGCGATGATAGAAGACAGTATGTGCATCTTGGCCTTAATGACATTTGAATCATAACTCGGAGAATATTCCGTGCCAGACACAGAAGATTTTACAGACACAGCATCGCTTATCATCGGGACATTGGTCGTTGTCACAGACCCGGCCTTGCTGCTCAATGTCTGAATTTCCGGAATGCGGAAGGAAAAAGATGATGCGCCGGATGCCTCAGATGAACATGGATAAAGGACACGTGCGGCTTCTGATGCGGAAAAATAAATAGACTTCGAAGAAAATTGGAAACTGGCATCCGACCCGTCAGAGCTTATCGTTGTTGCCGAAACGTCACTTTGGATTATGCCATTATCGGGCAAGAACAGTCCTGCATAAGATTTGTCAGAAGAAGACCACTTAATAAGGTCAGCAGGATTTAAGGTTACTTTTGTTTCAGGCTGATTGACTTGCGGAGCGGAAGCCTCAATGGTCAGTATCGCCCCCCCTGAACGGTTTCTGCGACTTTTTCGGTCTTGGTGCAGGCTGCTGTCGCGAGTACGGACAGGCCTGCGATTATGGACAAGTTGGTGATTCTTTTCATTGTGAATCGAGTTTTAAGCAAATTCATAATCAGGATCTCCCTGCTTGAGATCAAATTGTTGTTGCGGTGATGCGGCAAAGCCTGTTTCAAGGCACACCCGTTCCACTAAGCACGACGGGCTTTCATAACAATCGCGTTTCATTGTTCTTAAAATTTAGTTAAACACTTACACTTTTATCACCTCCGGAAGCCCCTCGGCTTCCGATTTGATACAAACACGCCCTATGTCGCAATAGAATATAAGCAACATAAGATTAAAAGTTTTGATTATTAAGCAGACTGTTGACTAATCTTATACTTTCCGATTACAAATATAGGAAATAAACGCAACAATCCAAGAAAAATAGCGATTAAAATTTGTAAGAGCCATGTGGCTATAATCCGGAAGGCATACGAAAAAAAGGCGGCTGAAAAGTCAAAGACTTGACAGCCACCTTCTTGAGGAGATGCTTCACGGCCAGCCGCATCATGTCTGAAACCTCAGACATAAATGGCAAGGGATGACCGGACGATATTTTCAGCGATGCCCTGCGGAATCAACAGCGCTGGCCGAGGACTTCGAAATAGGCCTTGCCGGAGACGACGGTGACGCGATAGACGGTGTTCTCGACCTGATAGTACTCGCGGCCGTTGAAGGTGAAGAGGTCGTAGTCCTCCGGGAGGGAATCCACGAGGGCGCCGGCAGGAGGGATGATGACAACATACTGTCCGTTCACGGTCTGATAGAACACGCCGTCCTGATAGAAATAGTCCGTGCCGGCCGCCGCGTAGCTCTGGACGAGTCCCATCGCGTTGGCGAGCTGCCACGCCTCGTTGGAGCGGGTCGCCATGTACTGCGCCTGGGACGCGAGCGCGGCGTTCTGCTGTTCAAGCAGGGCGTTGTTGCGGGCAATCTGCGCGTTCTGCTCCGCGATGTAGGCATTGTTCGCGTTAATCTTGTCGTAGGTGTTGTTCAGCGTGTTGTAGTAGCTGATTCTCACCGATGTCCACGCGATGTCGGATGCTACGGCCGCCGCGATGGAGGTTCCGAAAGGCGGACGGCATACGATGTAGCATCCGTCAATCAGACGGTAATAGACGTCGTTATAGCAATAGTAGCGGACACCGTGCCAGTCGCGGTACCAGTAGCCGGCCGGAAGGGCGTGGACACGGTAGCCGAAGCAGTGGTCGTGGTGAGGGTCATAGAAGTGGTGAGGCGGACGGCGGTCAAAGTCGATGTAGTCGCGCTCACGCGGATGCTGCGGACGGAAATCGTCGCGAGGCGGCTGCGGTTTCCTGTGGTCGCCCGGACGCGGAGGATTGTTCACGCTGCCATGGTTGCCGCCCGCCGAACCGCCGTTGTTCCGGTCGTTCCCCGAAGGCTCAGGGCGGTACGACGTCGGCCTGTCGTTGCGGACGGTGGTGGCCGGCCTTGTCACCGGGGATTTGTCGGACTGCGGTGCTCCGGAGGAGGACGATTGTCCGTTGCCGCCCGGAAGCGTGGTCACGCGCCTGCCCGTGGAAGTCGTGCGGTCAGATGCCGGGGTCTGACGGGTTGTTGTCGAGGACTGACGGGTTGTCGTCTGACGAGTTGTCGCAGCAGGGGTCTTGCGGGACGGAGTCGCCTCCTGTCCGGACTGAGTCGTGGTTCTGCGGGTCGTGGTCTGGCGCTGAGGTGTCGTGGTTGTCCTGCGGTTGGAAGTCGTCGTCTGACGGGTCGTGGTCTGACGCTGAGGAGTCGTGGTTGTCCTGCGGTCGGATGTTGTCGTCTGACGGGTCGTGGTGGAGGTACGGCGCTGAGAATCGCCGTTACGCACCTGAGCCGCAGGCGCTTTGCCTTCTGACGAGTT
>ERZ808240.1779-NODE-1779-length-25505-cov-36.896778_pt1 | contig 25505 bp, 15 predicted proteins | sample MGYA00521084_ERZ808240 | MGnify/ENA primary metagenome ERZ808240 (study PRJEB31516, sample SAMN03275571) | gut metagenome | biome: mammalia-associated habitat; material: feces | host: Papio cynocephalus | place: Kenya | collected 2012-08-06 ... | reverse complement strand
CGTTAGGAATGTAGGTGAACTCAGCACCTGTTACCTCGAAGCCCTCAGCCTCCAAGTGCTTCTGAATCTCGCCGAAGCTAGTAGGAGCACCATAGATAGTTATCTCGTTGTTCTCCTCGTCCTCGTCGTATTCATCCTCTACTCCGTAGTCGATCAAGTCGAGAATCAACTCGTCCATATCCAAACCTTCCTTCTTCTTGAATGTGAACACAGCCTTGTGGTCGAAGAGGAAAGACAAGGAACCTGTTGTACCGAGGTTGCCGCTGAACTTATTGAATACAGAGCGAACGTCGGCTACTGTACGAGTGGTATTGTCGGTCAAGGTGTCAACGAATACAGCAACTCCGTGAGGGCCATATCCCTCGTAAGTTACCTCCTTGTAGTCGCTGGTATCCTTACCCATAGCGTTCTTGATGGCACGTTCAATGTTATCCTTAGGCATGTTCTCATGCTTACAGTTAGCGATGATAGCACGCAAACCAGGGTTGTTTTCTGGCTCTGGACCACCAGCCTTCACTGCGATTGCAATCTGCTTACCTAACTTAGTAAATGTCTTGGCCATGTGGCCCCATCTTTTCAGCTTTGTAGCTTTACGATATTCAAATGCTCTTCCCATTGGAATAAATTTTAAAAATGTTTATCGTTTTAATTTTACTTATTTTTTTACTTGAATGTAATGCTTTTGCCCTTTCAGGGCGACATTATTGCGCATTTCTATACCCAGGGCGATGCCCTGGGCTAGGAGCTTTTGCCCTTTCAGGGCGTTTTGATGAAGCTCTGCGTTGAGTTTATTTGCCTTAACGAAGCTCTGCGTTGAGCTTGTTTGCCTTAACGAAGCTCTGCGTTGAGCTTACCAGTGAGGTTGGCGATGAGTTTCTTCATGATGGCCTCGATCTGCTTGTCGTTCAAGGTCTTCTCCTCGTCCTGGAGGATGAAGTTCACGGCGTAACTCTTCTTGCCTGCTGGCAGGTTCTTGCCCTCGTAAACATCGAAGAGGACAACGCTCTTCAAGAGCTTCTTCTCTGTCTGACGGGCAATCTGCTCAATCTGCTCAAACTCTACGCTCTTGTCTACCAAGAGTGCCAAGTCACGGCTCACGGATGGATACTTGCTGATGTCGGTGTAGGTGAGGTTCACCTTCTTCACGGTCTTCATCAAGTTGTCCCAGTGTACGTCGGCATAGAACACATCCTGCTCGATGTCGAATGCCTTCTTCAACTTCAGGCTCAAGATACCGAGCTCTACCAACACCTTGCCGGCACGTGTCTCGTAGGTCACGCCCTTGGAGAAGATGTTGTTGTCGCTGTGCTTGATAACCAAGTTGTTCTGTGGCATGCCCACACGACGAAGGATGTTCTCCACCACTGCCTTGAGCTCGTAGATGCTACTCTGCTCGTCGGCGTGAGCCCAGTTGCCCTCTACACGCTTACCGGTGATGAAGAGGGAGATGTGAGCCTCCTGGCTGTAAGCCTTGATAGGGTTCTCGGCTGTCCACTTCTCCTTATTATATATATAGGTGTTGCCCACCTCGAAGAACTTCAGGTTCTGGCTCTTGTGGTTGATGTTGCGAGCCACGCTCTCCAACCCACCGAAGAGCATTGTCTGACGCATCACGCCGAGATCGGCGCTCAATGGATTCATCACCTTCACGGTATGCTCGTCAGGATACTTGTTGAGGTCGAAATCTGTATAGTAGCTTGCCTTTGTGAGTGAGTTGTTGAGGATTTCCATGAAGCCCTCGCCCACCAACTGCTCTGCCACGATGTTCTGGCTGTGGTAAGCCTTGTCCTCGTCGCCCTGTACGGTCAGCGAACTCTTGAGCTGGGTAGGAATCTCCACGTTGTTATAGCCGTAGATGCGGAGAATATCCTCGACCACGTCGCAAGGACGCTGTACGTCAACACGATATGGAGGCACGAGGAGGTCGATGCCCTCGGCATCTTCCTTCACGATCTTCATCTCCAGCGATGTGGCGATGTTCTTGATGGTCTCTGCGCCAATCTCCTTGCCGATGAGACGATGAGCGTACTCATAGTTCAAGCGAACTGGGAAGTCCTGGATAGGCTCTGGATATACATCCTTGATTTGCATAGAAATCTTTCCGCCAGCCAACTGCTTGCAGAGGATTGCCGCCTGCTTCAAGGCATAAATCTGACCGTTAGGGTCTACGCCACGCTCGAAACGATAGCTGGCGTCAGTGCTCAGTCCATGACGGCGGGCGCTCTTGCGAATCCATGTTGGATGGAAGTAAGCACTCTCCAAGACCACGTTCTTGGTGGTCTCATAGGTACCAGAACCCTTGCCGCCGAAGATACCGGCGATGCACATAGGCTCCTCGGCATTGCAGATGCTCAGGTCGTGCTCACCGAGGGTGTGTTCTACGCCGTCGAGGGTCACGAACTTGGTGCCCTCTGGCTGGGTGCGAACCACAATCTTATGACCAGTAACCATGTCGGCGTCGAAGCAGTGCAAAGGCTGTCCGTATGCCATCATGATATAGTTGGTGATGTCTACGATATTGTTGATTGGGCGCAAGCCGATGATGTTCAACTTGTCCTGCAACCACTTAGGGCTCTCCTTCACCTCGCAGTCGGTGATGCTCACGCAAGCATAACGCTTGCAAGCCTCGTGGTTCTGAATCTCCACCTCGATAGGAAGGTCCTCGTTGTCTACCTTGAACTCGTCGCAAGAAGGGCGATGGAGGCTGGTCTGGTAGCCATTCTGCTTCAACCAAGCGTAGAGGTCGCGAGCCACACCATAATGACCGAGCGCATCGGCACGGTTGGCGGTGATGTCGATTTCTATGAGCCAGTCGCTCTCCAAGTGATAGTATTCAGCGGCAGGCTGACCTACAGGCGCATCCTCAGGGAGGACGATGATGCCAGCGTGGTCGGTACCTACGCCAATCTCATCCTCGGCACAAATCATACCGTAGCTTTCCACGCCACGGAGCTTGCTCTTCTTGATGGTGAAGCTCTTGTCGCCGTCGTAGAGCACGCAGCCCAAGTCGGCAACAATCACCTTCTGACCTGCGGCTACGTTAGGGGCACCGCACACAATCTGCTGTGGCTCGCCCTTGCCCAAGTCTACGGTTGTAACATGGAGGTGATCGCTATTTGGATGCATCTCGCATGTCAACACCTTACCTACATAGAGACCTTTCAGTCCACCCTTGATAGACTGTACTTCTTCCAAAGCGTCAACTTCGAGTCCGCAAGAGGTCAGCGCGTCCGCAGTCTCCTGTGGTGTCAAGTCGAAATCGACGTATTCTTTAAGCCATTTGTATGAAACGTTCATTATAATGATTTTTATTTATTTTCCTTTTCTAAATGATGCTTGTTCTAAAACTTTGCAAAAATACAAAAAAATATGCATATAAGCAAAAAACATTCGCCATTTTTGCACTATTTAAAATAAAATCGTGCAAAATGGCGAATGCCTTGATTATTCGAACACTTCGTCGATGTCGCTACCCACTTCCTCGAAGTCATCCTGCTCGGCGCGCTTTCGGCTACATGGGTCGTAGTCGTCTGGCAGGTCAAACTTCACGGTCGGACTGATGCCCAACGATGGGTCGGCATAGAGTTTCTTCATGAATATAGCCCAGATAGGCAGTGCCATAGTGGCACCCTGTCCCATGCTCATCGAGTCGAAATGGATGTCGCGGTCTTCGCCGCCTACCCACACACCGCTCACGAGCTGAGGGGTGAAACCGATAAACCATCCGTCGCTGTTGTTGTTGGTGGTACCGGTCTTGGCTCCTATCTGTCCCTCCAGGTTGTAGCGGTAGCGCAGTCTGCCCGCCGTACCGTTGTCCACCACGCCCATCAGCATGGTGAGCATCTTCATGGCGTTCTCGGCGCTTATCACCTCGTTCATGCGTGGCTGGAAGGTGGCGAGGGTGTTGCCCTCGTTGTCCTCGATGCGACTCACGAACAACGGTGCCGTGCGGATGCCGTGGTTGGCAAACACGGTGTAGGCGCTCACCATCTCGCTCACGCTCACCTCGCAAGGTCCCAGACAGAGACTCATCGAGGCATGGATGTCGGGATTGATGATGCCGAAGTCGTGCAACATCTGCACAAACTGCTGTGGATTGAGCTTACTCATCAGGTAGGCGCTTATCCAGTTGTTACTCTGCGCCAACCCCCATTTCAGCGGCACCATCTGCCCATAGCGGGCATGGTTGGCGTTGCGTGGTGTCCATCGCTGGCCTGCCACGATATAGGTTTGCTGGCGGTTAGGGGCAAGGTCGCAAGGCTGGAATCCGTTCTCCATCGCCAGACTATAGAGGAATGGCTTGATGGTGGAACCCACCTGTCGACGACCCAGGCTCACCATGTCGTACATGAAATGGGTATAGTCGAGTCCGCCCACGTATGCCTTCACGGCTCCCGTCTTTGGATCCATGCTCATGAATCCGCTGCGCAAGAAGGTCTTGTAGTAGCGGATGGAGTCGAGCGGACTCATCAGGGTGTCGATGTCGCCATGGTAGGTGAACACGGTCATCTCTATTTTCTGGCGGAAAGCCTGCTTGATTTCGTCTGGCGTAGCTCCCGCAGCCTTCATCGAGCGATAGCGCTCGCTCTGCGTGATGCTGCGGTTCAGGATGCTGCGTATCTGACTTGGCGTGAGCTTGTCGCTGTATGGCGCGCTTGGTTTATGCGCCACCTCGGCACTAAACCTTGGCTGCAAGTAGCGAGCCACGTGCTGATACATCGCCTCCTCGGCATACTGCTGGATACGGCTGTCGATGGTGGTAAACACCTTCAGTCCGTCGCTGTATACATTATATGGCGAACCATCTTTCTTAAAGTTTTTGTTGCACCATCCATACAGCGGGTCACTGTTCCAAGCCACCGAGTCGGTCACATACTGGGCGTAGTTCCACGAAGGATAGTCGCTGCGCTCTGGTCGTTTAGCCATCATATACTGGCGCAGGAACTCACGCAGATAGGTGGCAGAGCCATCCTTGTGGTCGGTGCGATGGAAATTGAGCGTGATGGGTTCGGCGGCATACTGCTCATAATCGTACTTGTCTAGATAGCCAGCCTTCACCATCTGCTGCAGCACCACGTTGCGGCGCTCGCGCGCACGATCGGGATAGCGCACGGGGTTGAAGAGCGAAGGGTTCTTGCACAGCCCGATGAGGGTTGCCGCCTCACAGAGGGTCAAGTCCTTAGGCTCCTTATTAAAATAGGTGTTGGCGGCAGTCTTGATGCCCACGGCATTGTGCAGGAAGTCGAAGTAGTTGAGATAGAGCGCCAGGATTTCCTCCTTGGTGTAGTATCGCTCCAGCTTGATGGCGATGACCCACTCTATCGGCTTCTGCAGGAGTCGCTCCATGGTGCTGCCCGCCTTCTCCGAGTATAGCTGCTTGGCTAGCTGCTGGGTGATGGTACTACCGCCTCCGGCATTCGCCTGTCCCAGGATGCCACGCTTGATGATGGCACGTCCCAGGGCTCTGAAATCGATGCCCGAATGCTCGTAGAATCGCTCGTCCTCGGTAGCGACGAGTGCCTTTATTAAATAAGGTGACATCTTCTTATAAGGTATCACGATGCGGTTCTCCTTGTTCAGGTTCCACGTGCCGAGCACCTTGCCATCGGCGGAATACACCTGGGTGGCAAAGCGGTTAATAGGATTCTGGAGATCTTCGATGTCGGGCATGTAGCCGATGAGACCAAACCAGATGGCAAAGAAGGCACCCGCCACAGCCAGTACGCAAGCGGCGAAAATGCCCCACAAAATATGTATAAAACGTTTCCTCATTATCTATTTCTATAATTTTTGCCGCAAAATTAAATAAAAAATTTTAAATATCGCACATAAATCAGAAATTATATGTAACTTTGGGGGCGATTTCAGAACATTCAATCAAAAAACAAATGGAAAAACATAATTTTGTGACCATTGCCGACCTTTCGAGAGAGAAAATCATGTACTTGCTCGAAATGGCGCAAGAGTTTGAAAAACATCCTAACAGGGAGTTGCTGAAGGGAAAGGTCGTTGCGACCCTTTTCTTCGAACCTTCCACTCGTACCCAACTCAGTTTCCAGACAGCTGCCAACCGCCTAGGCGCTCGTGTCATCGGTTTCTCCGACGCCAAGACATCAAGCACCACCAAGGGCGAGACGCTCAAAGACACCATACTCATGGTGAGCAACTATGCCGACATCATCACCATGCGCCACTTCATCGAGGGTGCAGCCCAATATGCCAGCGAAGTAGCTCCCGTGCCTATCGTCAACGCAGGCGACGGTGCCCACATGCACCCTTCCCAGTGCCTGCTCGACCTCTACTCTATCTACAAGACCCAAGGAACCTTGGACAACTTGAACATCTATCTCGTGGGTGACCTGAAATATGGGCGCACCGTTCACTCACTTATCACAGCTATGCGCCACTTCAACCCTACTTTCCATTTCATCGCCCCTAAGGAGCTAGCCATGCCAGAGGAGTACAAGCTCTACTGTGACAAGCACGGCATCAAGTACGTGGAGCACGAAGACTTCAACGAGGATGTCATCGCCAACGCCGACATTCTCTACATGACCCGTGTACAGAAGGAGCGTTTCAGCGACTTGATGGAATATGAGCGCGTGAAGAACGTATACATCCTGAAGCGCGACATGCTCGGCAAGGCGAAGGACAACATGAAAATCATGCACCCGCTGCCACGTGTGAACGAGATTGCCTACGACGTGGACGACGACCCACACGCATACTACATCCAGCAGGCACAGAACGGACTCTATGCACGTGAGGCCATCTACTGCCACTGCCTCGGCATCACGCTCGATGAAATCAAGAACGACAAGACCATCATCGAGTAATGTTAAAAGCTTAAAGTAAAAAAGTAAATCATGGGAAATAATAAAAGCGAATTAGTGGTTGCGGCCATCGAGAACGGCACCGTAATCGACCATATACCAGCCGAAAAGACCTATCAGGTGGTCAACCTCCTTCAACTGGAGAAGATGGAAACGCCCGTCACCATCGGCTACAACCTGCCAAGCAAGAAGATTGGCAAGAAGGGCATCATCAAGGTTGCCAACAAGTATTTCACCGACGAGGAAATCAACCGCCTCTCCGTGGTGGCTCCAAACATCGGCCTGAGTATCATCAAGAACTACGAGATTGTGGAGAAGAAGACCGTGAAGACTCCAGATACACTCAAGGGCATCGTGAAGTGCAACAACCCTAAGTGCATCACCAACAACGAGCCTATGCAGACCCTCTTCCACACCGTAGACAAGGCACTGGGCATCGTGCGCTGCCACTACTGCGACAAGGAACAGAAGCTCGACAGCGTGGAACTCTGCAAGTAAGGGAACTGCCCGACAGGCGTTCCGGCGGATTTGCAATCCGACGGCAAGCAAGATTATTAATCATTAAAATAGAATTTATATGGAAAGAGATCAAGAGATTTTCGACTTAATCGAAAGAGAGCATCAGCGCCAGCTCAAGGGCATGGAGCTTATCGCATCAGAGAATTTCGTGAGTGACGAGGTAATGCAGGCCATGGGCTCTTACCTGACCAACAAATATGCCGAGGGACTGCCAGGCAAGCGCTACTATGGCGGCTGCCAGGTTGTCGACATCGTGGAGAACCTCGCCATCGAGCGTGTGAAGAAGCTCTTCGGTGCCGAGTATGCCAACGTGCAGCCTCACTCTGGCGCACAGGCCAACGCCGCCGTATTGCTCGCAGTGCTCAAGCCAGGCGACACTTTCATGGGTCTGAACCTCGACCATGGCGGTCACCTCTCTCATGGTAGCCACGTCAACACATCCGGTATCCTCTACAACCCTATCGGCTACAACTTGAACAAGGAGACTGGTCGTGTAGACTACGACGAGATGGAGAAGCTCGCCTTGGAGCACAAGCCTAAACTCATCATCGGTGGCGGTAGCGCCTACAGCCGTGAGTGGGATTATGCTCGCATGCGCAAGATTGCCGACGAGGTGGGTGCCCTCTTGATGATCGACATGGCTCACCCAGCCGGTCTCATTGCCGCAGGTCTCTTGAACAACCCTGTGAAATATGCCCACATCGTGACCTCCACCACCCACAAGACCCTACGTGGTCCTCGCGGCGGCATCATCCTCATGGGCAAGGACTTCGAGAACCCTTGGGGCTTGACCACCAAGAAGGGACAGGTGAAGATGATGAGTCAGCTCTTGAACTCAGCCGTGTTCCCAGGCATCCAGGGCGGTCCGTTGGAGCATGTCATCGCAGCCAAGGCAGTAGGCTTCCGCGAGAACTTGCAGCCTTCTTGGAAAGAGTATGCCACACAGGTAAAGAAGAACGCAGCCCTACTCGCCGAAGACCTCATCGGTCGTGGATTCGGCATCGTGAGCGGTGGTACAGACAACCACTCCATGCTCGTAGACTTGCGCTCTAAATATCCAGACTTGACAGGTAAGGTAGCAGAGAACGCCCTCGTGGCAGCCGACATCACCGTCAACAAGAACATGGTGCCATTCGACACTCGCTCAGCCTTCCAGACCTCTGGTATCCGTCTCGGCACAGCAGCCATGACCACCCGTGGCGCCAAGGAAGACATGATGCACCTCATCGCCGAACTCATCGAGGAGGTATTGAACGCTCCTGAGGACGAGAAGGTCATCGCCCGTGTACGCGAGAAGGTGAACGCCACCATGAAGGATTACCCACTCTTCGCATATTAATTGAATTAACAACTCTATAAAATTTTTAAAAAGAAAAAGAAACTTATGAAAAAGATGAAAAGCCTATTGCTCATGGCACTTGCGTTGCTCCCTGCGAGCAAGTCTTTAGCACAGACCAACGCCCAGATTCTCTACGACTTGGGCAGTGACCGCAAGTATGTTACCCTCACGCTCGAAATGTTCAAGCAAGACAAATGGGGTAGCACGTATTTCTTCGTAGACCACGACTTCAACTACGACAAGATGGTCGTAGGCAGCCAGAACGTGTCTCAGGGCGGTACCTATACCGAGATTTCCCGCGCGCTCAATTTCTGGCAGGACTCTCCTATGAAGAACTGGAGCCTCCACGTAGAATACAATGGCGGTATCACCCGCAACTACCCTATCAACAACGCTTGGCTCTTCGGTGTGGAGTATTTCATCCACGACCAAAGTTTCAAGAATACCTTGACGCTCCAGGCACTCTACAAGACCATCCGCAAGACTCACCAGAACGTACCGATGCAGTTCACCGCTGTATGGACTTGCAACGACATTTTCGGTGTAAAAGGTTTGAAATTTGATGGTTTCGCCGATTTCTGGTGGGAGAACCACACGAGTATGCTCGACAAGCACGGCGACCCTAAGCTCAAGGCTGATGGCGAGGTAGACTACAAGAATGAGCACGTCGTCTTCACCTCCGAGCCACAGCTCTGGTACAACGTAGGCCAGCACTTCGGCTGCGAGAACCTCAGCGTAGGTGGCGAGGTAGAGCTCGACTACAATTTCGGCAGCAACGCCGGCGTGATGGTTCGTCCATGCTTGGGTGTGAAATGGGATTTCTAAATGATAGAGATTACGATAAGACAATAAAAAAATCCTGCTAGCCGTTGTTGACTAGCAGGATTTTTTATTTTATTATTAGTGGAGCACTTTCAGCTCTTTGTCGTGGAAGCCTCCCACGCCATCCTTTCTCTTGCTATAGGTGCGAGTGGTACCGCTCAGCGTCACGCCCCCTACTCCGTCGAGCGAAGCATCAATCGACTGGCAGTCAACCTTGGCTGTTACCGAGCCCACGCCCTCGTTGTCTATTTTCAGGGAGCCACCTTTATAATAGCCCACTTTCACTGAGCCCACACCCTCGTTGTCGATGTCGAGCTTGTCGCCCGTCATATGGGTGATGCTCACTGAGCCCACGCCCTCATTATCTATCGTTACCACATTGGCTAACAATTTCTTGAGGTAAATAGCCCCCACGCCCTCATTATCAATGTCAAGTCTATCGGTGTTGATGGCATCGGAATGGAAGGAGCCGACACCCTCCAAGTCTATCTTCACGAGGTCGGGACTGGTGATATACACCTTCAAGCGCTTGCCCTCGTTCATGTTGTTGGCGCCCGAGATGCGCCCAGCCAAACCTATCTCCACACCGCCGTCTCGATAAGCCACCTTCACCTTTTCCTTCATTTCCTGAGCCAATCGCTCGTCCTTGATGTTGGAGAAGTCGAGTCTTACCTCATGCTGGTCGCCATTGTTCTGGGTGTAATACACATCGGCAACCACATCCACGCTGATAGCCTTGAAAGCCTTGGGACTCAAGTCTTCCTTCGAATATTTCATGTTACCATTGATGTCGCCCGCCCCGTTAAACGAGCAAGCACATACGCCACAAGCCGTGATCATCATCATCGCCAGGGCTGCAAAAATACCTTTCTTCTTCATAATTTTTGTAAAATTTAAAATTGTTTCAATTGTTAATTCTTAGACGTTCTGTTCCGCCAAAAGGTTGCAAGCCTACAAAAATTAAAGTGTTTTTTGTCGAAAAAAGAGATGTGTTAAAATCGTATTAACATATCCCCGTCACCAGACTTCTCTTGTAAATCAGCTATTTAAGGGATTTGGTGACGTGACGGTGATAAAACTTTCTATAATTCTACGCGTAAAAATGAGAAAAAAAAGAAAAATATAAAAAATAAAAGAGAATTTGAAATTAAAAAGGGAAAAAGAAAAAAAGAGCAAAAAGTGCGTTTTTTAAAAAGTTTATAAACCTTGCGTCACCGTCACCATTAACGCTTGTTAATATATCAAGGAGCGAAAAGCCAGCCATTGGAAGCCCCGTCATTCTATCTTTCGGAGATAATTTTCTATTCTTCGGAGATAAAAATTTATCTTTCGGAGATATTTTGCTATCCTTCGGAGATAATTCCCCAAACAAGGTAGACATTTTCCGAAACCGTCATTTCCGAAACCGCCGTTTCGAAAATAGCCTCATAGCTGCCGACGAACCTGAGAACCATGCCACCTTCTACGAGGTGAATATGTAATTTCGTGATAGGACAAAGAAATCTAAGAAAACACTTGCGGGTTTCGAAAATAAGTCGTATATTTGCAGCGAATTTCAACACGTACAATTATGAAACAGGCAGAAGATCGATATATCAGCTTACTGACAGACTTTGGATTCAAGCGAATCTTTGGAACAGCTGTCAACAAGGACTTGTTGATTTGTTTCCTCAATAGCCTATTTAATGGCAAGAAAGTCATCAAGGACATAAAGTACCTCAACTCTGAGAATGTAGGAGACGTTGAGACCGACCGCAAAGCCATCTTCGATGTATATTGCGTGGCAGAAAACGGTGAAAAGTTCATCGTAGAGATGCAAAACGCCTACCAAGCGCATTTCAAGGACCGCTCACTATTCTACTCTACATTTCCCATACGAGAGCAAGCCCCGAAATCCAAGAGATGGAACTTCGAGCTCAAGCACGTATACATAGTAGCCTTGCTCAATTTCTACATGAACGACGATGCTTTCGACAAAGAGAAAATTCGCCACCACGTACAACTATGCGACACAGCTACCCACAAAGTGTTTTACGACAAGCTTGAATTTATCTACGTTGAGATTGCCAAGTTCAATAAATCGCTTGAAGAACTGGAAACGCTTTACGACAAATGGCTATTTGCTTTAAAGAACCTATACAAGTTGAACGGTCGCCCAAAAGAATTGCGCGACAAGGTTTTCGACCGTCTCTTCCAAGAGGCAGAAATCGCAAAGTTCACACAAAAAGAACTACGTGAGTACGAAGCCAGCATGAAAGCGTATAACGACATCCTAAACTCGATCGATACAGCAAAAGAGGAAGCAAAAGAGGAAGGGAAAAAGGAAGGAAGAGAGGAAGGACGGAAGTTGGAAAGAATCAAGAACGCCAAGAGCTTTCTTGCCATGGGACTCTCCCCAGAGCAGGTTTCACAAGGCACTGGTCTTACCATAGAAGAGGTAAAGAGACTCCTATAAACAGCATAAAAGTTTGGTACAGCCTAGCACTGTACCAAACTTTTATGTTATCGCTCACAAGCACTCCATTTTCGACATGTAGTACTAATCTATGCTAAATTAATATTATTTAACCATCAAAAACATCTATTATTGAAAATATTCCATTATATTTGCAGCGTCGAAAAGATAAATTGTACCCGACTGCGAAACAAAACAAAGAGGGATGAATACGATGGACTCGAAGACACATAAGCAAAACATAGCTGAACAAGTAAATGGTATAAGTACATAATTAAAAGTATAAGTACAAACTAGATATTACAATTTAAACTTAAATAGATATGAAAGTAATCAATTCTAAGCTTGCTGCTATCGGTTTGGCAGCATTCGTTTTCGCATCTTGTAGCGACAGCAACAGTGATCCAGGTACATCACCTGCCATCAATCCTGCCGACTTGACAAGCGTAGCACTCACTGCGCAGAACATCGACAACAGTCGTATTTCTAATTACAAGAACAGCACTGCTAATGCAAGAAAGTTCTTCCTCAACACAAGAGCTGGCGAAGCTAGCTTTGCAACAGGTATGCCTGAAGACATGCCAAAAGAAGCAGACTACAAACTCAAGACATTAAACAACCCTGGAGATCTTGAGGAAGGTAAAGCTTATTTGGTAACAAGCAACAAGACTATCGACCTCTCAGGTAAGAAAGTCAAGGGAGCTATCATTTTCGTTCATAGTGGTTGTACTTTGAAATACAACGAGACTTTGGGTGGAAACAAGATTGTTTTGTCTGGTGGTACATTGGAATACACAGGTAATGGTGCCATGGTTGCAGCTAACGATATTGTTTATTGCACAACAGCAACGAGCAAACTCGCAGCTACAGGCGACATGGTCATCAATGGTAAGCTTTACGCAGAGTTAAGAAGCACATCTTCAACAGGCAATGACTTAAGTAGCGGCATTGGTGCTATTGCAGAAACCACAAAAGCAGAGAAGGAAAAGTCTATCACCCCTACTCAGAATATCACATTCGGTGAAGGTGCTCTTGCATACATCAACGGTTCTATCCGTGCAAAGAAATTGACCATTGGCAATAATGCTAATGTATACACAAAAGCCAATATTTTCGATACCGAAGGTGTTACATTGAATGGTAACCTCAAGATTGACGGATTCTTGCAGGCTGGCAACTACAGCAATGGAGATAGCGAGAAGAAAGCTACTCCTGCAGACTTGATCGTTAATGGCTATTTGGAGGCTGGTGCAAACACTGCAATCAAGGTAACAGGCACACTCGAAGCTAACGCAGGTTCAAAGATTGTTGCTAATTATATTAATGTAACCAATAACCCTAAGAATGCTGACGGCACACAGAAGAGAGACGAGAATGGCAAGACTATTGCTGGCGACGCAACTCTCAAACTGAACGGTGCCTGCCAAATTCTTTTGGGCAACAAGAACGTGATTAACGTTAACAACTTGGTAACAGACAACGCAGCAGCTGGTCAGATTGAATTGCAAGATAATAACGCCGTGGCTGTGATCAAGGCAGACAAGTTCGTAAACAACGGCAACGCAAAGATTGAAGCTTTGTCTACTAGTGGCACCAATGGTTCTTTCTTGCTTGAGTTCACTAAGAGTTACAATGGTACAACTGAATTAGGCTCATTCGAAGATCTTGACATCAACGTAACATATGTAGATTACGACAAGACCACAGAGAACAACCTGATTGCGTACAAGGACGAGAACAACAAAAATTATGGCTACGAATGGACTGGCGATGCAAGCAAAATTGTTTCTACACAGAAGCTCGATTTGATTGCATCAGAAGACACACCCAACGATGGCGAGTCTGCAACTTGCATCCAGGCTGGTTCAAACAACAAGCTTTATGTTTCATATCATACTTATGGCAACAACAAAGTAGGTGGTAACATAGAAGCACTTAGTATGTCAGGAAATACATTGACACTCGACCAGAGCATGGCAGCAGCCAACTGCGACTACAACCACTTGATTGTAGACGGAAGCAACCTCTTCCTCGCTGGAAGCCAGCAGGGCAATGGTGCCGCTGAAGGTACTGCAATAGGAGCTTTCTTGGGTAAAGTACAGTTGAATGGTAGTTCACTTGGCAACAACATCGAACTCTACGCTATCGATAAGAAGGTGAACAAGTTGGATGCCAACTGTGTCGCTAAGTCTGGTTCTGACTACGTAGTAGCCACAACCAATGGTTTCACCATCTTCGACAAAGATTTCAACTATGAAAACAACAATGGAACATCAGCAGGTAAGCATGTTGTTACTGCAAATGGCAAGCTTTATGCTTTGACTGAAGATGGCAAATTGTCGGTTTACAACAATAGCGAAATGGAGAATGGTACAACATACGAGGTTGGTGCAGTATCTCCTACGGGAACAAAGGCTGTTGTCGCAGTAGACACAGATGGTAGCGTTTATGTCTGCAAGGGTGACAATGGTCTTGCAAAGATTGATGCAGCTGGCAATGTTACTCAGGAATTCTTCGCTTGCCCAAGATTCTCTGCAGCAAGCAAGAATGAAGGTCAGATTAAGGGTCGTTGCAATGGCGTAGCCGTAGATGGAAACTATGTGTACGTAGCATGTGGTAGCTATGGTCTCGTTGTCCTGAACAAGGCTGGTGGCGTTGTTGCTCACCGCAAGGCTTATACAGGAAAGTCTGCTAACTATGTAGCAGTAGACGGCAATAACATCTACGTAGCATACGGTCAGAGCCGTGTACAGGTATTCAAGCTCACTGCAACTAAGTAATTGATAATAAGCAATAATCTCTTGTTCTCCCCCACTCTCACTTTTAAAGGAGTGAGGGAGAACAAACCTTATAAAAGGCTAAGTTAACTAGCTAAAGAAATATAAGGAATACGTTAAGAAATGATGATTATTAACGATTAATAAAAAACTAACATGAAAGCAATTAACTTCAAACTTGCGACTTTCACTTTCGCTGCAATGCTCCTCGCATCTTGTAGCGACAGCAATAGTGATGGAACAGGGGGTGGAACAACAGCCAACACAAAAATTGTCGGTTCAGCTGTTACAGCCATAACTGATGCACAAACTTTAGCTAGCCGTGTTACAAACTATAAGATTAAAAATACTACGGCCAGTGCAAGAACAAGATCATACGAAGGCAGTAACTGGGATGGCAAATCTATTCCAGAAGGAGCTGTAAAACTGACATCTAATTCAGATGTCTATAATGCTATACATAACGAATCTAATGGTTCTGTTTTTGTTATCCCTTCAGGAACAACAATTACAGAAAAAATAGATATGGCACCTTGGATAAATTCTTTAGGAAAGAATCGTCCAATTACGCTTTACATCGAAGGAACATTAGACAATAGTAACCAAGATGATGCATGGGGTGCAGGAAACATAAGAATTCTAAAGACAGGAACATTCAAAGGATTCAAGAACAACAGTAACAATGGAGAAGTTTTTGGAAAAAACAACATTGTTAATTATGGAAAGCTTGAGATTCCTCAAAATGTATCAAAATTAGTTCTAGATGGTTCAAATACATTAATTGATAATCATGGAAGCTTAGATTTGAGTAATAAAGCTGTAAACCTAAGTAACCATGCGGTATTAAACGTAACAGGAACCCTCAAGGCAAAAAGTCTGTCAGCTACATACAGTGAAATTTATAGTGGATGCGCTGCCGAAATTTCAGACTTTGTATATCTTTCAGATGGTAGTCAACTGAATGTTACATATTTACACTGTAAAAATTTCAAGCAAGATTCAGGTGCAGCGGTCAATGTAAAAGACCAATCAATGATTGTTTGTGATAATGTATTCATGAATTTGAATTCAACACAAGGTACTTATGCATTGTCAGAAACTGATGCAGTTTGCGTAATAAAAGCAGCAAAACTTGCATTTAACGCACCAGGACCTGATGCTGAAAATAAAGTAAACTGTGGAATGTTCAAGACTACAGGAGGAAAAGCTGCATTTATTGTAGATGTACCAGAAAACAGGATATATGGTATAACTGACGATTACGAAAAAACGTTAGGTGATCTTTCCGATTATCAACATGGCCAAGTAAAAAGACCAAAAGACCAGTCGTTAACAGAAGAAGGCTACTCTGTGGTATTAAACAATGACGGAAATGTCTTCCTGGCATCAGACGAAGAATCTAAGAAATATACCATCAAGAAAACAGAAAGCGAAGATTGCAAAACACCTGGTTACAATGACAAGGACGAAGAGAAAAAAGATGATCCTAAGACAGACTTGATTATTTCAGTTGATTACGATCATACTCATGAGATTTCTGCAACAGGTATCATGCCATTGAATGGCTATTTGTACATGTCCTATCATACCAACCAGGAACAAAGTGACATCAACAATTCACATGGTGGTTGCGTAGAGGTATTTACACCAGTACAAAACAACAAGGTAGAACTCAAGCAATATCTATACGATAGCCAAAAGGACCTTGATTTCAACCATTTGTTGGCAGTAACATTGAACAATGGTGAAAAGAAGGTATTCTTACCAGGTAGTTCATACAATAAGGGTGCAATGTTGGCTTACATGACCATCAATGGAGACCATATGTTGGCAACAGAATCTAAAGAGATTACAACAAGTGAAGTGGACAAAGATGGCAACGAGATTGTAAAATATGAGGAGCCACTGCAGTTTGTGCAGCTTCATCCTGCTACAGAACAATACAAAGGAAAAGGTTACGATGAAAACTGTGTGGTTTATAATCCAAAAACAGACCACTTGATTGTTGCAACAACAGAAGGTTATGTCGTATACGATGCAAGTTCTATGAATGAGGTTGAGAGATACGACAGACCGGGCAAGGTTAAGCATGTTGCTTATGGTAATGGTAAGATTGTAGGTCTCTACTTGGATGACAGAAACCATTCTAGCGAAGATGAAGTACCAGCTACGATTGAAGTAATTGATAGGGATGACGAGGATTTCGATAATTCAACAAAATTCTCTACAACAGTAGGTATAGAACCAAATGATGGCAAGAACGTTATTTCTGTAACTGACAACAAGATATATGTTTGCCAAAGTGGTAAGGGTCTCTATGTTTATAACATGAGTGGTGCTGAACTTTGGAACTGGCAGATGCCAAATGCTTGGAACAACAAGAAAGGTGTTTACAAAGCATTATGCAACGGCTGTTACGTAGATGACAACTATGTATACTTAGCATATGGCTCATATGGACTTGTTGTTCTCGACAAGAACACTCATGAAGTTGTTGCTCATCGCAAGACTCCAAGGTCAGCAAACTATGTAACCGTAAAAGATGGTTATATCTATGTTGCCTACGGAAGAAGCCGTCTACAAGTATTCACACTTGACTAATCTGATTTGATATTGCAATCATGCAATAAGACACATATAAACTAAGAACATGGGAATGCAGCTGCAAGCTGTTGCAGCTGCATTCTTCGTGTTTAAACAAACAATATGATGAAGCGTAAATTAATACTATACACAACCACCACTCTCCTACTTCTCACAGCAGGACAGAGCTGCTTGGCACAAGCTCAGCGAAAGCAGAAGAGCTTCAGCCCAAAAATGCTCGTCTACGAGAACCTGAAGAATGAAAATGTGTTGAGACATTTCAATAAACGCTTTGTACAACTAGACACACTCATCAACAACCCTATCTGGGTGAAAGCACCGGTCATCGCACTCGGGCTCAATCAGCAACACACAGCTGACATTCAAAAAACAGATTCACTCTACTGGTCGAAAACCGCACACGAACAACTCGCTCTCGGAAGACACAACGGACTGGAAGTGACAGGACAGGTGTACGCCAGACCTGACGCCTACTTCGACTCAGACAACGACGACGCCAAAGAGGTTTCCAAGTACAAGGCCAAGATACAGGCAGAACTGGGATGGAACATCATCAACTCAAAATTCTACCAAGGAAAGGAGAAAAAAAATAAAATAGCCCTCGCAAACGAGCTAGATCGATTGCAAACAAAGAAAAGACAAACAGCAGACATCTATGAAAAGGCAGCCGACGAGCTGACCGAACAATATAACTTCTACATCGGTACCGTCATAGCACACAGACTGGACAACCTCGACATCATGAACGAGGCCTACCAATATATGCTGGAAAAGGACCGAATCAGCAACGACAAGATGCTCAAGGTGATGAACGACAAGCTGGAGGCGGAATACGACATCTCAGTGCTCTGCACCGACAGAGACATCACCAACAAACCTATCTACCGCATCAAGCCGTCGAAAATAGAGGTGGACACCACCGCCCTCTTCCGACACATCGACAACGAGAGCCTCGACGCTCGCATCCTGATGGTGAAGGAACAAATGGTGGACAACGACAGCAAGCTGACCAACTACCTGGGCAACACCAGGCTCACACCGTTCGCCCGATGGTCGAGCTACTGGCAGAGCAACAACAAAATCTCCAACAACGCCGACGTGGGCGTGAGATTCACCATACCCGTATGGAACGACAGCCCACGCAAGAGACAAGCTCTGGAAACACAAAAAGAAATTCTGAGAAGCAGCCGCAACACCGACGTGAAAGAAATGAAGCAATCGGTGAGCATCCTGCTCAAGAGAATAGATAACCTCAACCAAGCGATAGCTACCGAGGCCTATCACATAGACCAAACCGGCAAATACATCGATATGCGCCGATTTGCCTACCAGAACCAGAAGCAAGGTTACAACTACCTGATGCGCATGGACGAATACACCGGACTACTCGAAAGCATGGAGCGCATGTACAAGCTGATGCTCAACAGAGGTCTCGCCATCATTCAGATAGAAAAGACCGTGGGAATTTACGACAGTAAAAACATCTTCAAGGAAACCGAACTATGAATGAATTTCAATACAATGGCTCGCCACAGGAACAGGCGATGGCTGACTTGCTGAAGTCGCAAAGCCACCGACTCGCCAGACAGCAGATCATCTTCGCGCTGATCTTCCTCCTGGTCATCGTGCTTGCCGCCTACTATATCGTAACCAGAATGATTTGGGCTACCTTCGACGGATATATCACCATCGATGAAAACCACATCAGCGCCGTCGACGACATCTACATCCTTAAGGTGAACAAAGAAATGGGTGAGGTGGTGCATAAGGGAGATACGCTCTACTCCTATGTGCTGCTAGGCAACATCGTGAGCCAATACGACCCAAACATCATACCTTCGGCTGTGAAGGAAACACACGACATGGAGGTACAAGCCAAGCTGGCACAGCAGGAGATACCTGTATTGAGAACCCAGCTGGCTGAGCTGAGAAAACAAAAGGCTTCGGAAAGCTCAGACATCTACTATGGTCTGACCGACAACACCAAGCGCAACCAGCTGGACGCACAGATAGCCGAGGTGGAGGAAGAGCTGAAGAAGCAAGCCAACAAGGTGGAAATCTACGCCAACGCCAAGAACACCACCTATAACTTCATGACAAGAAGAGGTGCGGGCATCCGCTCGGCGGCAATGCCTTACAGCTCAAACAGCAACATATACAGCCAAGGCTTGATACACTACTGCTGTGCACCTGCCGACGCCTACGTTTCGAAAATCAACGTGAGCGACAAGACGCTCGTATTCAAGAGCGACGAGGTGATGACCATCCAGCACACCGACTACGCAGCGTGCCACCTGGGCGTGATAGCCTACGTGCCTAACGACAAGGTGAAATACATGGAATGCCCAGACGACGCCGATGTCATCGTAAACAACGACCTGGAGCTGAGCGCCAAGTTGCAGATGGTGGGTCTGCGCGTGGAGGAGATACCAAAGCACCTGCAGAGCAACTTCTCTCACGATGCCAACGCCGTGGTGGCTGTATACACGCTGAACCCAAACCAGCGAGTGCCAGCCTGGGTGATGAGCAACAAGCTGCCGGTGAAGATAAGGGTGAACAAGATAAGCGCCATGCTCGACCCTAAGCCACTGCCGATGTACACCATCCCTGTGGATAGAAACGAGAATGTGAAGAGAAGCTCCAAGCTCATCTCCACCGATATAAATAACCAGAACGACAAGAAGAAAAGATAATGATTGGACTAAGAAGAAACAAACGTGGAGACATGGTGCTCACCATCGATAGCTACATAGACATCGACTCGACACCGGACATCCAACCCGACTACTTCGATTGTGTATACATCAATACGAAGAGTGAGCGTGCGTTCCATGCCATCTTGTATGGAGCCAGTCCTATCTTGTCCTGGAAATGTAGCTACAAGCCGATTTTCGTAAACACGGCGGTGGCTGGTCGCGAGCAAATCACCGACTACATCATCGATGCCTACGTGAGCGACATGAACAATGAGAAAGTGTACGAGATTATCGACAAGATCAAGCTCGCACGACAAAAATATGGCATCAAGAGCGAGGTGACACGTGCCACACAGCCAAACCACCTCTTCTCCAACATCCTGAGATACCTGCTGTCAAGAGACCAGCGCGTCATGGGACACCGACTGCTGGAGAAATCGTCGTTGGGATACATCAACCCTATCTTCGAGCACTACCACAGCATGGGCTTGTTCCACCTGAACGAGATGTTCATGTTCAAAGACTCCATGTTGGAGTATGGCGCACTCAAGGTGCACCGCTATCTCATCAAGGAGCACCTCTGCCCTAAGTGCAACCACTCCCACCTACTCTACACGGAGTGCTGCCCTAAGTGTGGAAGCTCCAACCTGAAGATACAGAACATCATTCACCACTTCAGCTGCGCCAACGTTTCGCCGGAGAGCAGCTACAACGTGGGCGGTATGCTGATATGCCCTAAGTGTCATAAGAAGCTGCGCCACATCGGCGTAGACTACGACCGACCAGCAGTGGTATACTCGTGCAACGACTGCGAGAACTCGTTCACCTCGCCTGTCACCAAGGCCACCTGCTGCTACTGCGAGGGTACCTACCCTGTAAGCGCGCTCGTGCCTCGCGACGTGGTAGACTATGAGATAACCGAGGAAGGCATCCGTATCCTCACCAGCGGAAGCATGATGCTGAGCAACATGGTGAACATCTACGACAACTTCATGGAGTTCTCGCTCCTGGAGAACCGTCTGCGCCGACTCCTGATGGAAACCTTCCGCAAGGAAGAGCTCTCGGTAATGGTGGGCAAGATATGGATTGTGGATGAAAACAAGGACACGGTGAAGATAAAGGATAGCATCCAAGGCAAGCTCTGCCGTATATTCACCAACCACAAGGTGTCGTACAGCAACAACATCTTCTACGTCACCTCGACCGTGTTTCAGGGAGCGTCGGTAGACGAATCGCAGCAGGAGATGTCTAAGGAACTGTCGAAAGCCATCCGCAAGCTGGCTAGCGACATCGAGCCAGAGGAAATCATCTGCTGCATGCTCGACACCAAGACGAAGACCATCGCCAACAACTACGACGAATTCTTCGACAAGCTCGCCTACGTAGACATGACTCCAGACGACTACTGCATGTACTCGGAGGAGCCGCTCAACGAAGAGGAGCAGAAGGCTGAGCCACAGGAAGAGGTACTCGACCTGCAGCCAGAGGAAGACGAGAACGACAAGATCATGAAGCGAGTGAAGCTCTACAAGCAGCTCGTCGCCATACTCATCGTCATCGCCGGTCTGCTCATCTTCATGGCTATACTGGCACTCACGATCCTGAGATAAGGGATAAAGCAAAGAAAGGAGATAGAACGTATGTTTGAAATAGCTAATGCGCTCAACGATTTCTTCGACTGGCTCAGCACCCTGTCGTTCAGCAGTATCGTGAACACATACTGGTTTCTGTTCTTCGTGGAGATGCCGAGATACTACATCCTGGAATATCTGGTGATAGGCTACAGGCTGATGAGAAAGAACAGAAGAGAGAAAGAAAAGGAATATGCCAAGTTCTTCCTCTATCGAGAGAACCCGCTGATAAGCATCCTCGTGCCGGGAAAGAACGAAGGCAAACATATATTCAAGATGGTGAACTCGCTGGCTGAGCAAACCTACCGAAACTACGAAATAATCGTGGTGGACGACGGAAGCGACGACGACACCAAGCTGATATGCAACGACCTCTACCGTGCTGGGTACATCACCCACTACCTGAGGTTGGAGACAAGAGGCGGCAAGGCTGCCGCCAGCAACTATGGAGCCCAGATGGCTAGAGGCAAATACATCGTATGCCTCGACGCCGACTCCTCGCTCGACAGGGATGCCCTGGAAAAGATTCTCCTGCCATTCTATATGGACGGCATGGTGAAGGGCGTGGGAGGATGCGTGAAGGTGCGCAACTACAAAGACACCATCTGCTCGTCGCTACAGGCCTTCGAATACCTGAAGCGTATACAGGTGGGACGTATCGTAACCAGCGAACTGGGCATCTATCACATCATCTCGGGTGCGTTTGGCGCATTCGAGAGGGAAACACTGAAAGAGGTGGGATTCTGGGACATCGGACCGGGTCTCGACGGCGACCTGACACAGAAGATACGCAAGGCCGGATACAAGGTGAAATTCGCCGAAGACGCCATCTGCATGACCAACGTGCCTACCAAGTGGTACAAGCTCTACCACCAGCGCATCAGATGGTCGCGCTCACTCGTGAGATTCCGTCTGCGCAAGCACGCCGACATCCTGTTGCCTACCAAGAACTGGTCTATCCTGAACTGGATATCCAACATGGAGAGCGTAACCTACGACTGCTTCCTCAATTTCTTGTGGTTGTGGTACATCGTCAAGTTGGCGATCACGTTCAACACCCACATCATCGAGGTGCTAGCCCTGGGCTACTTCATCCGAGTATGCTTCTCGCAGCTCGCCTTCATCTTGGTGATGATGGTGTCGGAAAGAAGAAAAGAGGACATGTTCCTCTATAGATTCCTGCCGCTGATGTCGCCTTACACAGGATACTTCCTGCGAATAGCCCGACTCTCAGCCCATCTGCAGGAGCTCTTCTTCCGCCGTTCTTACAAGGACGCATGGAATCCAGAGAAGACCTCCCGCTACGCTCAGCTGGAAGGCATCTAACATGCAGGATTCTCCTACAAAAAGAAGGCTCGCTTGCGGGATTCTCATACAAAAGGGGACCTTCCGATAAAAGAAGAAATAACAAAATTAATAAACAAATAAAATACATATTATATGATAAACAAGTCTTTTGAGTTTAAGATCGGAGTAATTGGATTGGGGTATGTTGGTACTCCACTGGCATGCTTATTCTCAAAGAAATACGATACATGGGGGTACGACATCAATGCCACTAAGGTAGCGAAACTAGCCAGTGGCCAGATGGCGAACGACAAACAGATATCGAAAGCCTTGGAACATGGACTAAAACTGACCAGCGACATCAACGACCTGAAAAAATGCAACGTGTATATCATCGCTGTCCCTACGCCAGTAAACAAGTCGAACAAGCCCGACATCAGTTGCGTTCGCAACGCCACCACTTCCGTAGGAAAGATTCTGAAGGAGGGCGACATCGTGGTCTACGAGTCGACCGTGTATCCAGGACTGACAGAAGAAGTATGCGCACCATTGCTCGCCGCTACATCGGGGCTGAAGTTGAACGACAACTTCTTTGTGGGTTTCTCACCTGAGCGCATCAACCCAGGAGACACCGTACACACCATAGAGAACATCGTGAAGGTGACCAGCGGCTCTACACCTGAGGCAGCTGAAATCATCGATAGTCTCTATGCCTCCGTGCTCACTCATGGCACCCACAAGGCACAGAGCATCAAGGTGGCAGAGGCATGCAAGCTGATGGAAAACTGCCAGCGCGACGTGCAGATTGCCTTCTTCAACGAGATGGAGAAAATCTTCGACAAGATGAACATCAGCATCGAGGAGGTGACAGCCGCAGCCAGCACCAAGTGGAACTTTGTGCCTGCCACACCAGGACTCGTGGGTGGTCACTGCATCGCCGTAGACCCTTACTACCTCATCAACAAGGCACAGGAGGTGGACGTAGTGCCTTCACTCCTCAGCACCGCACGCGAGGTGAACGAGCAGATGGCCGTGTGGATGGCTGGTAAAATCAAGAGCACTTCGGAAAACAGAAAGTTCGTGGCTCCAGAGACCAACGTGCTCATCCTCGGATTCTCATTCAAGCCAGACAGCGACGACATCCGCAACACCAAGGTGGCCGACCTCTACATCAACCTGGTGGGAGCTGGCTACAAGACCACGCTCTACGACCCACTCGTAGACATCGACGAGGTAAAGGCTGAGTACAACATCAAGGTGTCCAACGACCCAAAGGTGCTCGACAAGAAATATCAAATCGTGGTAATCGGTACCCATCACAAGATATTCGACAGTATCGACATGAATAAAATCATCACTGACAAAGGCTTCATGTGCGACATCTACGGCATTCACAAGAAAAAGAATGCGTAGAAAGAACCGAGCCTAAAACGTGATAAACCATTTATATACAAAACTATACTACAATTAAGAGATGGAAAAGTACAAAGTGCTAATCGTCGACGACATCCCAGATAATATCAATATGATTACTGAGATGATCAAGGACTTTGATCTCGACGTGAAAACTACTAATGGCGGAAAAGAAGCCATAGAACTGGTGGAATCATTCAAGCCGAACATCATATTGCTCGACTTGATGATGCCTGGTGTAAATGGGTGGGACGTGATAGACTATGTGCGCTCCAAGTACTCTAAGACGGACATAGCCATCATCGTGGTGTCCTTGCTGAGCAACAAGGACAACATCGATGAATGCTATGAGCTGGGGGTAAACGACTACATCATCAAGCCTGTACTGAAAGCGCGCCTCACAAGCTCGCTGGATGCCCACTTGAAGAATATCGCAAGAAACGCGAAGACTGCAGATGTTTCATCTCAGAATTAGTCGCTTAGGGGGGATAATGCTCTTTGCAAGATGACGGTGGCATGAGCCACTCGCTCACTTGTAGGGGGGACTATCCCCTCTAACGGATAGGCTATGCCGAGTTTCTCATACTTGTAAACACCCAAGGTATGATAGGGCAACACGTCGATGCGCTCGATATTGGAGAGCGTGGAGATGAAATCGCTCAATTGCTCCAGGTACTCATCCTTGTCGGTGATGCCAGGTATCAAGACATGGCGAATCCATACCGGCTTGTGAATGTCGCTCAGGTAGCGGGCACAGTCGAGTATGTTTTTATTGGAATGCCGAGTAAGTTTACGGTGCTCTTCTTCATTGATGTGCTTGATGTCAAGAAGAATGGTATCGGTGACGGACATCAGATGCTCAAATTTCTCGAAGAAAACGCCCTTTCTGGTAAAAGGTTGCGCCGAGGTATCAAGACAAGTGTTGATGCCACGCCGGTGCGCTTTCTCAAAGAGCTCGATGAGAAAGTCTATCTGCATGAGGGCTTCTCCCCCACTCACGGTGATGCCGCCCTTGTCGCCCCAATAGGTGCGGAATCGCTCTGCCTTGTCGAGCAATTCGTCGGCGGTATATTCCTCTCCCTTTCCCACTGCCCAGGAATCGGGATTGTGACAAAACTGGCAGCGCATC
>ERZ808240.1778-NODE-1778-length-25517-cov-4.649360_pt1 | contig 25517 bp, 21 predicted proteins | sample MGYA00521084_ERZ808240 | MGnify/ENA primary metagenome ERZ808240 (study PRJEB31516, sample SAMN03275571) | gut metagenome | biome: mammalia-associated habitat; material: feces | host: Papio cynocephalus | place: Kenya | collected 2012-08-06 ... | reverse complement strand
TGCGTGTTGTGGGTGGACGAGATTGAAAAGGCGCTAGCATCAAGCTCGGACGAAAGTGACGTGGGCAAGCGCGTGCTTGGCCAGTTCCTGTTCTGGCTGCAAGAGTCGCCCGCTAAGGTGTTTTTGGTTGCCACGGCAAACGATGTGACGAAGCTGCCTCCGGAGCTGTTCCGCAAAGGGCGCTTTTCCGAGGTGTTCTTCGTTGACCTGCCCAACCGCGCCGAACGCGCCGAGGCGCTGCGTCATTACTGCAAAACGTCGTTGCACCTGGAGTTCTCACCACAAGATATTGAAGTGCTTGTTACGTCTACGAAGGGTTTCTCGTATTCAGACATCGAACAGTCCATTAAAGACTACGCTGAACGCGTTGCCTTTGGGCACGCTCCTGCGCCCGATGCCAGTACGCTTGCTACGCATTTTGATTCGGTGGTGTCCATATCCGAGGCGAACGAGGGTATTGCGCAGATTCGCGCTTGGGGTAGAGAACACGCTATTTCAGCATCGTAGGGCGCAGGGGGTGCAGCGTGTTGCCTTGCCAGGCCATTAACATAACCATAGAAGTTATCACGCTTGCACTGCTTGTGGCGCTTGCGGTTGTCATGGTGCTGCGCGGCCGTTCGACGGGAATGGACAAGCTGCTGTTCGCAACAGTTATCGTGCACGCCGTTAACACAACGGGTGACTTGTTCGCGTGGGTGTTCACGTCGTATAGCAACCAGCTTTCTGTTGTGTTGGCAAACGCGGGCAACGTGGTCACGTACTTCTTCGGGCCGATTGCGTACACGGGGCTTGCGCTTTTGGTTTGCTGGTGGGCGCTTGGACGCAAGTTGTTCTCGAAAACCACGTCCTGTGCCTTTGTAGTTGCTATTCTGCTTATTGGCATCGCAAGCGCTGCGCTTACGTTCGCGAACATCCCAACAGGCATGTTGTATACCATCGATGCGAACAATACCTTTACATGGGGCTCATGGAGCACATTGCCGGATAATTTGGCCCTTGCCCAGTTTGCGCTTGCTTTGCCCGCAGTGCTAATTGGCGGGAAAGGCCACGTCCGTCGTTCGCTGTGCGCATGGGTGTTGTATTTGGGCATTCCCTGCGTTGCCGTTATTCAGGAGAACACGTTTAATACACTTATGCTGTTGTACCCAACGGTGGCGCTTTCGCTGTTGCTGGCATACTTGGAATTTCAGCATTTCCAGGAGCAGCGGTTGATGCGGCGCAACCTTGAACTGAGGGAAAGCCAGGCTAAAGCGCTTTCGGGGCAAATCACCTCACACTTTGTATTTAATGCGTTGCAGTCGGTGCGCGAGCTGTGTATCAGCGATCCTGCGCGTGCGCAGCAGGCCATCGACGATTTCTCGGATTACCTGCGCGGGAATTTGCAGGTTGCCAACGCTGGCGGGATGGTGTCGCTTGATCAAGAGATAGAGCACGTAAGGGCGTATTTGGCGGTGGAGCGGATTGACCCTTCAAGCGAGTTTTCGGTGAAATGGGACTTGCTTACCACGAATTTCAAGCTACCGGCGCTTACGGTTCAGCCGTTAGTTGAGAATGCCGTGCGACATGGCGTGGCGGGCATCGACGAGGGCGTGATCAAAGTAAGCTCATGGGAAGATTCGTTGGCATGGCATGTTGCCGTGCGCGATAATGGACGAGGATTTGGCAATTCCGTTGGCGGGACGGGGCATGTGGGCATTGCGCTTGACAATGTGCGCTCACGTTTGGCGTTGCTGTGCAACGGAACGTTGGATGTAACAAGTTCGCAGGATGGCACCATCGTCACCATCACTATACCGAAAAAGCGTTACGAAGCAGGAGCTTAAGCATGAACACGCTGGTAGTAGATGATAAGCAATTAGCGGTAAGCGCGGTTGTGCGCATTGTGCGCACCATCGACCCGCAGGGTGCGTGCGAAGGTGTGCGCAACGCTGGCGCGGCGCTTGAGTACGTGCGCGAACATGCGGTTGACGTGGCATTTTTGGATATTGAGATGCCGGATATGTCGGGTATTGAACTTGCTCGGCGTATGAAAGATGCAAACCCCACCATCAACATTGTGTTCGTAACCGCCTATGAAGAGTATGCGCTGGATGCTCATAAGCTGTATGCAAGCGGTTATTTGCTCAAGCCAGTGAAAGAAGAGGACGTTCGCCGGGCGCTTGATAACTTGCGACATCCGGTTAAGCTGCCTCGCGCAGCTGAGGGGCAGCTTGAGGTTCGTTGCTTCGGCAACTTCGATGTGTTCGTTGACGGCAATCCGGTGAAGTTCAAGCGCAGCAAAACGAAGGAATTGCTGGCATATCTTGTTGATAGGCGCGGTTCGCGCTGTACCATCGGCGAGCTTATGGCGGTGCTGTGGGAGGATGGCGTGCGCACGCCATCTCGTCGCACGCAGGTACGCAACCTTATCAGTGATTTGCGCTCCGCGCTTTCGGATGCCGGCGCGGAAAACGTTATTGTGCGCGGACGCGATGAGATTGCCATTGCGCCCGACAGCGTGCAGTGCGACTATTACCGATTCCTGGAAGGTGACCCTGCTGCCGTGAACCTGTACCGAGGTGAATACATGTCCCAATATTCATGGGCAGAAATGACGGCAGGGAGCCTGCAGCACAGGCGATAGATTGAAAGCTGTGTTTTTGCGCTATCGTGCAAAACGGGTGGTTGCTTGTGGAAGTTGCGCGAAAAGGGATTCCGTGAACAGGGGACGTAGCAAAGTTCACGGAATCCCTTTCTTTTCGCAAGGTTAATCGTGAACACTTGCTACGTCCCCTGTTCACGCCGTCAAGCGCGTAATTGCAATACAACGAGTACGCACCGAAATCTTGCTAATTACGCTTGGCGGTAATGCGAGAGGAAGTCTTCCAGGTTCGTCATTGCTTCGGACAGCACCTCTATGCGTGGCAGGTATACCACGCGGAAGTGGTCGGGCTCGCCCCAGTTGAAGCCTTTGCCGGGTACCAGCAAAATCTTCTTTTCGTGCAGCAAATCAAGCGCAAACTGCTCGTCGTTGGTGATGTTGAACTTCTTCGTATCGATTTTCGGGAAGATGTAAAACGCCGCCTTCGGCTTCACTGCCGTGATGCCGGGGATGCTGTTCAGCGCGTTGTAAACGTATTCGCGCTGCTCGTATACGCGCCCGCCCGGCACCACATAGTTGCGCACGCTTTGATGGCCCCACAGTGCCGTTTGCACAATGGACTGCGCGGGGACGTTCGAGCACAGGCGCATGTTCGACAGCATGTTCAGGCCCAAAATAAAATCCTCGGCGCAGTTCTTGTTGCCCGACAGCACCATCCAGCCAATACGATATCCGGCAATCATATGCGACTTCGACAAACCGGAGAACGTGATGCAGAACAAGTCAGGGGCCATGCTGGCAATGGAAACGTGCTCGAGGTCGTCCATAACCAGGCGATCGTAAATTTCGTCGGAGAAGATCATCAGCTGATGCTTGCGCGCCACATCGACGATTTGCTGCAGCACCTCGCGCGGGTACAGGGCACCGGTGGGATTGTTCGGGTTGATGATGACGATGGCTTTCGTGCGCGGCGTGATTTTGCGCTCGATGTCGTCAATGTCGGGGTACCATTCGGCTTGCTCGTCGCACACGTAGTGCACCGGCGTGCCGCCGGCAAGTGTGGCGCAGGCTGTCCACAGCGGGTAGTCGGGGCTGGGGATAAGAATCTCATCGCCGTTATCAAGCAGCGCTTGCATGCACAGGTTGATAAGCTCGCTTACGCCGTTGCCGGTGTAGATGCTGTCCATGTCAACGTTGGGCAGGCCCTTGATTTGCGAGTACTGCATGATGGCTTTGCGCGCGCTGAACAGACCTTTCGAGTCGCTATAGCCTTCGCAATCGGGCAGCTGCAGGCGCATATCTTGCACCACTTCGTCAGGTGTGCGGAATCCGAAAGGAGCAGGGTTGCCGATGTTCAGTTTCAGGATGCGCGTGCCGTGCGCTTCCATGCGTGCAGCTTCGTCTACAACCGGGCCGCGCACATCGTACAAAACGTTGTCGAGTTTCGAAGACTTTTTGAACTGACGCATGGGAGTGCCCCCTTGTTCATCTGATTCGGAAAATTGAACTTGTTCAGAATGTCGTTGAACTTCTGGTTCATTTTTTGATTCGGCCGCCGCGCTAACGGAGGACACTGGTGAAGAATGGAGTTCACGGGAATCAAGCTGATGTTCAATAGCTTGACGCCCATCTTTGCCTTCAAGCCAGGCAGGTGAAACGTTCAAAAGCTTTGCAAGGAGTTCAAAGACATCCTGACGGGGGATGGTTTTCCCGCTAACATATTGGCTGACCTGGCTTTTCCAAAGTTTATGACCATCTTGCGCCGCGGCATGAATCAAGTCGGCCTGCTTCATGCCGGCAGCATCCATGGCTTGTTTTAAGCGGTCTGCAAACGTGTTTTGATCCATAGCGGCTCCAAAAGTTCAAAGTTCATTGTTGGTTCACTAGTTCAATTGGTTCAAAATACCGAAATGAACTAGCAGAATTGAACTGAACAACAGGTTCATACGTTCAATTTAACTGCAGTGTATCATCTGTCAGGTTCAAAACAAGTTCAATTCAAGAATCAACACGTTCAATTTCAACAGTGTTCGGTTAATGGTGCTTTCGTTGGCGCTTACTAGAAAAGAGGGTCGTTGCGCTGTCGGTTATGTTTCGCGGCATCGTAATTTGAACGGGGTATGTTCACGGTTGCCCTTCAATGCTCGCTCTTTTATCTCCTTAATTCTGTGTAGCTATATTCGCAAAAGCATTACTCGCCCCTGAATGCGGTCTTACATTCGCTTTACAAACGCTCCGTACACTTTTGCCATGCACGCTGTGGGGCGTGCTGCGCTCGTATACCGCTATGATTCGTCGATTGCGCTTGCAAGCCTTTGCAGATGGCTTGCGCATACGGAGTCATGTTGCCAGCGCACCGAACTCTCGAGAGGAGAACAAAAGCACATGGATCCGGCAACGCTGGTAATCGTTGGCCTGGTGATTGTCACCGCCTTGACGTTCGATTTCACGAACGGTTTCCACGACACGGCCAACGCCATGGCCACGTCCATTGCAACAGGCGCGCTGAAGCCTAAAACCGCCGTCATTGCTGCAGGCACGCTTAATCTTGTGGGCGCTTTCCTATCCACCGAGGTGGCAAAGACCATTTCCGGTGGCCTTATTAACGAGCAGGTTGTTACTATTGCCCCTGAGTTCATTTTGGCGGGCTTGATTGGCGCCATTACCTGGAACCTTATTACCTGGCTGGTGGGCCTTCCGTCGTCGAGTTCCCATGCGCTGTTCGGCGGCTTGGTGGGCGCCGTTATCATCGGTGCGGGCGTTGAGGGCGTGAACTTCGCCGCCGTGCTCACGAAGATTCTTATCCCGGCGCTTGTGTCGCCGGTGGTTGCCGGCTTGGCGGCGTTCTGCGCGGTAAAACTCATATTTGCCGTTGTGCGCCGCATGAACGAATCCGAGGTTGAAAACGGCTTCCGTCACGGCCAAACCATCACGGCATGCCTGGTTGCGCTTTCGCACGGCACTAACGACGCGCAGAAGACCATGGGCATCATCACGCTGACGCTGGTGGCTGTGGGCCTGCAGCCTTCCGGCACCGGCCCCGAGCTGTGGGTTGTTGCCATTTGCGGCCTGGCCATTGCAGCCGGCACGTACATGGGCGGTTGGCGCGTTATCCGCACGCTGGGCAAGGGCCTCACTGAAATCAGCACGCCGCAGGGTTTTGCCGCCGAGGCTGCCAGCGCCACCACCATCTTGGTTTCTTCGCACCTGGGCTTTGCGCTTTCCACCACGCAGGTGTGCTCCGGCTCCATTATCGGCACGGGCCTGGGCAAGAAGGGCAACCCCGTGAACTGGGGCGTTGCTGCGCGCATGCTGGTTGCGTGGCTTGTTACCTTCCCGGCGGCCGGTGTTGTGGGCGCGCTTGCCTGTGCGCTGGCGAAGACGGGTGTGTGGGGTACTGCGGCTACTGTGGCCATCGCCGCCTGCGTGGCGCTTATCATCTTCCGCCTGTCGAAGCGTAACCCTGTGAACAGCAACAACGTCAACGACGGCAAGGAAGTTAAGGTTAACGCTGCCGTGTCCGCCACTGCGACCGCTCAGGCTGCGTAAGGAGAGCTCAACATGATTGCAACTGAAATCACCTCGTTCGTTACCGTGCTGGTAGTTGCCGTGTGCGTTGCAAGCACCATTAGCGTGCTGTATGCATCGGGATTGCGCCTGTGGGCAGACGGCCGCGTGGACGCGCAAGGCAACGCGCATCTGCTGCATCGTGTGGTGTCGGTGCTGTGCTTTACCGCATGCGTTGCTATCGTTCTGTTTGCGTTGTGGCTGATGATTCCGTTATTCCACTAAGTCTTACAACCGGGGATGCAGAATACGGTATCCCAAAATCACCCAAGTGCTTCGATGCTTTGCTAGATAACCGCCTTCGAAGTTGCTGACCAAGCTGTTCGGGCCGGCGTGCGTCTGCGTCGGCTCGTTCCTTCCTCACCCGTTCTCTTTTAATAGGAGCTGAACCTATGACTTCCATTCTTGTTGGCATCGATGGCAGCGAACGCGGGCGCCGCGCGCTTGACTGGGCTGTTCGCCGTGCGCGCCGCGATAACGCTTCTATCACGATGCTTGCCGTTGTTGACCAGGCCATAGCCAACAAAGCAGGCGTTGACGTTGAAACCGTGTGCGCAACCGTGCGCCGTGCGTTGGCGGCGAAGCGCGCCGCGGCGGCAAGCGAATACCCGGGCATCTCGATTACCGCGCAGGTGCTTGTGGGCGACATTGTTGACGCGCTGGTGGATGCCGCCGACGAGCACGACATGATTGTGCTGGGCAGCCATCATGGCCACACCATTGGCGAGACCATCGGCGGTGCAAAGGGTTTGCGCGTTTCGGTTTCCACGAAGGTGCCCACCGTTATCGTGCCGGCCGACTGGGATGCAGCCAACCACGGCAAGGGCATCGTCGTGGGCGTCGGGCCCGATGAACGGGTGAGCGCCGGCGCCATCGAGTTCGGCGCGAAAGAGGCGCTCATTCGCAATCAGAAGCTTGAACTGGTAAGCGCGTGGGGCATTCCCGCGTGGTTGGAGCGTTCCGCGCAGGCCATGGGCGGCGGCTTGGGACCGGTTGGCGAACAACGTCAGCGCGAGCTTGATGCCCAGGTGGCGCGCCTGCAGTCCGAGCATCCTAACTTGCAAGTGGAAGGCCGTTCTCTTGAGGGCGCGTCGCCTTCTCGCGTGCTGGTGGAAACAAGTCGCAACAGCAACCTGCTGGTCATGGGTACCAACTCTCGCAACGCCCTCGGTCGCACCCTGTTCGGCAGCGTAACCCACAGCGTGCTTTTGAACCTAACCATCCCCACAGTCATCGTCCCACAGGTGTAAACGAGCGTGGCGGCAGCCGCAAAAGGGCGAAAACGAGCGTGGCGGCGCCCCGTAAAGGGGCGAAACGGGCACGCTAGCTCCCGCAAAGGGGTGGAAACGCGATACGTTTGGATTTTAATGGCTTGCCCTTAAGTAGCCCGAATAGCGGCAACGCTGTGACCTGGGGAAACGCGGAGCGTTTTGCGGTGGCTACTTTGCTGCTACCGATTAAAATCCAAACGTATTGCGTTTTCGCTCTGCGGGGTGGGTCCACGTTGCTTTGCGGGATGGGCTAGCGTTGCTTAGGGACGGGCTCGCGTTGCGCTGGTACTGGCGTTGGGCTTTTTGCTTGAGTGGGCGGGGCTCGTGTAGTCAAAAGTTGACTAATTCATTGTTTTGCCTGGTCATGTGCTTGCTATTCACTCGTGTTGCGATGATGGCGTGCTCGTGTGCACCTATAATCCCCTGTATAAGACGAGTGGGGGGATTTCAGGATGAATACTGCACCGGTAAGCGGCTTGTGGGGCCGCCTTTCCGCTTTGTGGCCTGCGTTGCCGTTTCTGGCGTTCGGGCCGTGTTTTGCTTGGACGGCGCTTATGCGCAGCGGCGTGTGGATGTCGTCGGTTGAGGTCAACGGCGACGCCATCACGTCGCTATCGCTCACGGCCGACTTTGCCACTGCAGCCGTGCTGCTGCTTACGTTGGTGCTTCGTCGGCGTATCGGCCGCGCACTGCCGCCGCGGCGCTTCGCCCTTGTTGCCGGTGTTTTCGGCGCCACTGGGTCGTTGCTCATCGTCTTGACTGGGCCGTATTACGGTCCCATAGTGTTTAGCGTGCTCGGCAACCCGAAATGGCTGCTCACCGCGTCAGGTGTGCTATGCGGTGCGTCTATGGGTATGCTGTATCTGCAAACGGGCATTCGCTACTGCATGTTGCCGTTTCGCTATGCCATTTTGTATCTGTGCTATTCCGGCGTGCTCGGCGTGGTTATCTATCTTGCTGTGATGGCATCACCGGATTGGACGCCTGTACAGGGCGGGCCGACGCTTATGTCCATTGCATCGTTTGCGGGGTTGCCGTTGTGCGCAAGCGCGATTTTGACGCCACGGTTTAATCCCGCCCTATGGGCGGCATGCGCTGACGAGGCTCACCTCTCAAGCGTGAAGGGCTCTGCGCGCTTCGTCGCCTTGGAATCGCAAGTTCCTTCGAAGCAGTTCCTGCGTATGTACGGCAAGCTGCTTGTGGTGCTGACGCTGTTTGCCCTGGTGTGCGCCGGCATCACCATCAACATCATCGGCAACGCGCAGCCCGCATTGCTGCAAAGCCAATACAACCTGCTCATGCTGCTGCGCTTGCCGCTTTTGCTGGTGGTTGCTGTGGCCGTTATCAGCATCGACGCCGAGCGCATCAACTTCCCGAAGTTGATCCTTGGCGCCATCGTGGCGCTTGAGGCGTGCGTGGTGGTGGCAACGGTGCTTGACCCGAACAACCAGGTGTGGTTTGACACGGTGCAGCTGGTTGGCTTCGTGTTTCAGCTGCTCATCTGGTCGTTTGTCTTCGCCGTTGGCGGAACGCACCGGCCTTCGTCGGCCATCATCGTGGCGCTGGGCCTGGGGCTTTTTGCGCTCGGTAACGCTGTGGGATCGGCGGCGGGCATGTGGCTGGGCGGCGTTGTGACGTTCGTGTCCATCAACCTGCTGTTCGCCATCGCGCTGTTGCCGACGTTCGTGATGGTGGGCGAGCGTGACCTTGACGAGCTGATTGCGTTCGATTCCGACGGCAGCGCCCCCGACAGCCTCGACAAGGCGCTCGGTGGCATCATCGCTCCGAAGCCCGTGCGTGTGAAAGGCGGCTTTTCCGCGAAACTTGACGAATATGCCAAGCTGCACCAGCTGACCGCGCGCGAGACCGAGGCGCTGCGCTACCTAGCCGCCGGCCGTGGCGACAGCCAGATTGCCGAGGCAATGGGCGTGTCGTACAACACCGCTCGCACCCATGTGCGCAACGTCTACGCGAAGTGCGACGTGCACGGGCGCCAGCAGCTTATCGACGTGGTGAATAAGTTCGCCAAGTAGTTTTCGCCATCCCCGAATGGGAAAATTACCTTCGAGGTAAATGTTTTATTTGGCCATATTTCACTGTTTCCCCAGCTCAGCACCTCACTCGTTTCGTACGAGGTAACAAAATACGCAGAATCGAACGACATTTCACGCGTTTCGCAGCTAGGCGGCCCCATCCGGTGCCGCCTATGTTTTTCCCTGCGGTCGGCATGGCGGGCGGACGAGCGTTCCGCAACCCGCCGGCAGATGCTCAAGGCAGGGGGAATCTATGGAAAACGAAGACGAATTCAACCGCGTATACGACAGCGTCACCAAACAGCCGCTGCATCGCGAGGTGTTGCTCGCCATCCTTTCGTATTGCGAAACCTCTCGCGATCAGGCCGCTATTGAGGCGCATGTAGCTTCGCTTCCAGAAGCCGCCGGCGCGATGCAAAGCCCGTATCGGCTCATGCAGCAGCTGGTTGCGGCTGGCGGGCTGACGTGCACCGAGCTTGACGCGCAGGGCAACGAGGTTTTGCCCGCGGCGAAAGAGGGCCTGAGCGAAGACGAGCTTGACGACCTGGTGCAGGGCTGGCGCTACGAAACCACAAACGCTGGCAAGCAGGTAGCGGCGTATTTCGCGCCTGCGCGTCGCATGGCACGCCTGCTGGACGTCCACCCCACGGCTGCCGCTGCATATTCCCAGGTCATGTGCTTCTGCGAGCAACCGCGCTCGCGCAACGACCTTGCGGCGTTCATCGAACGCGAACATCTTCTCGAAACCATTCAAGCTGTGCTCCCCAAGGGCTCCGAGCTTCGTCCGAGCGTGCTCATGGACAAGCTGGAAGCCGCCGGGATGCTGGCCTGGCAAAACGGTTGGACCATCACAGACGCGGGGAGGCGGTATTTGCAGGAGGGGTAATCAAACAGGCGAAATGCCCCAGCTGCGCGACGGCGCGCGGGCGGGGCGGAAAACAAGTTGAGTCCAAGGAGGAAAAATGGCGGAAACGCATAGCGTTACGCGCAGGGGGTTTCTGAAGGCGGCGGCGCTCACCGGCGCGGCCGGCGCCCTTGGCGTTTCGGCGGGCGGATCGTTGGTGCAGGCGGACGCCGCCTACGCTCAGTCCGAAAGCGAGACCAAGGTGTACAAGTCGGTGTGCCACGGCTGCATCGCGTCGTGCCCGTGCAAGGTGTACGTGACCGACGGCGTGGCAACGAAGATCGAAGGCGACCCGGATGCGCCGGAAAGCCGCGGCAGCCTGTGCATGAAGGGCTTGAACCAGATTCAAACCATGTACAGTCCGCGCCGCATCTTGCACCCGCTCAAGCGTGCCGGCGAGCGCGGCGAGAACCAGTGGGAGCAGATCAGCTGGGACGAGGCGCTTGACCTGGCCGTTGACAAGTTCTGCGAAGCGCGCGAGAAGTATGGGCCGTACTCGTTCTTCGCCACGGGCGGCGGCGGTGGCAGCTACACCAACGTCAACGTCATGTGCATGCCGGCGGCCGTAGGCGCACCGAACGGGTTTGAGCCCGGCGCCGCGCAGTGCCTGATGCCGCGCGAGTCCATGGCGTCGTATGTGGGCGGGCACTGCCAGTCCATGGCCGACAACTACGTCACCGAGCCGTTCAACCTGGCGAACGTGAACACGAAATCCCTGGTCATTTGGGGTGCTCAGCCATCGGTAAGCCAAACGGCGCAATCGGGTCGTGGCATGGCCGAGCTGCGCGCCGCAGGGTGCAAAACGGTGGTTATCGACCCGAACTTCAGCCCCGATGCGCAAAAGGCCACGGTGTGGCTGCCCGTTCGCGCCGGCACCGACACCACGCTGGTAATGGGCTGGTTCCGCTACATCTTCGAGAACAAGCTGTACAACGAGGAGTTCTGCAAGTACTGGACGAACCTGCCGTTCATCATCAACCCCGACACGAAGCTGCCGTACCTGGCGACCGACATTTGGCCGGACTACCAGACCACCACGCCCGACGACACGCCGGATTACGTGTGCTACGACCGCAAGACGAACTCGGTGCAGCCCTTCCCGTATTCGGCACCCGCCGACAGCCCGGTTGACCCCGAGATCTTCGCCACGGTTGACATCAACGGCAAGACGTGCCAGTCCGCCGGCCAGATTTACAAGGAAGCAGCCGAGCCGTTCACGCTGGACAAGGTTGCCGAAACGTGCTGGCTTGAGGCTGACAAGATTGAAGAGGCAATCCACGTGTACACCGACTCGGAGACTTCGGGTATCGTGCTGGGCGTGGCAACCGACCAGCAGCCCGACTCGTCCGAGATGGCGCTGGGATGCTTGGGCCTTGACTTCGTGATGGGCTACTACGAGCTGCCGGGCACCACGCAAACGCAGCCGAGCCACACCTTCGGCCCCATGGGCGCCGGTTCGTCCATCCCGACCAAGCGTCTGACCAGCAGCTTCAACGGCCTGTTCACCGACCATGACCTTGGCTACGTCGTGGGCGCGGGCGAGGCGGCCAACAAGGCGCGCATCGAGGTTTGCGACCAGGAAAAGCTCAAGGCGTCGTTCCAAATCGTGAAAGACCGTCTTGGCGTGGTGCAGTTCAAGGGCGAGAACTTCTGGAACCAAGCCCATAACCCCACCTTGTGCGCCACCATCAAGTCCGGCGAGCCCTATCAGCCGCGCATCTGGTACGAATTCTCCGGCAATAAGCTGGGCTGCACGGCCAACGCCACCGACTGGTACGACGCCATCTCGCACGTTGACTTCATCATGTGCCAGTACCCCATGCTCACGTCGTTCCACATCGAGGCCGCCGACTTGGTGTTCCCGACCATGGAGTGGCTGGAGATGGCGGGCACGGGCATGCAGCTGAACAAGACGTTCATGCGCACGCCGGTCACCCACATCGGCGAGACGGTTGACCCGAACTACACTCCTGCAACCATCTTGGAGATGGCGGGCAAGAAGCTTGGCGAGGACTTCTCGGCATACACGAAGACGTGCGCGGCTACGCCGATGGAGGCGCAGCGAGAGGTGCTGGTGAAGACGTTCGGCGCGAAGGACTGGGACGACTTGCTGGATAACCAGGACAAATACGTGCCCAGCGAAGTGTGCCCCGTGGATGATTACTACGCCTACGAGCAGTTCAAAACCGTGGTTGACGACGGTCTGCCGTGCGGCTTTGCCACCGAATCGCGCAAGGCCGAGCCGTACGCCACGCTGCTCATCAAGCTCTCGCGCACTGGTTGGCCGTTTGTGTACCCCTTCGAGCTTGAGGCGTGCGACGACTACTCGCCCATCTGCAAGGAAGTGCACCCGGCAGAAGAGCCCGACGACGAGTATCCGCTGGTGCTGACGAGCGGCCGCGTGCCGTACTTCCACCACACCACCATGCGTCACTCCGCCTTCGCGCGCGAGCTGTTCCCCTCGGCCGAGATCCGCATGAACCCCAAAGATGCGCAGGCGCGCGGTTTACAGCACCTCGACTGGGTGAAGGTTTCCAGCCGCCGCGGCGAGATTCGTGCTCGCGTGTACATCACGAAGGGCGTGCAACCTGGGCAAACGTGGATGGAGCGCTTCTACAATCCCGAGTGCTACGACGCGACGCAGAAAAACCCCACGGCCGGTTGGCGCGAGGAGAACGTCAACGTCATCACGAACAACCATGCCCCGTACAACGAGGTGAACGGTTCGTACACCAACCGTGGCTTCACTGTGCAAGTGGAAAAGTCCGAGCGCCCCGCAAACGTGTGGGTAGAGCCTGAGGAGTTCAGGCCGTTTATGCCTACCTTGCAAAGCGAGCCTGTGACAAAGGATGTGTTCTGATGAGAAATTGCTTGGTTGTTGACTTGGACCGCTGCACGGGTTGCGATACCTGTGTTGTGGCCTGCAAGTATGAAAATGGACTTGACCTGGGAACTTGCTGGAATCGCGTAGGTGTTGTGGGCCCGACGGGCGATTTCCCCGACATTGAACAGTACTACCTGCCCGTGCAGTGCCAGCAGTGTGCCAACCCGCAGTGCGTGAAGGTGTGCCCGACTGGCGCGAGCTACCGCGATGAGAAAACGGGCGTGGTGCTGGTGGACAAGTCGAAGTGCATCGGCTGCCGTTACTGCATGATGGCCTGCCCGTATGATGTGCGCGTGTACCGCGAGGACGCGCACGTGGTGGAGAAGTGCACGCTGTGCAACCAGCGCACGCAGGCCGGTGAGAAACCTGCATGCGTGGTGAACTGCTGCGGCGGGGCGCGTCTGTACGGCGATTTGGACGACCCCACCAGCGACGTTTCGAAAGCGGTTGCTGCGGCGGGTGCGGATGCGGTGCATCACCTGCCTGACCCGGGCGACTCGAACCCGTCGACGGTGTACATCCTGCACAACGACATCGCACATTGGAAGGAGCTGAGCTAAATGGACATTCAGTGGCCTTTGGCGCTGTTCAGCCTGTTGGCAGGTTGCGGCGGCGGCATGTTCGCGTTCGCGGCGCTTGCTGAGTTGAAGGGCTTCGGCGGCCGTCGCCGTTTTGCGGTGGCCTTGGCTGCGGCGATTGTGGTGGTTGTTGGCGGCTGCGCTTCCGTGGCGCACTTGGGCAACCCTTCCAACATCATGGCGGCCGCGGCGAACATCGGCTCGCTGTCGGGCATTTCCGTCGAGCTGATTTTCCTGGGCGCAACCGTGGTGTTCGGCGTGGCATACGCCGTGGCGGTGAAGCGCGAAGCTTCGGCGAGCGTGTGCAAGGCGCTGGCCGTTATTGCCGGCGTGCTGGGCGTGGTGCTGGCGTTTGTGACGGGCAACGGCTACGTGATGGAGTCGCAGGCGCATTGGAACACGCCGCTGTTGCCGCTGTGCTACCTGGCAAGCGGCCTTACCATGGGCGGCGCGGTGTACGCTGCGTGCGCCGTGGCGTTGCCCGATGATGACGAAGCTGGGCAAAAGTCATCGTTTGCGCTGGTCAACCGCTGTGTGCTGGTGATTGCCGCCGTGCAGGCCGTGCTGTTTTTGGTCTTTGACGCCGTGAACGGCTTTGCGGGCGATGCGGTGAGCTTCTGGGTGTGCGCGTTTGCCGTGGGCGGCATCGGCACCGCCGTGTGCGCGGCGTTTGCCGGCAAGAACGGCAAGCTTGCGTATGCCGGCGCGGCCTGCGCCGTCATCGGCGGGCTGGGCTTCCGCTGCGCCATGTGGCTGATGGGCACGGGCTTCTTGTCCCTGTTCACCACCATCGCGGCGCGCGGGGTGCTTGGCCTGTAGCGTTTCGACGATGTATCGCACCGGGCCGTTTTCCCTCAAGCGGCCCGCGTTGCGCCTTTCCGGCCTGCGTAATCCTCCCCATACCGCAGGCCGGACAGTCCTGGCGACTGCCGTTGTTGCCAACCGCGGCTTTCTGCTGCGAAACAGCCGCCAGGCCTGTCCGATGCTAAAGGGGCTTTGAGAAAGGTGTTGGAAATGGAACAGATGATGGACGCAGCTGCGGGCGAGTGCTGCGACGACGCTTCCGGTGAGGTTTCCCAGGCGCTTGCGGGGCGTGCTGATTTCTACCGCTTGCTGGCCGAGCTGTTTGCCGCGCCGCTTGCGCAAGAGCAGGTTGACGCGCTGGCCGCGTGCGATTTGAGTGCGTGGGCTGGCGTGAGCGACGCCATGGACGCTGGCATCAACGACATAACGCGTTACCTGCGTAAACGCAACTCGGGCACGCGCGAAGAGCTTGCTGTGGACTACACCGGCGCTTTTGGCGGAACGAAAACCGTTGACGGCAACAACGCTGTGCCGTTCGAAAGCGTGTTCACCAGCGCTGATGGGCTTTTGTGCCAGGAAAGCTACCATGCGGTGCACGACATGTTCCGCAAGGCGGCACTCAAAAAGCGTGCTGGCGACAACACCCCCGACGACCACTTGAGCTACCTGTGCGAGTTCATGTCCACCTTGTCCGCCCGCGCGGCCGAAAAAGCTGCGGCGGGGGATTGCGCTGGTGCGGCGGCAGAGGTGCACCGCACGAGGTTGTGCTTACGTGAGCATATCTTGAACTGGTACGATGCGTTTTCCAACCGTGCGCTGCAGCTGGTGGAAACACGCTTCTACCGCGGCGTGCTGCGCCTAGCCGGCGGCTATTTCGCCTTCGACAACGAAACGGTTGACGACCTCATCGCGGCTTTAGAAGCTTAGGTTTCCCTCTTCAACTTCACGGCATACCTGGCGCACCTCGTCAAGGAAGATGAGCGTTTGCTTGTTAGGCAGGGTTTGGCGCCACACCAGGCCCTGCCAGGACTCCACGGTAGGGGACAGCGGGCGTATGACCAGGTCGGCGTCGCCGCGGTAATCCACCAGATGCTGATAGATGACCGCCACGCCAAACCCCTGTTTCACCAGGTAGCGCGTGTTCAAGCCCAGCTGATACTCCGCTACCACGTGCGTTTCGTCGCGCAGGTCGCCGAACCATTCGGCCAGCTTTCCGAACTTCATGCCCTGCTTCGAGGTGATTAAGTCGCGCTGCACCAAATCTTCGGCGCGCACCACGTTTTTCCTTGCCAGCGAATCGTCGGCGCGCATGAGCACGCCCCAGGTGTCAGGTACGGGAAAACGCAGCACGTTAAGTTTCGCGTGATCTTGCACCTCGCACTCGAGCATCACATCGAAATACCCTTTGACCAGGCGGTCTTTCAAGTCGGCAGTGGTTCCGCTTGACAGGCTGAATGTGATGCCGGGGTGCTTAGCGTGCACGCGTCGCATGGCTTCGGCAACTATTCCCATAAGGTACGTCTCACCTGCGCCGATGTGCACCACGCCGCGCACTTCCGAATCGGCGGGCTTCATGTCCTCGGCGGCCTTGTTCGCCAAATCGATGATGCTGCGGGCGTAGCGTTGCAGCATGATGCCGTGGTCGGTCAGCTCAATGCCTTTGTGGCTGCGCGTGTACAGCTGCCGACCGAACTCCGTTTCCAGCGCGGCAAGCTGGCGTGAAAGCGTGGGCTGCGTCACATGCAGAGCCTTAGCTGCATCGGTGATGCTGCCTTCGCGGGCAACGGCCAAGAAATATTCCAGCGTTCTTAGTTCCATATGGTTAACACCTCTTCCGACCCTGACCCATGCTTAAAGAGCATGGTACGATGTGCATTATAAGCAATTTCAATCGACTGCGCACGCTCGCATAATCCGTTTCAGAGGGTAAGACAGAAACGAGAGGAGCGAATCCATGTCGATGCTGGATAAAAGCATGGGCCGCCGCAGCTTTTTGCGTGCGAGCGCTGGGGCTGTTGCCGCAATGGCGGCATACGAGGCCGCAGGCGCGCCGAAGGCCTACGCCGCCGCGCAATCGGACGCGGACGGCTACGACAAGGTGGCAAGCGATGCCCAGGTCACAAGCGGGGCGGGCCAGTGGGTGCCTATCCACTGCCATCAGAACTGCAATCAGATGTGCAACAACATGGGCTATGTGGTCGATGGCGTGGTGGTGCGCCAGAAAACCGACGACAGCCGTGAGGACAGCTGGGACTGCCCGCAGCAGCGCAGTTGTTTGCGCGGGCGCTCGCTGCGCCAACAGGTGTACAACGGCGACCGCTTGAAGTACCCCATGAAGCGCAAGCACTGGCAGCCTGGTGGCGGTGAAAACGCCCACGGCGAGCTGCGCGGCCGTGACGAGTGGGAGCGCATCAGCTGGGACGAGGCGCTCACCTACGTGACCGACGAGCTGAAGCGCGTGTACCGCGACTACGGCCAGAACGCTGTTATCTGCAACGGCTGGCGCTGGGCCCCGGGATCGGCAATGTTTCCGGTCATCGGCGGCGCGGTGTACAACACCGAAACCGAGTCGTTCGGCTGCTGGGCGTTTCAGACCGAGGCGCTGGGCATGTACAGCTGGGGCGACCACCCCGATTTGATGATGGCGCCGGACAAGTACGACCTGCCCAACGCCGACAACATCATTCTGTACGGCTGTAACCCCAGCTGGTCGCAGCACACCGCCATGCAGTCGCTCGAGCATGCCAAGGAAGCCGGCGTGAACTTCGTGTACGTGGGCCCGAGCTACAACATCACTGCGTCTACGCTTGGCGCGCGCTGGATTCGCGTGCGTCCCGGCACCGACACGGCGTTTTTGCTGGGCGTTATGTACGAGATGCTGCGCCTAGACGACGAGCGCGGCAACATCATCGACTGGGATTTCCTGCGTGAGCGCTGCGTGGGCTTCACCGCCGACACCATGCCCGAGGAAGCTACCACCAACGAGAACATGCGCGGCTACATTTTGGGCGAGTACGACGGAGTGCCGAAAACGCCCGAGTGGGCAAGCGAGATCTGCGGCACGCCGGTTGAGGACATCACCTGGTATGCCGAGATGGCTGGCAAGAACAACAAGGACGTGTTCCTGCACAGCTACGCCGCGTCGCGTTACCTGGGTGCGGAAAACCTTTCCCAGGCGTTCATGACCGTGTCGGCCATGGGCGGCCACTTCGGCAAATCGGGCCACGGCTCGGCTGCCATTTACACATGGGACGCCGGTGACTCGGGCTATCGCATGGTTTCGCAGTCGTCCAACCCCATCTACGGCTACATCGACGCGCTGGTAGCCGCGCCGACGGCAACGGGCCCGAACCGCTGCATCGAGGGCAACTCCTGGTGGAGCTCCCTTGAGCGTGGCGAGTACATCTCCACGTCCGAAGGCCCCTACGACCTGGGCTCGGGCGATGACGAGACGAAGCTGCGCAACAACACGCCCACGTACCACGAGGCGCGTCGTATGCCGGTCAACCCGCGCCTTCTGTTCCAAACGTGCAGCAACTTCATGCAAACGCGCGGCGATTTGCCCACGGCCATCCGCGTGATGCGCCAGGCCGACACGTGCATCTCGCTTGAGATCAAGTTCTCGCTGACTGCCCAGTTTGCCGACATCCTGTTGCCGGTTGCCACGCATTGGGAAGGCAACGACGACGAGAGCTGGGGCGAGCTGTGCTGGCCTTCGGCCTTCGGCGACGGCAACGGGCAAAAGCAGCGCAAGGACGCCATCTTGGCATGGAAGCCGCTGATCAAGCCGATGTACGAAGCGCGCGAGGAAAAGCGCATTTGCCGCGAGATCATCGAACGCATGGGCTATGACCCGGACGAGGCGTACCCGAAGAGCAACTACGACCAGTGGCTGGGGTACTTCCTGGGCAAGCGCGTGCTGCGCGACGACCTTTCCGCATGGGACCCGATGCTGACCTGGACGGCTGCCGACAACGCCAAGTACCACGCCGATTTCCCCGAGCAGCAGGGCCTTATGGGCTTCGACGAGTTCATGGAGAAGGGGTCGTTTGTGGTGAAGCGCAGCGAAGGCGACCGCCGCAACTACGTGGGCTATCGCGACGACAAGTTGGGCATGGACGATGACGACAACGTCACCGTGATCGACCCCGCCTGGCCGCGTCCTTCGCAATCCGGCAAGCTGGAGATCTACTGCCAGTTCAAGGCCGATAACGTGAACAAAACTGGCCTGGCTGACGAGCCCATCAAGCCCTACGCGAACTACTTCGTGCCGCGCCGCGGTTACCAGGAGACGTTTGCGAACTGGGATACGAAGGAGAAGGCGAAGTACCCGCTGCAGGCATACACGCCGCACTATATGCGCCGCGCGCACAGCTGCTACGACAACATGCCCTGGACGCAGGAGGCGTTCCGCAACCCGGTGTTCATGAACGCCGCAGACGCCGCCGAGCGCGGCATCAAGGCCGGCGACACGGTCATGTGCTTCAACGACTTCGGCAAGATGCTGCGCCACGCGCAACCGCTTGAGTCCATGATGCCGGGCACCGTGGCCATCCCGCACGGCGTGCATTCGGTGCTTGACGAGACGAACCCCGACGACATCATCGACCGCGGCGGCTCGGAGCAGATGCTTTCCGACGGCACCCAGTCGAACTACTTCAACCAGGTGGACGGCTACAACAGCCTGCTCATCGACATCAAGAAGTACGATGGCGAGCCGCTTGAGGAAGATTTTGAGCGCGCGCCGTTCTTGGCTGCGGGCGTGGATGCCGATGACACGCCGGCCTATGTTGCCGACAAGTCCGTTGTGTACGCTGAGCGTCGTTAAGGTAGGAGGAGCAGAATATGGCTTTGGGATTTTACTTGGACGCCACGCGCTGCATCGGATGTCGCACGTGCCAGGTTGCGTGCAAAGACCGCCGCAACATTCAGGCTCCGGGCGCACGCCCGCGCCGCGTGGAATCGTTTGAGACGGGGACGTATCCGCAGGTGGGGATGTTCCATCTGTCGGTAGGCTGCAACCATTGCGACAACCCCGCATGCGTGGCGAACTGCCCGACGCTTGCCATGCACAAGGCGGCCGACGGCATTGTGCTGCATGACGACACGCGCTGCGTGCAGTGCAGAAACTGCATGACGGTGTGCCCGTACGGCGCGCCGCAATGGGACGCCGATGCGCAGATGATTGTGAAATGCGATTCGTGCTATGACCTGCGCAAAGCTGGCATGAACCCCACGTGCGTTGACGCGTGCCCCACGCGTGCGCTGAAGTTTGGCGATATTGATGAGCTGCGTCGCGAATACGGCAGCGATTGCGTAAGCGAGCTGCCCGTGCTCGGTAGCGCCGACCGCACGCACCCGAACTTGTTGGTGCGTCCGAATGACGCCGCGGTGGACCCTGCGTTTACCGAGGTTGTGCTGTGAGCACGCTTGAGGCCGAGGTTGACAGCGCAGCGCAGCTGCTTGCGGCGCGGGCGTGGCTGTACGAGCTGGCGCACAAGTGCTTCGGCGGCGAACCCGACCAGGCGCTGCTGGCCGAACTGTGCGGGCCGCGCACGCGTGCGGCGGTTGCGGCGTATGCGCAGGACTGCGAGCAGATGGCTGGGCTGGCAAAGCTGCTTGAGAAGCTAGCTGCCAAGGATGCGGCCTGCGTGCTGGATGCCGCGCACGATGAATACACGCGCGTGTTCGAGGGCCCCGGCGCGCTGCCGGCCCCTCCGTACCGCGCGCCCTATACGGGCAGCAAGGATGCGGCGCTGTTTCAGGAAGCCACGCTTGACGTGCGCGCGCTGTATCGCACGCAAGGTTTGCGCATGCGTCGCGAGCAGGCGATTCCCGACGATCATGTGGCCGCGCTGCTTGATTTTGCGGCGCGGAGGGCCGCTGCGCTGTTCGATGCGTTCGCCGTCGGCGATGCCGGTTTCGCAGACGAGGCTCGCGCGCAGCACGAGATGGTTCACGGGTATCTGGCCGACTGGCTTGGAGCGTATGCGCAGCTTGTGCGCAACTCCCGCGCGGGATCGCAGGCGGTCCTGTATCCGCAGCTGCTTGAGGCGATTGCTGCGTTTACCCAGGTGGACTGCGTTTTTCTAGGCGAGGTGGCGTATTGGTTCGAACAGGCTTGCGGGCTTGAGCACGAGCCTGAGGGCGAAGGTTCGGCCGAGCGCGCGGGCGATGGCGATCGCGTTGCCGCGCACGCGGCTGCCGCGTGCGCTGCCGGCCCCGCCGCCGAGTTGCGCGAGGCTCTACGGCAGCTGTTCGCGTTGCGTCTGGTGGGCCTTGCAGATAACGAATTGACCGAACTCGATCGATTGGAAGGTTGATCGCATGATTTCAGAATTCCCGCTTTTCGCGTTCACCACGCTTACGGGGTTAGGCGCGGGCGCGTTGGTGGCGTCGGCGGCGTTCCCTGAGCGAGGCGAAGGTAAACGCGCATGGCTGTTTCCGCTGGTGATGCTTGTGCTTATGGGCGTGGGTGCGCTGGCTTCCGTGACACATTTGGGACGACCGCAGTACATGGTATACATGCTGTCGAACCCCACGTCTTCGCTGGTGATGGAGGGCATCTTCGCCGGGCTTACGTGCGTGGCGCTTATCGTCGATGTGGTAATGGCGGCGAAATCTGCGGCCGCTAACCGCGTGGTGCGCATCGTGGCGGCGGCGCTGGCCGTGGTGCTTATGTGCGTGCAGGCCTACGCGTACGCCGGAAGCTACGGCAACGCCGCATGGGCCGCGGCAAGTGTGTGGCCGTTCTTCGTGCTAGGCTCGCTCGGCTGCGGTTTTGCGCTGTGGACGTTGTTTGCGCAGGTAAGCGATGACTTTGCGAAGGCATGCGGCGTGGCGTTGGTACTGGCATGCGCGGCGTTTGCCTGGGAAGCGGCAACGTTTGCAAGTGCTGGCGTCGATGCTGTGCTGGTAATCGCAGGCGCGGCGCTGGCCGCTGTTGCCGCAGCTTGCGCGCTGGCGAAGGGCTTTGCGAACGCGAAGCTGCCGTGGGCCGCTGTTGCGGTAGTGGCGGTAGTGGCGCTTGCCGTTGCGCGGTTTGGGTTTTTCGCCGCCAGCATTTTGTAAGGTAGCTTACAAATAGATAGTGCGCCTGAACGCAGCGAATGCAATGCCGGGCCCTGCGAATACAATTCGCAGGGCCCGTTTGCGTTTGGGGAGTGGTTGAAGATGGCAAAAGTGGCACGCTTGATGCCGTTTCCTGAGTTCACGGTTCGGTTATGCCTGAAAACAAGCGGCCCGAAGGAAACCCTTCGGGCCGCTGGCGCTTAGATGTACTTGCCTTTGCCGTGGTCGGACATGTGCTGGATAAGCTGTGCGACCCATCCGCGGAAATCGCCCTTGCGGGGCACCAGTTTTCCGTCTACCAGTTCCTCGTAGGCAACCTTGACGCGGTCGAAGCGGGTGACGGTGACGGGCTCTTCGTGGGTGAAGCAGCCTTCAATCTGCTTGCTTGCCGCAAGGCCTAGCTTGATGACGGGGTTGAACATGACGTGCGGACGGTCCTTTTCGTCGACGTAGGCGAAAAGGTTGTGCGTCACGCCGATTTGGTTAGCGTGCAGGCACGCCGCATCGTCAAGCGATGCCATGGTGTCAAGCAAGTCCTGTGCTACTTCGGCGTCGGCGGCGGTGGCTTTCTCGCACGGCGTGGAGAGCACGGCTTCATCCTGAACCAGTTCTTTGATGCTCATGAGGGTTTCCTTCTGTGTTGTAAGCTGCTTGCATACGCGTTGCGCAGCGTGTTGTTTTACAATCGCCTTCGTTATTTTATAGCATTCAGGCACATTGGCGCGGAGAGGCGTGATTTACATGGCGAAAACGGACGGCGCGCGCGGGCCGGCAGCTTCTCGACGCACGTTTTGGATTGGGGCGATTTGCGCGCTTGCTGGTGCGGGCTTGTGGGGCGTGTCTGGGGCCTGCGCGCAGTATTTGTTTGCACATTACGGCATTACGCCTCTGTTTGCCACTGCGGTGCGCTCGTTTGTGGCGACGCTGCTGTTCTTCGGCGTACTGGCTTTTCGTCGTCGATACCTGCTGGGGCTGATGTGGGGTGCCGAGGCGCGGGTGAAGCTGGTGTTTCTGGCGTTTGGCGTTGCGTTGTTTATTGACCAGTTCGCGTATTCCATGACCATTGCCTTTACAAACGCTGGCACGGCTACGGTGCTGCAGATGCTTGGCACGGTGTTCGTGATGCTGTTCACGTGTGTGGTTGGCCGCCATTTGCCAAAAATCGGCGAGTTTGTTGGCCTGCTCTGCGCGTTTGCAGCTACGGTTCTTATTGCCACGCAAGGTGACTTTGGCACGTTGGTGCTGCCCGCGGCTGGTTTGTTCTGGGGGCTTTTGAATGCGCTTTCGGTGGCTGCATACGTGATGATTCCGCGCAATTGCGGCTTGTTCGATTGTTTCGGCAGCTTTGCGGCAACGGGTGCTGGCATGCTGGTTACATGCGTGTGTTCCGGCGTGGCATACGCGGTGCAGCTTGCCAGCGGCGCTGGTGCGCCCGAGGCCATCGCAAGCATGGACGTGTTTGGCTGGCTTGTGCTTATCGGTGGGCTTGCGGTGCTGGGCACGTTTGTCTCCTTCGGGCTGTATTTGCGCGGCGTGGCGGCCGTAGGGTCGGTTACGGGAAGCTTGCTAGGTGCCGTCGAGCCGGTAAGCGCGAGCGTGTGCGCGTGGGTGTTTTTAGGCACGGCGTTTTCCGGCTTTGACTGGGCGGGCCTTGTGCTGATGCTTGGCATGCTTGTGCTGGTTACCGTGGACGGCAAGCCAAAAGATGCGGAGTAGATCCTGCTGACCGTGATGGCGTGCACGGTTTTGCGCATGCATGAGGACGGTTTGCCTACGGTGTTGCCCCGTCTATCTCGCGCTCAAGTTCAGCGTTAAGCTCGCCGAACCCCTTTAAGGCGGCAAAGGGCATGAACTGCCGTCCTCGTTCGGGACTTGGTTGCGCAACACGTGGTCCATCTTGTGCTAGGCGTTGCGCGATTTGGCGGAGCACGCTTGCTCGGTACTCTTTTTCCTGGGTAGAGAGGTCTTTCCGGCACGGCAATTCGTCTAGCTGCCTCATAACGCTACCAAGCTGTTCTTCCATGGCAGCATCGTAATCGGCTGCTTTACTCCCATGCGTCTCATCGTAGTCGCGTGTATCGTAATTGGCTCTGCTCGGCGATGTTGCGTATGGCTTGCTTCTATGCACGATGGCCTCCTACCTGGTTGTTGCGCTCGCGCGCCGTTGCCTTTTCTTGCAGGCTTGTGCCTTTCAACATGGCGTTGCTCCCGTATTTGCTGCGCACGGCTACAATGGCGTTTTGCAGCGCACGCTCTTTTTGCTCTGCTTCCACGTCATCGAAAAGCGTTTGCGTTGCAAAGCGCTCGGGCATAAGGTCGCCAAGCCCGATGACGATGCGCCTGATTGGCAAAGCACGGCTGACCGTTTCGTCGAATAGCTGCTCAAAACGCTTTTGCAGCAGCATTTCTGAATTGGTGCGCCGTTCCAGTTTGCGGCTTGCGTTGCTGCGGGATACACCCCACCCGCCAACACGGCGCAACCCGTGCCCGCCGTCAAATAGCTCGCAGCGTTTGCTTGCTGCGCGTTGCTGTGATTGCGATGCTGACGTTTTGGGCTTCGCATATCCAATGCTCAGGTAAATGCGTTCGCATACAACCCCGTTTGCCACCATTTCTAAAACGCTTGCATTCACCATCTCGCGCAGCACCATGCGAGCTTCCCCAAACGTGTAGTCGCACGGCAGCACTTGGCCGTTGGTCATGGAATGGCCTTCAGGCTTATAGTCGCGTATATATTGAATAGTGCACGGCTCTAAGCCCCAGGCATGATCGATGAGATATTCTGCGTTCACGCCGAACTCACGCCGTAGCACAATAGGGCTCATTGCAGCTACGCCCGCTAAATCTTCCGCTCCATGTTTTCGCAACCGCCGCGCAATGCCCGGCCCGATGCTCCATATGTCGGTAATGGGGCGATGCCACCAGATGCGCTGCCGAAAGCCCTCTTCATCAAGGTATCCGATGCAGTCTGCTTCGTGTTTTGCCGTAACATCAAGCGCCACTTTTGCCAAAAACAAGTTTGTGCCAATGCCGGCAGTGGCGGTGATGCCCGTTTTCTCAAGCACTTCGTCCATAAGCATACGCGCAAATTGACGCGGTGTTTTGTCGTACAGCTTTAAGTACGGGGTGGCGTCGATGAACGATTCGTCGATGGAGTAGGGGCGTATGTCTTGCGCACTGATATGCCCAAGGTATATGCGGTAGATGTTGTTCGACACTTCCATATATCGTCGCATGCGCGGCACGGCGGTGATATACGTGATGCCTTCGGGGATTTCGAAGACGCGACAGCGGTTACGCACGCCAAGTGCCTTCATTGCTGGCGTGATTGCCAGGCAAATGGTGGTGCGTGTGCGTGCAGGGTCGGCCACTACCAGGTTGGTGGTGAAGGGGTCAAGCCCGCGATCGGCACATTCCACGCTGGCGTAAAAAGATTTCAAGTCGATGCACAGATATATTTTCCGAGCGCCAAGCTCAGATGGCAGTGCGTCGATCAACGCTTGGTTGCCTGCGCCTGCGCTTTGCTTCGTGCTCAATCTTCCACCTCCTTAAAATGGCGTACGAATGTTCTAACATAGAACAAGTGTTTTTGCCTCAACAATTTTCAAAAGAAAACAAATGTTCGTAAAACATCCACCGTTTGTTCGCTTGTTGCCTTTTCTGTGGCGTGCTAATCTAACAGAAATCTATTAGTTTTTGCGAAGGAGGAAGACATGTCGGGCACGGTTTCGCTGTATTTAGACGACAACATCCTTCGCAGGCTTGATACGCAGGTTGAGCGTGCGGCCAAGTTGGACCGTTTGCAGGGACGCACAGGGCGCCAG
>ERZ808240.1777-NODE-1777-length-25528-cov-4.417187_pt1 | contig 25528 bp, 24 predicted proteins | sample MGYA00521084_ERZ808240 | MGnify/ENA primary metagenome ERZ808240 (study PRJEB31516, sample SAMN03275571) | gut metagenome | biome: mammalia-associated habitat; material: feces | host: Papio cynocephalus | place: Kenya | collected 2012-08-06 ... | reverse complement strand
ATCATGGAAGACCTGCTTCCATATATGAATGTATACCAGAGCAGTGATGAGGATGTAACCTATAATGGCAAAGATGAGCCGATCAGTTCTCCTTTTGAAGGAAATGTAGAAGATTCGACAGGAGAGGCTTCCTCTGCAGAAGAAGGAAGCACAGCAGAGGAAGATACTACAGAGGGTGACACAACAGAGGGTGACACAACAGCTGCATCATCTGAGGACACAACAGAAAGCACAACAGAAGCCAAGGTTGCAGATGAATAAAATGGAAATATATGGAATGTTGTCGTCGGTGGCATATTTGTCCGCAAAAAGTAATAAGATATAAGGATAAATAAATCCGGCGGTCAGCATGAAGCTATATAGTTTTAATCGGCGAAAGATATATTACACCTGTATCGCACTTGTTATGGCGGCAGTATTTCTGATGGGCAGACTTGCTTATCTGATGGTTGTAAAAGCGGATTATTATGATAGTGCTGCAACAGAACTTCACGAAAGAGAACGAAGCATCAAAGCGCCGAGAGGCAAGATCTATGACAGAAATGGAAACGTTCTGGCTGATAATAAGGCGGTCTGTTCCGTGTCTGTGATCCACAGCCAGATTGAAGATGAAGAAGAAGTTATCAGTGTCTTAGATAAATATCTGGAAAAAGATGAGACAGAGATCCGCAAGAAGGTAACAAAGGTTTCATCACGGGAGCTGATCGCGACCAATATAGATAAAGTGACCGGAGATGCCATAAGAGAACTGAATGTTGCCGGAATTAAGGTTGACGAGGACTATAAAAGGTATTATCCTTATGGAAGTCTTGCTTCCAAGGTTCTTGGATTCACTGGATCTGACAATCAGGGCATTGTCGGTCTTGAGGTTTGGTATAATGAGATACTGGCAGGAGAAGATGGCAGTATCCGTACAGTAACGGATGCAAAAGGAATCGAACTGCCAAATGTAAAGGAAACGAGAGTAAGTCCTGTACCGGGAGATAATCTGGTACTTTCCATGGACTTGACAATACAAAAATATGCAACACAGGCAGCACTTGCTGTTATGAAAGAAAAACAGGCAAAACGTGTGGCGATGATTATCATGAACCCTCAAAATGGAGAGATATATGCCATGGTTGATGTGCCGGAATATGATCTGAATCAGCCATTTCAGTTGAATACAGGGATTGATGGTTATGAGAGTATGACGGAAGCACAGAAGATGGATGCGCTGAATAATATGTGGCGTAATTTTACAGTCAGTGATACCTATGAGCCGGGATCGACATTTAAGATCGTGACGGCGACTGCAGCATTAGAGGCTGGGACAGTATCATTATCTGATACCTTTTATTGTCCGGGATATAAGATTGTGGAAGATCGACGAATCAGATGCCATAAGACGACAGGACATGGATCAGAGGATTTTCGCCATGCATTGATGAATTCCTGCAATCCGGCATTTATGACGATCGGGGAGCGGACAGGAGCCACGAATCTGTATCAGACATACAGAGATCTTGGACTGTTTGAGAAAACAGGAATCGATCTTCCGGGAGAAGCAAATTCGATCATGCACAAGCTTTCAGATATCGGACCGGTGGAACTGGCAACGATGTCCTTCGGACAGTCAATTCAGATATCACCGATCCAGTTTGTGACAGCGGCAGCTACCGTTATAAATGGTGGTGATAAGATCACACCACATATTGGAATGAAGGTGACGGATGCAGACAATCAGGTAACAACAAATCTGGAATATCCGGTCACGGAGCAGGCAGTCAGCAGTGAGACATCAGCATTGATGCGGGATCTGCTGGAATCCGTAGTGGCAGAAGGTGGTGGAAGTAAAGCACAGGTTGAGGGCTATCGGATCGGTGGTAAGACAGCGACCAGCGAAAAATATCCCAGAGGAACGGGAAAATACATATCATCGTTCATAGGCTTTGCACCGGCAAATGAACCGCAGGTAATGGCATTTGTTATGATCGATGAACCGACGGGAATATATTATGGCGGCACGATCGCAGCACCGGTTGTACAGGAAGTTTTTTCCAACATTTTGCCATATCTGGGAATACAAAAGGAAGAATAAGAAAGTTACCTCATACATGAGGAAAAAATATAGCTGTTTCAAAAAGAAATAGCAGGTAAGGAGTACAAAAAAATGAACTTGGATTTTTCAATTATTTTACCAATACTTATAGCGTTTGGAATCAGTGTGGTGTTAAGCCCTATCGTGATTCCATTTTTAAAGAAACTGAAATTTGGACAGTTTGTACGAGATGATGGTCCGGAAACACATCTGAAGAAGTCCGGAACTCCGACGATGGGTGGATTGATCATCCTGCTGAGTTTGGTGATCACCTCATTATTTTATATGAAAGATTATCCTGATATTCTTCCGGTACTGTTTGTAACACTTGGGTTCGGGCTGATCGGATTTCTGGATGATTATATTAAAGTAGTAATGAAGCGATCTATGGGACTTCGTGCATGGCAGAAGATGCTGGGACAGTTCGTCGTAACAGCTGTATTTGCATATTATATTGAGAAATATACAGAGATCAACAACGAGATCATCATACCTTTTATCGGTAAGACAATTGTTCTTGATAAATGGGTTTATATCGTATTATTGTTCTTTGTTGTGCTTGGAACAGTAAATGGAGCAAACTTTACAGATGGTCTGGATGGTCTTGCTTCATCTGTAACAGCACTGATCGCTACGTTTTTTACCGTTGTTGCGATCGGAACAGGTTCAGGTCTTGCACCGATATCCTGTGCAGCTATGGGAAGTTTATTAGGATTCCTTGTTTATAATGTATATCCTGCAAGAGTATTTATGGGAGATACCGGTTCTCTTGCACTTGGCGGTTTTGTAGCATCCATTGCATACATGTTAAAAATGCCATTATTTATTCTTATTGTGGCATTCATATATTTTATAGAAGTATTATCCGTCATCATTCAGGTAGCTTCATTCAAACTGACTGGAAAACGTGTGTTTAAAATGGCACCGATTCACCATCATTTTGAGCTTTCCGGCTGGCCTGAGACAAAGGTTGTATCAATATTTGCAATAGTGACAGCAGTGCTTTGTGTTGTTGGCTTGCTGGCTGTTTAATACGGAGGATGAGAAAATGAATTTTAAAAATGTTTTAGTGGCTGGTACAGGCAAAAGCGGAATCAGTGCAGCAAAGCTTCTGATCGCGCATGGCGTAAAGGTTACGCTGTTTGATGAAAATGAAAAAAGAGATAAGAATGATCTGATGGAGAAACTTTCTCAGTCGGAACTTGTTACGATCCTTCTTGGAAAATTAACAGATGAAGTATTGAAGCAGACCGATATCATGGTTATAAGCCCTGGTATTCCGGTTGATTCTGCTTTTGTAGAGGATGTAAAGAAAGCCGGTATTCCGGTATGGAGCGAGATCGAACTTGCATATTATTTTGGCAAAGGTAAGATCGCTGCGATCACAGGAACGAATGGTAAGACAACTACGACTGCACTTGTCGGTGAGATCGTAAAAGCATGGAATCCAAAGACTATCGTAGTTGGGAATATCGGTATTCCATATACAGAACTTTGTGATACGACAGATGACGACAGCGCTACAGTAGCAGAGATCAGCAGCTTCCAGTTGGAGACGATCGTAGACTTCCATCCAAATGTCAGTGCTGTCCTGAATCTGACACCGGATCACCTGAATCGTCATTATACATTTGAGAATTATGGAAATGTCAAGAAGTCGATCACAAAGAACCAGACAGAAGAAGATGTGGTTGTATTAAACTATGATGACGAACATACAAGAGCAATGGCAGAGGGAATCCGTCCGAGAGTTGTATATTTCAGCAGATTGGAAAAGCCTGCCGGAGGTGTATATGTCGAGGATGGTCATATCGTGATCGAAGCTGACGGTAAAAAGATCGATGTTCTTGCATTAAAAGATCTGATCCTGCTTGGTTCCCATAATGTTGAAAATGTACTTGCGGCAGTTGGTATTTCATATTATATGGGAGTGCCGGTTAATATCATCCGTGATGTTGCAGTAAGCTTTAAGGCCGTAGAGCATAGAATAGAATATGTAAAGACAGTGGCTGGCGTGGATTATTATAATGATTCAAAGGGAACAAATCCGGATGCAGCAATCAAAGGAATTCAGGCAATGGTAAAACCAACCTATCTGATCGGTGGAGGTTATGATAAGGGTTCTACCTATGATGAGTGGATCGATGCATTTGATGGCAAAGTCAGATGTCTGGTTCTGATCGGTCAGACAGCAAAGAAGATTGCAGAGACTGCCAAGAAACACGGATTCCATAATATTGTATTTGAAGATAATCTGTTAGAAGCAGTAAAATATTGTCATGAGAATGCAAAAGATGGAGAAGCAGTTCTTCTTTCTCCGGCATGTGCAAGCTGGGGAATGTTCGATAATTATGAACAGCGAGGAAGAATGTTCAAAGAATATGTCCGTGATTTTAAGGAGTGAAATATTTGAATGACAGAAACAGGAAAACAGATACAAATGAGATAGATAGCAGAAAACAGCCGTTATGGTACAGCGGACGCTACTTTGACTATCCGCTGCTTGGTATTGTATTGGGACTTGTCCTGTTTGGTTTGGTTATGGTATACAGTACCAGTTCCTACCGGGCAGATGAATTATATGGCGACAGTACATATTTTGCAAAAAGACAGCTCATTTTTGAACTTGTTGCGCTGATTGGAATGTTTCTGGTATCTAAGATTGATTATCGCAGATATGCAAGATACTCCAAGTATTTTCTCTATGTGGCAATGGCACTTCTGGTGCTGGTCTACATTATAGGAAGTGCGAGTCATGGTTCAACCAGATGGATCTATATCGGAGCATTTGGCTTTCAGCCATCTGAGTTTGCAAAGCTGGCGCTGATCGTCTATACAGCTGATATCTGTACCAGAAAACCCCGAAGTCTGAATACGATTAAAGGGCTTGCCAAGATGCTCCTGCTTCCGTTCGTAACGATCGTATTGATCGCAATCGAGAACTTAAGTACGGCAATCATCTGTTTTGGAATCGTGATGATCATTGTATTTGTAGCGAGTCCGAAAAACTGGCATTTTATATTGATGGGAGTTCTGGGAATTCTGATGTGTGTAGTATTTATCGCTACAGCGGGATATCGCGCAGACCGTATCCGTATCTGGCTTGCTCCGGAGAAATATGATGATGGATATCAGACCATGCAGTCTTTATATGCGATCGGTTCCGGCGGTTTTTTTGGCAGAGGACTTGGAAACAGCATTCAGAAGATGGGATTTATCCCGGAATCACATAATGATATGATTTTTTCTGTTATCTGCGAAGAACTTGGATTATTTGGAGCTGTGCTTACGATCATAATGTTTATCTTACTGATCTACAGGTGCACGGTGCTTGCCATCAATTCGGGTGATCGATTTGGCGGTTTGATCGCAGTTGGGGTCATGGCACATATTGCAGTACAGGTACTGATCAATATCAGTGTTGTAACAAATACGATACCACCGACGGGTGTACCACTTCCGTTTATCAGTTATGGTGGCAGCTCGATTTTCTTCCTGTTACTTGAAATGGGACTTATGCTTGCGGTTGCAAGACAGATAAAACCGGGAAGATAGAAGATATAGTATAGGATGAATATGGATATGCAGAAAGAACAGAATGTGCAAAAACCTGAACAGAAGAAAAAGAGAAAAGCCGGAAAGATCTTTTTGATCATTTTGGGTGCATTATTGCTGCTGTGCATGGGCGCATATATTTATGTTATAAAATGCTATAACTTGACAAAGATACAGGTGTCTGGAAATGTCCATTATACAAAGGATGAAGTGATCGACATTGTAACAAAGGGCAAGAATGCAGACAATACATTGTTTTTCTATATTGATAACAAACTTCATCCGGTACAGGATGTAACTTTTGTTGATAAGTTTCAGATAGAGGTGATCGGTAAGCATACAATCACGATCACTGTATATGAGAAATCTATGGCAGGCTGTGTAATCTATATGGATCAGTATATCTATTTTGATAATGATGGGCGTGTGCTTGAGACTTCGACTGAGAAGCTTCCGGATGTGCCATGCATACAGGGCCTCAAATTTGACCGTATCGTTGTGGGAGAGAAACTTCCGGTTACCAATGATGCGATGTTCCAGGAGATCCTTACCATGACACAGCTGATCGACAAAAATGAACTGTTGATTGATGAGATCCGGTTCAACAGTGACAATGAGATCGTTCTGTATAAGGATAAGATAAAGATTGAACTTGGAAGTGGATCAGGACTTGAGGACAAGCTGATGAATCTGGAAAGTATTCTTGCAAAACTGGAAGGAAAAAGTGGAACACTGGATCTGACGGATTATACGGCAGGCACAGGAAATGCAATATTTAAGGAAAATAAGTGAAATTTACAACAAAAAGTTGTTGCGTTATTTATAAAAAAATCGTATTATTAAGATATTAATGCGATTATATAGATGTACACTCCTCATACTTTTGCCACGCGGATGATATTTTCGCGGAGAAGTATTTTATGACAGAATAGAAAACTGGGGGTAGGAGCGTATGTACAAGAAATAAAGAAATATATAGAAGGAGGAAATAACCTTGCTCGAAATAAAGTCTAACGATGAGAGAACACCAGCTAGAATACTGGTAATTGGAGTAGGTGGCGCTGGTAACAATGCAGTAAACAGAATGATTGATGAAAATGTAGAGGGTGTTGAACTGATAGCGATCAATACTGATAAGCAGGCACTTTCATTAAGCAGGGCTACAACAAAGATTCAGATTGGTGAGAAACTGACAAAGGGACTTGGTGCAGGTGCAAAGCCTGAGATCGGTGCCAGTGCAGTTGAAGAGAATAGAGAAGAAATTGTTGATATTATAAAAGATGCTAACATGGTATTTGTAACATGTGGTATGGGTGGCGGAACCGGAACAGGTGCTGCACCGGTTGTAGCTGAGATGGCAAGAAATCTTGGTATCCTGACCGTTGGTGTAGTAACAAAGCCTTTTGGATTCGAAGGAAAACCACGTATGAAAAATGCGATGGAAGGTATTGCAAGATTAAAAGAGAATGTTGATACACTGATCGTTATCCCGAACGATAAGTTATTACAGATCTGTGATAAGAGAACAAGCATTCCTGATGCTTTAAAGAAAGCAGATCAGGTTCTTCAGCAAGGTGTTCAGGGTGTAACAGACCTGATCAACAAGCCGGGTCTTATCAACCTCGACTTTGCAGATATCCAGACAGTTATGAGAGATAAGGGTATTGCTCATATCGGTATCGGATCAGCAAGTGGAGAGAATAAGGCTGTTGATGCAATTAAAGAGGCTATGGATTCACCATTATTGGAGACAACAGTATCCGGTGCAACCGATATTATTGTAAACTTCTCAGGAAATATTGGTATCGTAGAAGCATACGATGCTGTTACTTATCTGACCGAACAGGCTGGTGACGGCGTAAATATTATCTTCGGTACAGTTGATAACGATAATATGGGCGAAGAGATCAGTATCACGATCATTGCAACAGGACTTGAGAAAGCAGAGACAGCTACGCCTGTCAGCAGATTTGCAGGAACTGCTGCTCCAAAGCCTGACAGTGTAAATACAACAGCTTCATTTGGTGAGGCAAGAAAGGCGGCAACACCTACTTATGGTGGACAGGCACTTGGAACATCTTCGATCAGACCAACATTCCTGTCAGAGACTTCTTCTGCACAGGCAGTGAAGCCGGTAGTTCCAAACACAACAAGAACAACTGCGCCGGTTGAACCACATGTCAGCGCGCCAACACCAAAGCCTGCAAGACCGACGGTACAGCCAAATGACAGTATCAGAATACCTGAATTTTTAAAGAAAAGATAAATAGCAGAAATGCAATTATTAAAAGATATATACAAATGCCATGGCGTAATTGCCATGGCATTTGTATATACCACCGGAAGGAGGTATCAGTTTTATGAAATTCCTTGCAACAGGGGAAGAGATGCAAAGAATTGATCAGACTTCGATCGATCAGATCGGAATCCCTGGCATTGTATTAATGGAACGGGCAGCTATGGCTGTGGCAGAAGAAATTGAGAACAAATTTCCAATCAGCCAGAGGAATGGACAGTCTGTAGAAACAGTGGCAGATATTAAGATCCTGGTTATTGTTGAAAAGGGCAACAATGGTGGCGATGGACTGGCTGTAGCGCGAATGTTATTAGAAAAAGGCTATCAGACAGATGTATATTGTATTGGACAGATTCAGAAGGCAACCGAGAGTTTTGCTGTTCAACAGCATATTCTGGAACAGCTTGGGGTAAAGATCCTTGATGAATATCCTGATCAGAAGTATGATATTATCGTTGATGCAATATTTGGTGTTGGCTTAAAACGGGATATTAAGGGCGTTCATCAGGAAGTCGTGGAGAGAATCAATGATACTCCGGCATATGTCGTAGCGATTGATATTCCATCGGGAATATCAGCAACAACAGGACAGGTGATGAATGTTGCAGTAAGGGCAGACCTTACAGTAACGATGGGACTTATGAAAGTCGGAATGGTACTTTATCCGGGATGTACTTATTGTGGAGAGATTCTTGTGAAGGACATAGGATTTCCGGGAAAAGCGGTCGATAAAGTAATGCCGGAAATATATACATATGAAGAAAAAGACTTGATACGCCTTCCAAAAAGAGCAGAAGATGGTAATAAAGGTACATTTGGAAAAGTAGCTGTAATAGCCGGCAGTCAGGAGATATCAGGAGCTGCCTGTCTTGCGGCATCAGCGGCCTATCGGGTTGGAAGTGGTATGGTAAAGGTATATACCCATAAGGATAATAGAGTGATCGTTGGCGGATATCTTCCGGAGACATTGATGATGACATATCAGGATGAGAAAACTGCGGTCTGCTGTGCAGAGGATGCATGTTCATGGGCTGATGTCATACTTATCGGACCGGGGATCGGAACCGGAAAAGAAGCAGAACGTATGCTTGCTATAGTGCTGGAGAATTTCAAAGGAACAGTCGTTGTTGATGCCGATGGACTCAATCTTTTATCCGTTCATAAAGATTTACTTACAGCAGGAGAGATAAGCAGACAGGCTGGAAATACATCACTTGTTATTACACCACATGTAAAAGAGATGGCCAGACTGACAGGAAAGACGGTAACAGAACTGAAAGAATCACTGGTTAGTGAATGCAGATCATTCGCAGAGGCGGAAACACTCATATGTGTATTAAAAGATGCAAGAACCTGTGTCAGTGAAGGCGGAGTGCATACCTATATGAATACATCAGGAAATGATGGTATGGCGACAGCAGGATCCGGTGATGTACTCGCGGGAATGATCGCAGGACTATTAGCCAGCGGAATATCTCCGGCAGAGGCAGCAAGATTAGGTGTGTATATACACGGACTGGCGGGAGATCGTGCAAAGAAACGATATGGAAAGGCAGCAATGACCGCCGGCAGCCTGATCGAAGAGATCGGTTCGGTCATGAGTTCTTATATATAAAATATATAATAAGCAGAGGCGTAGACAAATGAATAAATATAGAAGAATAGAAGCAGATATAAATCTGGACAATATTAGGGATAATATTAAGATGATGAAGGCATGTGTGCCGGCAGACATGAAGATGCTTGCCGTGATCAAGGCAGATGCTTATGGACATGGAGCAGTAGAGGTTTCAAGGGCTCTTTCTGATCTGGCAGATTTTTATGCGGTTGCATGTATTGATGAAGCAGTAGAACTTCGTCATGCAGGATGTGAGAAACCGTTGCTGATCCTTGGATACACAGATCCATCTGAATATGAGGAACTGATAACATATGATGTAAGGCCTGCTATGTATGACAAGGCAGAGTGTGCCATTCTTTCGGATGATGCGATAAAGAAAGGCACAAGAGCAAAGATCCATATCAAGATGGATACTGGTATGAGCCGCATTGGATTCCAGTGCGATGATGCAGGCATTAATGATATCATTGAGATCGCGCACATGCCGGGAATAGAGATCGAGGGGATATTTACTCACTACTCAAAAGCAGATGAATACGATAAAACAGCAGCAAACGGACAGCTTGCTTTATTTCGAAGTGTGATACACAGATTAGAAGAACAGGGTGTATCGATCCCTGTAAAACATATATCGAACAGCGCAGGAATCATGGAGATGGATAATGAAGGATTTGATATGGTAAGATCCGGTATCGTGACATATGGCTTATATCCATCGGATGAGGTCGATCATTCGATCGCAGCATTAAAGCCTGCAATGGAACTGCTCGCTAAGGTGGTTCATGTAAAGGATGTAAAAGCAGGAACAGGTATCGGATATGGCTGGACTTTTATCGCACCACATGATATGAGGATTGCCACGGTATCTGCCGGTTATGCAGACGGATATCCAAGAGCACAGTCCAATATTGGACGGGTTATCATTCATGACAAGTATGCACCGATCACCGGACGTGTCTGTATGGATCAGTTTATGATCGATGTAAGTGATATACCGGAGACGGCAGTCGGTGATCCGGTTGTTCTGATCGGTAAGCGTGGTGACAAGGAGATCACGGTAGAAGAAGTTGCAGAACCGGCCAACAGCTTCAATTATGAGCTGATCTGTAATATCGGAAGACGTGTACCAAGAGTTTATATAGAGAATGGCAAAGAAGTTGCGGAAGTGAATTATCTGCGCCAGAACTGAATATCATAGAATAGAATTGGAAATACTTTTCACAACAGAAGATGTTAATAAATAAATGGAGTGAAAAGAATTGGTAATCAGACGAGGCGATATATTTTATGCTGACTTACGACCTGTTGTCGGTTCAGAGCAGGGTGGAGTCAGACCGGTACTTATTATACAGAATGAAGCAGGAAATAAGCACAGCTCCACGGTGATCTGTGCAGCGATCACCAGTAAGATGAACAAGGCAAAGCTGCCTACACATGTAGAGATCGATTCCAGCCGGTATGATCTGGCAAAGGATTCTGTTGTGTTATTGGAGCAGGTGCGTACGATCGATAAGCAGAGACTAAAAGAAAAGGTATGTCATATGGGAGATGATATCCTGAAAAAGGTGGATACTGCATTGAAGATCAGTCTGGATCTGTATTAATCTGAGCAGATGTATATGGATCTGATGAATATGAAAATTGCAGAAAATGTATATTTATACAGGCTTTCATATGAAAAAATTGACGAATGTGAGAATTAATGATATATTTCCATTATATTTGCGTTCGTATGAAATAAGAAAGAATGCAGAATGAAGTGAACAGGAGAGGTGGTTTGTAGACAGAAACTGTCTGGTATATGAAATTATTTAATAACAGAAAAGCTGATGAAGAAAAAGTTGAAGAAGAGATCATTTCCATGGTCAATGAAGGAAATGAACAGGGACTCATTCATGATGATGAAGTTGAGATGATCACGAATATTTTTGAATTCAGCGAGAAAGAAGTCCGGGATGTTATGACACCGCGTTCCGATGTAGTTGGAATTGACAAACATACTACAATGGATGAAACGATCAAGATTATGCTGGAAAATAATTATTCCAGATATCCGGTGTTTGATGATGATCTGGACAATATAGTCGGAATCCTGTATTTTAAGGATTTTGTAAAAGCATATCTGAAGGATAAAAACCAGACGATCGAACAGATCATGGTTGAGCCAACATTTGTACATCCAACGAAAAACATATCAGAGTTATTCAAACGCATGCAGAAAGAGAAGATTCACATGGTCATCGTTGTAGATGAGTACGGTCAGACCGAAGGCATCATAGCGATGGAAGATATTCTGGAAGAAATTGTCGGAAATATTTTCGATGAATACGACGATGATGACGATGATATTGCACTTGCAGGTCATGGATATATCGTGGGCGGAAGAGCAGAACTGGATGAGTTGTCAGAACATCTGGGCATCGAATTCCCGGATGAAGATTTCCAGACATTGAATGGTTTTATGCTATATGAACTGGGAAGGCTTCCTTATGAGAATGAGAAGATCGATATTACATATAAGGGATATAATTTTGAAACCATTGGGATCAAGGACAAGATGATCGATAAGGTACGGATAACCAAGGTTGAAAATGAAAATCAGTTATGATATTATGAACGCAAAATTATTTGCTTGCAAGGATGGTGATTTTGCGGAATGCATTGAGTGATGAAATCACGATATTATAAATCAGTTGGGCTGATAACGTCTCAAAAAAGAAACTGATATCCGAAGAGCGCGGATATTCAAAAGATAGAATTACAGAATTAAGGAGTAAGAAAATGTCAGGACATTCAAAATTTGCAAATATTAAACATAAGAAAGAAAAGAACGATGCAGCTAAGGGTAAGATCTTTACAATTATCGGTAAGGAAATTGCGATCGCAGTAAAAGAGGGTGGATCAAACCCTGATAATAACAGCAAGCTTCGTGATGTAATCGCAAAAGCAAAGGCAAACAATATGCCAAACGATACGATCAAGCGTGGTATCGACAGAGCAGCAGGTGACGCGAACTCAGTAAACTATGTTGCTAATACATACGAAGGATATGGACCAAACGGTACAGCAATCATCGTTGATACCCTTACAGACAATAAGAACAGAACAGCAGCAAATGTAAGAAATGCATTTACAAAGGGTGGTGGAAATGTAGGAACTACCGGTTGTGTATCTTATATGTTTGATAATAAAGGACAGATCATTATTGATAAAGAAGAATGTGATCTGGATGCAGATGATCTTATGATGATGGCACTGGATGCCGGAGCGGAAGACTTCAGCGAGGAAGAGGACAGCTTCGAGATCATTACAGCACCGGATGATTTCTCAGCAGTCAGAGAAGCTCTTGAAAAAGATGAAATCAAGATGGCAGAAGCAGAGCTTACCATGATCCCACAGAACTATGTAGATCTGACAGACCCTGAGACAGTAAAGAAATTTACAAGAATTCTTGATCTGTTAGATGAAGATGATGATGTACAGGCTGTATATCACAATGCAAATCTTCCAGAAGAGGAATAATTATATAATTCATGCCATTTGTGCATGAAAGGGTTTTCATAGGATTCACATGCTATTTTATGTAAGGTGTTGTGGAGATTCTACCATATATGTATGCCAGGCAGGCAGCAGGACGGCAAAAAGCCGTTTGGCAGCAGGCCTGGCATATGGTATGTTAAAAACAATTGCAGATAGCGTATATATTTTTTAACACAACAAGAGTAGGAGAGTAGAATGAAGGGAATATTAAGATATTTACGGGACTATAAAAAAGAATCGGTTCTAGCACCGTTATTTAAAATGCTGGAAGCCTGTTTCGAACTGCTGATCCCGATCGTAATGGCACATATTATTGATACCGGTATTAAGAATCAGGACATGGGGTATGTTCTTCGGATGTGTCTCGTTATGATCGCACTTGGTATTATCGGACTGAGCTGTTCACTGACAGCGCAGTATTTTTCAGCGAAAGCAGCAACCGGATTTGGAACGGCACTTCGAAGTGATCTGTTCCGCCATATCACCAGTCTTTCTTACAACGAGATCGATACGATCGGCACATCGACACTGCTTACTCGTATGACCAGTGATATCAATCAGATCCAGACAGGTGTCAATCTGGTACTCCGTTTGTTCTTACGATCTCCGTTTATCGTGTTTGGTGCGATGATCATGTCATTTACGATCGATGTCAAATCAGCCATGACCTTTGTGGTTACGATACCGGCATTATCGATCGTAGTCTTTGGAATCATGCTTGTCAGTATTCCATTGTTTAAGAAGGTGCAGGCAAGACTCGATAAGGTCATGCTGCTGACCCGTGAGAATCTGGAAGGCGCCCGCGTGATCCGTGCATTTAACAGACAGCAGAAAGAGGTTGATGAATTCGATAAGTCAACCGATGATCTGATGGATATTCAGTTATATGTCGGAAGAATCTCTGCATTCTTAAATCCTGTCACATATGTGATCATCAATCTTGCAACTGTTGCGATCATCTGGATCGCAGCCGGACAGACCGATATCGGTATCCTGTCACAGGGTAAAGTTGTTGCACTGATCAACTATATGTCACAGATCTTAGTTGAGCTTGTTAAGCTTGCAAATCTTATTATCAATATCACAAAGTCAATCGCATGTGCAAAGCGAATCAATGTTGTATTTGATACAAAGCCTTCAATCACGGATTCTGCTTCACCAGAAGCACAGAAGGCAGCCGGACAGGGTGTTCCTAAGGTAGCATTTGAAAATGTAGCCTTACGGTATGGTAAAGCATCGGAAGATTCACTGACCGGTATATCCTTTACGGCAAAGGAAGGAGAAACGATCGGTATTATCGGTGGTACGGGTTCCGGTAAGAGTTCTCTGGTCAACCTGATCCCAAGATTCTATGATGCAACCTGTGGGACAGTTAAGATCGATGGTGTGGATGTAAGGGACTATGATCTCCGTTCTCTTCGCATGAAGGTAGGTGTAGTTCCGCAGAAGGCAGTGCTGTTCCAGGGAACGATTGCCGAGAATATCCGCTGGGGTAAAAATGACGCAACGGAGGAAGAAATCAATGAGGCACTTACGATCGCACAGGCAAAAGAATTTGTCGATCAGAAAACAGATGGTATGAATTTTAAGATCACACAGGGCGGTAAGAACTTATCCGGAGGCCAGAAACAGCGTCTTACGATCGCAAGAGCGGTTGTAAGAAAGCCTGAGATCCTGATCATGGATGACAGTGCATCAGCACTTGACTTTGCAACAGATGCAGCCCTTCGTCGTGCGATCAAAGAACAGACAAAGGGTATGACCGTATTTATCGTTTCCCAGCGTGCATCGACGATCATGGGGGCTGATCAGATCATCGTATTAGATGATGGACAGGTTGCAGGTATTGGCACTCATGAAGAACTGTTACAGTCCTGTGAGGTATATCAGGAGATCTGTCAGTCACAGTTATCGGCAGATGAAGTATCCGGTAAAAAGACTTCTGCCGGAAACGCAATGGCATAGGAAGGAGGAAACGACGATGAGTAAAAAAGAAAAAAATACGACTGCCAATAAGAAAACACTTGGCAGAATATTAAAGTATATCAAACGATACAGTTTCTTAGTTGTCCTTTCTCTGATCTGTGCAGCGATATCCGTTATTCTGACCTTATATGCGCCGATCATTACCGGACATATGGTAGATAAGATCGTTGGAAAAGGAGTCGTTGATTTTGGAGCATTAAAGACACTGGCGCTCCGTTTTGTGATCGTAGTTGCGGTTACGGCAGTCTGTCAGTGGATCATGAATATATTGAATAATAAAGTTACCTATCATGTTGTAAATGATGTCCGTACATCTGCTTATAAGAAGTTAGAGCAGCTTCCGTTATCCTATGTGGATTCTCATACACATGGTGATATCGTAAGCCGTGTGATCGCAGATGTAGACCAGTTTTCAGATGGTCTGCTGATGGGCGTTACACAGTTATTTACCGGTGTTATGACTATTGTTGGAACGCTTTGTTTTATGTTATCTATTAATGCAGTGATCACGGTTGCAGTTGTTGTGATCACTCCGGTATCCCTGTTTGTTGCAGCATTTATCGCAAAGAAGACTTATCATATGTTCAGAAAACAGGCAGAGATCAAAGGTGAAATGACCTCACTTGTAAATGAGATGGTCGAAAATCAGAAGGTTGTAACAGCCTTCTCCATGGAAGAAAATGTAAATGCCACCTTTAACGAAGTAAATAAGAGATTGAATAAGGCAGGACTGGATGCGACCTTCTTCTCATCTATCACCAATCCATGCACCCGTTTTGTAAACAGCTTAGTATATACCGGTGTTGGTATCATCGGTGCGATAATGGCGATCAAGGGAAGAATATCGGTTGGTCAGCTTACCAGTTTCTTAAGCTATGCAAACCAGTACACAAAGCCATTTAATGAGATATCAGGTGTCGTAACGGAGCTTCAGAATGCACTTGCATCCGCAGCCAGAGTATTTGAACTGATCGATGAAGAGCCGGAGATCGCAGAGCCGGCAGATGCATATGTGATCGAGAAAGCAGATGGACAGGTGGATCTGTCTCATGTGGATTTCTCATATAATAAAGATGTAGAACTGATCAGGGATCTGAATCTGAAGGTAGAACCTGGCAAGCGTGTAGCGATCGTCGGACCGACCGGATGTGGTAAGAGTACTGTTATCAATCTTTTAATGCGATTCTATGATGTAGATGCCGGAGCTATCTCTGTAGATGGTCATGATATCCGACAGGTAACGAGAGAGAGCCTGCGTGATAATTATGGTATGGTTCTTCAGGAGACCTGGTTAAAGACCGGAACCATCAAGGAGAATATCGCATATGGAAGACCGGATGCAACGGACGAGGAGATCATAGAAGCAGCAAAACAGTCTCATGCACACAGCTTTATCAAGCGTCTGCCTGAGGGCTATGATACCATAATATCAGAGGATGGTGGCGGACTGTCACAGGGACAGAAGCAGCTTTTATGTATTACCAGAGTTATGCTCGATCTGCCACCTATGCTGATCCTTGATGAAGCAACATCATCGATCGATACCAGAACCGAGATCCGGATCCAGCGTGCATTTGCGAAGATGATGAAGGGCAGAACGAGCTTTGTTGTTGCGCACCGTTTGTCAACGATCAAAGAATCTGATATTATACTGGTTATGAAGGATGGTCACATCATTGAACAGGGCAATCATGAATCACTTTTAGCACAGAAGGGATTCTATTACACCCTTTATAATTCACAGTTTGCACATTAGTAAGAACTTATAATTTGTATTTATATAAAGGAGACAGGAAGATGAAAGTTAGTGAAAGCGGATATACAAAAGACGAATTACTTGACATAGTAGATAAATACCTTGCCGAGCAGTCCAGAAGATGGAATTTTATCGAGGAAAAGGGAGACGGCATGTATGTGTACGATGAGGAAGGAAATGAATATCTTGACTTCTTCGGCGGCATCGCAGTAAACAGCACCGGTAACTGTAATAAGAAGGTTGCGGCAGCGATCGCAGACCAGTGTCAGAATGTGATCCATGCATCCAACTATGCATATACACTTCCTATGATCCTGCTTGCAAAGAAGATCTGTGAGACGATCGGTATGGAGAAGGTGCTGTTCCAGAATTCAGGAACAGAGACAAATGAAGCGATGATCAAGATGGCAAGAAAATACGGAACCGATCATTACGGACCGGAACATTATCATATCGTTACAGCCATTAACAGCTTTCATGGCAGAACCTACGGAGCCTTATCAGCAACCGGACAGCCGGACAATGCATGCCAGATCGGTTTCAAGCCGATGCTTCCGGGCTTCACATATGCAGAGTTTAATAACCTTGAGGATTTTAAGAGCAAATGTACAAAAGATACAGTTGCTATCATGGTAGAGCCTGTTCAGGGTGAAGGTGGAGTATATCCGGCAACGGAGGAATTTTTAAAGGGACTTCGTGCTTACTGTGATGAGACCGGTATCCTGTTATTATTCGATGAGGTTCAGACCGGATGGGGCAGATGCGGTGATACAATGGCATTTATGACCTATGGAGTAAAGCCTGACATGGTGTCTATGGCAAAGGCGATCGGTGGCGGTATGCCGATCGGGGCACTTTGTACATCAGCAGAACTGGCAAGTGCATTTACACCGGGGGCGCATGGTTCTACTTATGCAGCCAATCCGGTATGCTGTGCAGCCGCCCTTGCAGAGATCGATGAGATCTTAGACAACCATCTTGCAGAGAATGCAAAAGAGACAGGCGCTTATTTTGTAGAACAGCTTTATTCTCTTCCATATGTGAAGGAAGTACGTGGACGCGGACTCTTGGTTGGTGTTGAATTTACCAAACCGATCGCAAATGAAGTAAAGCATCTGGCTGTTGAGAATAGATTGTTGATCACGGCAGTAAGACCAAATGTGATTCGTATGGCACCACCGCTTATCGTAACAAAGGAACAGTGCGATAAGGCTGTTCAGATTTTGATCAAATGTGTATCAAAGGCAGCAGAAGAAGTAGATGCATAAGGAGGCAACAGAAGATGGGAAGGACTGCAGAAGAAATGGAAGATGTAACACTTCTCGGCAATAAGAATGTAAAATACAGCATGGACTATGCACCGGAGATGTTACAGACCTTTATCAATAAACATCAGGACAATGACTATTTTGTCAAGTTCAACTGTCCGGAATTTACCAGCTTATGTCCGATCACGGGGCAGCCGGATTTTGCAACGGTATATATATCTTATGTACCGGATGTGAAGATGGTAGAGAGTAAATCTCTGAAGCTTTATCTGTTCAGTTTCCGGAATCATGGTGATTTCCATGAGGACTGTATGAACATTATTATGAAAGATCTGATTAGATTGATGGATCCAAAATATATAGAGGTCTGGGGCAAATTTACTCCGAGAGGCGGTATCTCGATCGATCCATATTGCAATTACGGAAGACCGGGAACCAAATGGGAAGAAGTTGCATGGAACAGATTGTCAAATCATGACCTGTATCCGGAAAAGATAGATAACAGATAGGCGGAATGTCAGATGAATTACAGGGAAACAGTTGATTATATCTTAAACATTCCACTGTTCGCACAGAAGATTGGCACAGAAAATCTTGCCAGTCTTCTTGAACATTTAGGGAATCCGCAGGATAAGAGCAGAGTGATCCATATAGCAGGGACAAATGGCAAGGGCTCGACGGCAAAGGCACTTGCAACGATACTGATGCATGCAGGTTTTCATGTGGGTTTATTTACGTCTCCACATCTGGTTTCAATCAATGAGCGGATCCGGTATGATGATGAAATGATCTCAGACGAAGATTTTGCATGGGCATTTGAACAGGTACAGAAGAAGTTTACAGTTCATCCGTCTTTCTTTGAAGTAATATTTGCAATGGCGGCTGTCTACTATGAGAAGAAACAGCCGGATTATGTGATCTATGAGACTGGGATGGGAGGCAGACTGGATGCGACCAATGTCGTAAAATCTGAGCTTTGTATCATCACATCGGTGGGACTGGATCATATGGAATACCTTGGAGATACCATTGAGCAGATCGCAGGAGAGAAAGCGGGGATCATCAAACCGTCAGTTCCCGTCGTATATTTTAAACGGGATGCGGTTTCGTCTGGAATCATAGAGACTCGTGCAAAAGAATTGGATTCCGCTGTAACAGCGGTCGAAAAATCAAACTATATAATAAATGAAATAGATGATAAAACCATTGATTTTTCATTTCATAATCGGTATTATAATTATGACCATTTAAGGATACCGAAAACGTCTCTTTATCAGGTCGAAAATACTTGTCTTGCGGTTACTTCCTTTGATATTCTGATGCGGAACAAAGTGATGCGATATAAGGAAAAGGATGATGCCCGTATAGAACAGGCAGTCAGAAGCGGGCTGCTTGATTTTTCATGGGAAGGCAGGATGGAGGAGATCGCACCGGATCTATATGTAGATGGTGCACATAACCCGGAAGCAATCGAATGTTATTGCAGAACACTTCGGACGCTTTATACGGAGAAAAAGAAAATCCTGGTCTTTGCAGCAGTCAAGGACAAGGATTATGATACGATGATACGGGATCTGACAGAAGAACTTTCTTTTGAGAAGATCATAGTTACCAGTGTGGATAATAAACGGAAAGCACCGGTCTCACTGATCGCTGACAGGTTCCAAAAATACACAGGACATGTGGTGGAGGCATATGAAGATATTGCAGAAGCAATGGATGCGGCCATCCGTTATAAAGAACAGATTACAGATTCAGCAGTCTATTGTGTAGGCTCTCTTTATCTGGTAGGCGAGGTAAAATGCTGGCTTCAGAAGAGAAAAGAGAGGTCTGCAAATATGGAGGAATAGCATGATAAACTTTGATGAAGAAGTAAAAAAATTCAGACCAACTCTGGAAGTAGACCAGGCAGAAGATGCCATTTATCATAATGATCTGAAGGATATTTCAGATATTATGCAGGAAATGCTTCGTGTAGCAAAGGAAACGGAGAAATAAAATATGGCAGATGTACTGAATTGTAAGCATTGTGGCGGTAAGATCCTTGTTACCGGATATTGCAGTCAATGTGGATTAAAGAGTGAATTTGTAAATAAGGCACTGAACACATCAAAATATTATTATAACATTGGTCTGGATAAAGCCAGAGTCCGTGATATGAGCGGTGCAGAGGAAGCATTAAAGACATCCCTTAAATATGACAAGATGAATATTGATGCCAGAAATCTTCTGGGGCTTGTATATTATGAGACAGGAGAAGTTGTCCTTGCATTAAGCCATTGGGTCATCAGTGTGAATTATTTCAGTGGACGAAATGTTGCAAAACGTTATATCAAAGAAGTGAAGGGAAATCCTCACAAGCTTGAAACCACGAATAATGCGGCAAGAAAATATAATCAGGCATTAAATTACGCCAGACAGGGAAGCAAAGATCTCGCATTTATACAGCTTAGAAAGGTCTTATCAGACAATCCAAAATTTATAAATGGATATCTGCTGATGGCACTTCTGCTGATTGATGACAATAAATACGATAAAGCAAGAAAAGCATTAAAGCGGGTTATTAAGATCGACAGGACGAATCCTCTGGCTGTCCGTTATTTCAATGAGATGGGACATACCGATGAGGAGATCATGAGCTTTCGTGATTATCCGGATGATGATTATGATGCAGACCTTCTGTTTGTAGAAGATCAGCCACGGGCATATGTAGATAATGATGCGGTTGATTATGAAGGCAAACCGGTTCCGGTGGGCAGATATAAGGATATCAATTTCTACAAATATTCACTGGCATATGTATTTGCGGGACTTCTGCTCGGACTGGCAGTTATGTGGTTTCTTGTAATGCCACAGCATAATAAGAATGCAGATAATGAGAGCCGGGATGTGAAGATCGCTTACAGTGAAGATCTGGCAGACAAAAATACCAAGATCTCATCATTGCAGGATCAGCTTGATACGCTTACGACAAAGAATGATACATTGACAAAACAGGTGTCGGAGTATGAGAAGAAAAGTAAGGCAGAGTTAGCAGATGCAGATAAAGTATCCATGCAGCTGGCACTCAAATATTATAACGATACACAGTATGATAAGGCTGTGACAGAGCTTGATAAGGTACTGGAGACCAGCCCGGAATACGATGTTGCATTATATTATAAAGCTCTTTGTTATCTGGGAACAGAAGACGAAGACAAAGCGAAAACAGCATTTGAGACTTTCATTGATAAATGTCCGGATTCTATTTATTATACGGTTGCAGTTTCTTTATCCGGAGGCAAGACGAGTGAAGATACCATTACAGATGGAGAAGAAACTACAACAGAGGAAACTTCAACAGAAGGAACTACTCAGGAGGCAGGAACAGAGTCTGGTCGGGATACTATGAATGAATGATCTGCAATAAACATCATAAAATACAAAAGACAAATAGGAGAATTAATACTCTTATTTGTCTTTTTTGTTGTGAAATGGGATTACTTGATTTTATATAGAAATTCATGTATTTACGCTAAAAATTATATGTCTGAAAAAGGAGGGAAATATGAATAATTATGAAAAAATTGGGGATACTATACTAATCGAACTTCCTGAGGAGGTAGATGATTATCGGGCATCCGGGCTGATAGAAGAAACGGAAGATGCTTTTGCGGACTCCAGAGTCCGCTATGTTGTTTTCGATTTTAAGAATACAAATATGATGGACAGCTCCGGGATCGGTTTTATCACCAGACGTTTTCGAAATGTCTATGACAGAGGTGGACAGGCATTTGTCATAAACAGTAATGACAGGATGGAACGGCTGCTTACGATGTCAGGAATATTTAAGATCGCAACAAAAGCAGGAGATTTTGAGGAAGCGTACCGGAATGTACATACCTCATAGAAGAAAAGGAGAAGACAGAAATGAACAGAAATGAAATGAAATTAGAATTTGGAAGTGATCCAAGAAATGAAAGCTTTGCAAGGGTTGTCGTTGCATCATTTATGACAAGAACAAATCCGACACTGGAAGAAGTGGCAGATGTAAAAACTGCGGTATCGGAGGCTGTTACGAATTCCATTATACATGGATATAAGGGAAAGGATGGCGTGATCGAAGTTACTGCCCGGATTGAGGATAGAGTTTTATACATAGAAATTACAGATCATGGATGTGGAATCGAAGATGTCGATAAGGCGATGGAACCGATGTATACAACGGGCACGGATGGAAGATCAGGAATGGGATTTTCATTTATGGAGGCATTTATGGATGAACTGACAGTGGAATCAGAACCCGGAGTCGGAACAGTAGTGAAGATGACGAAAAAAATAGGGACAGGATGTGCAATGTAAATGGAAAATAATCTGGATCTTCTTTTACAGGCGAAAAATGGTGATGACCATGCAAAAGAGAAGCTGATTGAACAGAATCTTGGACTTGTATGGAGTGTAGCAAGAAGATTTACAGGGCGAGGATATGATATCGAGGATTTATTTCAGATCGGATGCATAGGACTGATCAAATGTATTGACAAGTTTAGCTTTGATTATGGTGTGAAATTTTCAACATATGCGGTACCACTGATCCAGGGAGAGATCCGGCGCTTCCTTAGAGACTCTGGCACAATTAAGGTGAGCAGGAGTCTGAAAGAGATGAATATGAAGGTAGAACAGTACAGACAGAAGATAAAGAAAGAAAAAGGTTACGAACCGGAGATTGCAGAGATAGCTGTGGCGCTTTCTTATGATGCCGGAGATATAGTAATGGCGATGGAAGCATCGATGGAGATTGAATCTTTAGATACGCCGGGAGTCTTGTCAAAGACAGAGGAATACAGTCAGGATATTGTGGATCATATTACATTATCACAGATGCTGGACCGGCTCGAACCGGATGAACAGAAGCTGATCAGACTTCGGTACTTTGAAGACCGTACACAGACGGAGACAGGAAAAGTACTTGGGCTTAGTCAGGTTCAGGTGAGCAGACAGGAGAAGAAAATTTTAGAGAAACTGAAAGAATATGTATAAAATATAAGAGATGCTGACATCCTATTTCCTATAGAAATATAGAATAAAGCGGGTGATAAAAATGGCATATATGGTCTATCTGCAGCTTGCGGAAAATGTCCTTGCCGAACGGAGAAAAGTTCGCATAAAGGATGTGTCAAAAGTTGTAGCTGATAATCTGGATCTGAAGAACAGAATTGAGAAGCTTGAGCTTATGAACTTTTCAACCAGTTCAAAAGGGCAGCAGGTGATATCGATTCTGGATATTATAGAGGAGATTAAGAAGAACTGCGACGAGGAAGTCAGCATCACAAATCTGGGACAGCCTAATGTAGTTGTATATTATAAAGCGTTTGATCCGTCAGATAGGATCAAACAGACTTTTAAATTTATCCTGCTCTGTCTGATCACATTTTTTGGTGCAGGATTTTCAATCATATCTTATAATTCCGATGTCAACCTGCTTGGTCAGCTTGATCTGCTGCAAAATGTATTTACCGGAGGGAGTGAGTCCGGTGCGGCGATAGGGGCTGTTGCATATTCGATCGGTTTATTTATCGGAATTATCATATTCTTTAATCATGGAGTCAATAAGAAATTTACAGATGATCCGACACCGCTTCAGGTACAAATGCGCCAGTATGAACAGGAAGTGAATCAGACGATCATAACCGATGCTACAAGGAAGAAGGATGTCCGGGATGCTGATTAGACATATCTGTTATGCAATTGTTGCATTTATTGGCGGCGCAGCAATATCCAGTGGATATTTTGCTTTTATTTCACTGATCGGTGTATTTCCGAAGCTTTCTGAAAAAGTAAAAGGGGATCGGCATTATATGCTGATCGAATGTCTGCTTGCTTATGGTGCAGCTGCAGGAAATATCGTTTATCTGTTTAATGTCAGAATCCCATTTTTACTACCGGGTTTGGCGTTTGTTACGTTGTTTGGCGGTATATTTACCGGTTGCCTGGTTGGAGCACTGGCAGAGGTATTAAATGTGTTTCCGATCATTTCAAGACGGTTTTCTGTCAGACGGTATATCCCTTATGTAATCTATGCGGTGGCTGCCGGTAAACTTGTGGGATCGGTAATAGGACTGATCTCTACCGGACTGATCTGACGGATACAGAAAAGAAATTTTATAAGAATGAAAGAATCAGAGGTGTATGGTATGAAATTTGAACCAAAAGAAAAAGAATATAATCAGTATGTAGAAACAGTAACTCCGACATCGAATTCATTCAGAAACTGTCTCTGGGCATTTCTGGTCGGGGGGGTTATATGTACGATCGGACAGGGATTATTTAACCTGTTACAGTATTTTGGATGGAATAAGGATGACAGTTCATCTTATGTATCTATTATTCTTGTTTTGATCAGTGTTATCCTGACAGGTTTTAATCTTTATAAGAAGATAGCCAAATATGGCGGGGCGGGAGCACTGGTTCCGATCACCGGATTTGCAAATGGTGTCTGCGCACCGGTTATTGAATTCCAGACTGAGGGTGAAGTATTTGGAAAAGGTGTAAAATGTTTCACGATCGCAGGCCCTGTTATCATGTATGGAATTTTCGTATCATGGGTACTTGGGGTTATTTATTGGATCTGCAAACTTGCCGGCTGGGTATAAACCATGCCGGTATGTGTTTGTTCCAAAAATGTTACATAATTTTTATGAAAGAATATAGCTTTTGTGAAATATTTCTTTCCTTTGGAATCCATATTGACATATAAAATTTCCTATGATAACTTTAACAAATGGTTGAATATATTAATGTAGGGGATTTTAACCATCTGTTTGATGCGTATATCCTCGAATGTAGTAAAATGGAGATACATCATGAAAAAAGCAAAAAAAAGTATTACTACAACGATATGTGTTATTGTTGCATTAGGCGTGTTTTATCTGATCGCATGTACATGCATTGGAAATAAAAAGTTTTTCCCAAATACAAGCATTAACGGAATTGACGTCAGCAGTATGACGGTCGCACAGGCGGCAGAAGCAGTAAAGGAGCAGTTTGAAACGGAATACAGTAATGCATCCATTGACGTAACGGTTAAGGATAAGAAATACTGTGTAGTGATCGAAGATGCACTTGATCTGGATGTTACAGATGCGGTGAAAAAGGCAAACGATGAGAAGCATTCTTTCCTTGCAAGAGGATGGAATTTTGTGGCTGCACTGTTTCGAGATCAAAAGATTCAGGCAAAGCCTTCATTAAAAGATAAGAAGCTGTTATATACAGCAGTTAAACAGTCTGAACTTAATAAGTTAGAAGGACTCGAGGAGAAATATTACACAGTAGAAAAAGATAAGATCATCGTGACAAAAGGCAGAGGCGGTTATGTTGTAGATACTGATAAATTGGTTGACCAGATAGCGGCGCTGATCACAACCGGTAATTATGCAGAGACGATAGA